>FTLB01001393.1_pt2 | contig 12077 bp, 11 predicted proteins | sample 1658291 | NCBI WGS metagenome assembly FTLB01 (sample SAMEA3914812, study PRJEB12502) | metagenome | biome: forest; material: soil | place: Canada | collected 2011-07-07 | depth 0.1 m
GGCAGTCTCTTGAATGCTTTGACGTCCGACTCGATCAGCTCCGGGGTTCGGTGGTGGTAGTATAATACAGAGTATATTCTGTCCGCGACGGCATGGTAGGCTTGTCGAAGGCGTATGTACAGAGAGAAGAAAGCGTGAATGATGGTGAAGACTAGGACGTGGAACTGGTTTCGGAGAAATCGCCGGACGCCAAATCTGGATTTTTTCTCTTGGCTCGGCTCTCGAGTGGGAGACGGTCTTGATCGAGGCTTCGGCAGGTAAGGCTTTAATTGTGTCAGTGAGCCCCAAATGGTCTGGTCCGAGTGAAGGGCAGCGGGACGAATGTACGCACCTTGAGGACATTCAACCGGTCCTCAGGCGTTAGAAGCTTGTGGCCGTATCGCTCGTCGCGCCGATAGACATCTGTATCCCGTTTATTGAACGGCATGACGGATGATCTATAGGAGACTCGGCGGCCAGGGCAACTACCGACCGAGGCTTATGGTAAGGAACAAAGAAAATCGATGTTGGTCGGTAGACGTAGGTAAGGTAAGGTACCTTACCGTAGGTACTTAGTTGCGACGGGGATCCGGGCGGGAAAGCTAGGGAAGAAAAAGGGCCTGGGGCGCTATTTTGTACTTCGACACATGTGAAAATGGTTACTTCGTAGACAATGTACGCGACGACAACAAGGGCGCTCGAGGCTGGCGAGTGGGAAATTCCGAAACGATCGGACTTGTGGTCTCTGGCTGGACAAATCGAATTCTCGTTTTAGGATCTCACAACGCCAAAATCCATCATGCCACGAAAGCCACAATCTAGGAACGGTGACGACAGAATCGGGGGCTGAAGCTTCTCGATCTAACTGCAATGAACCGGGGCTGAAGAAGGCGTATATACAACGGGCCAATATGGAGACTTATTCGTGTATCGAGATGTTGGCCCCTTTAGCCTATCAAACCCGAGTCCTCACCTACGCGAAACACACTCTGTTTACGTGGCCCCACCACACGCTTCGATAAGAGCTGCAGGTGCTGTGGCTGCCGAACGACATGCGACACGGCGCTGAAGCTCCCCGCTATGGACCAGCATAGTCTCCTTCTGTTCAAGAACTTCAACGCATGCGTCCGCCATAAGGTACTCTCTGTACTACATTGCTAGGATTCTGTCTAACGCTCCGACAACCTAGCTCTTTAGAGTCGAGTCGGCCCCATTACGGTAGCTTCGGGCTCGCCCAAGTCTCTCCCCCCTTGATGGTCGGACAAGCAGCCCCAGCGAGTTCCATCTTCGAGGCTTGATCAATGGCGGAACGAGGAGGGCCTGGCAGTGCCAGAGCTCTCTTCCCGAAGGGTCCCAGCTTTGGTTTGGAGGATTTCTCCAACAAAGACTTTATTGTTCGCGACTTCGTCGACTCTCTCGCCGAGACGGCCCTCCCTGCGAATCGGCGATCCGGCCCTGCTCAACATGCCTTCGACCCGAAGCCGCTGATTCGGACATTTGAGAGTACGCCTGCTGCCAATGCGCCCACCGGTGCTGACTGCCATTTCTAACCACGGTTTCTTCCAGATTCCCTTTCCCAGCTCGGTGCACTCTCAGAGGAGCTGCAAGAGAGCGAATCGGATCTCTTATCCCAAGTCCGAAGAGCCGAGATTCAACATGACCAGACGCTCGAGGTGCTCGGCCGAAAACTTGACCAGTCGATGGCCCAATTTGAGGCCCTCGATCTTTCCCTGAACAACCCAGACTCGGAGAATGGCACGAACGGCGGGGCCAACGGATCCGAGCGAAACGGCCGGTCTGAGGCCGGTGGAAACATCGCTGTTCAAATCGGAGAGAAACTCGAGGAGTTGGATAGGAAACGAAGGAAAGCGCAGGACGCTAACTTTTTGATCCAGTGCTGGACCGAGGTCAGTGATACTGGGCAGCTCACGTCGCTGGAAGATATCCAGCGGCAAGGTGGCGCGGAAAACAAAGTCCGATGCGCCGTCATCGCCCGTCAGTTGATGCGCATCAGCCAGCGGCTAGATCCCGCGTCATGGGGCCAGACGAACGGCGTCCGTGGAAACGGGGTCACCAACGGGACCAACGGCACGTCAAAGAAGCACAATACGAGGGAGGTACTTGAGAAGTTCTCGGAGGTTCTGGAGCAGGACCTTCTGAAGCAGTTCAACAACAGTTACCGGCGCCAGAATTTCGACGACATGATGGAATGTGCCAAGGTGCTTCACGATTTCAATGGCGGTTCCAGCGTCATCGCGACTTTCGTCAACCAGCATCAGTTCTTCATCGACCGGGACCAGCTGGTAACGGACGAAGTAACCACGGATGGCGAGATGTGGGACCAACTTGCCGACCCAGATTCAGATCCTCCGGGCGTTGAGGCTAGCTTGCAGTCCCTTGTTGACGAAGTCAAGATCGTCATGCAGGAGGAGTCGTTCATCATCAAGCGGGCGTTCCCATACTACGAAACGGTATTGATCAAGTTCATTCAACGAGTTTTCCAACAATCGATCCAACAGCGGATCGAGATGGTCTTGGATAAAGCGACCACCATATCGACGCTCGCTTTCCTGCGCTCCTTGCATGCGTCAAGAAGCTACATCGGTGCTCTGGTTGAGGATCTCAAAACTCACGGTCTTACGGAGCATCCCGAGCCCTGCTCGGCTCAGATCTCCCAGACTCTGGATCAGCAAGTGGAAGAGCTATTTGTTCCTTACTTGGGAGGGAACTCGTATATAGAGCGGGAGAAGAAAAGCTTGGAGGAACTGTACAACTCGTTGCTGTTCAAGTTCACCCTCTACCACTCCAGGCGGAAGAAGGCTCCAACGGGCTTCATGGCCGCTATCGCGCAGCAGGGCACGCAGCTTCTCTCCTCAGCCAGAGACGCGTATACGGACCGTCTGGAATCATCTGATCTGACACCAACACAGAAAGCAATGATGCTTCGCGTTGCCGGTATCCAGGACAACAGCAACAACAAGAACGAGATCGAGCTGTCGGAGGAGGATGGCGTCCTCAGTGTCGCCTTTGCCAAACGTATGATAATATGGTTGGCGGAAAGCGTCAAGAGAACACTGGAGCTGGGCTTGCAGGGCGAGAAAGCAAAGGACATCAGCGTCCTATTAAGCCTCCTCCTCAAGAGCATGGGCCAGGTGTACGTGGAAACCGCACTCGATGCGTCCCTCGACTTGGCGACCTCGCAGGAGAACATCCGAACAGAGCCTGACCTGGCGTACCTGCCGGCTATCCGGCCCGCCGTCACAATCACCAATGTGATGTCCCGCTTCATCAGCACCGTGCTGATCCCTCTCGCCGAGTCGAATACGACCGTGCGACGGAGCATGGAAGCGCAGGCTAAGATGGCTATTGAGAACACCGAGAAGAAGACCAACGCTGTCATGAAGAGCACCATGGATGTTGCTGTCAACTACGTCACCAGGACCCTCACGCAGCAGAAGAAATTCGACTTCCGACCAAAGGACAGTGACCTCGAGACGATTGTCGACCTCTTGCAGACCCAGACCTGCGAAGCCATCACCTCGTTCCTCTCCAAGCTCGCCATCGCCTTGTCCCAGGCCATTGACGGACGCAACCTCGAGCTGCTCAGCTCCGAGCTCGCGCTTGCCATCCACGGCCTGCTCTTTGAGCATTTCAAGAAGTTCCAAGTCAACGCCACCGGCGGGCTGATGGTGACAAAGGATATCAATAAGTACGTCTCGACCATGAAGTCTTGGCCGCTCGCCAAAGAGATCGAGCCCGTCCTCGACATCCTTACCGAGGTGGGCTACTTGTTCATCATCGGACCCGAGGCTCTGCGCGAGCGCTCGAGGAACTTGCCTGCGGGTGCCGCCGCCGCTTCGGCGGGCCCAGGCAAGAAGCTGCTCAAGGCCGACTTCAAGGCCTTTGTGCAGAAACGCGAAGACTCGAGTAGTGTGGGTATCCAGAGTGTGCTGTCGAGTTTGTAATCCTGGCGGCATGAGAACGTGCCGTCTTACTGTGTCCACATGCAATGTAGCCTGCGTGTGCGTTTGGTTATTACCATTACCGTTGGGAGTTCGATCTAGGTTGTGCAATGTATCATGAGAGACGGGCTTGGACGTGTTGTCGAAAACAGGCTGATCGACCCCCCTCGAGTAAGAGGCCAGTCGGTCGTGTGGAATCGTGTGTAAGCGAAATCCTACCCTGTACTAGAGAACGTACTAGTAGCCTGCATTTCCCTTTCTTTTGCAATGATACCACAACGTTTTGAGAATGAGGTTAAGATTTTTCTATTTTTTGTTTCTGTTTGTCTCTATGTGCATCCGTACCAATGTACGTCCTGTTTTGGTCGCGGTGCTTCCAGCTCTATCCATGCTTTGGGTATCACGATCCGAATGCTATCGGGCAAATGCCCGAAGATAGCTGCGGCATCAGATCCTGGTCTGAATGCCTTCTATATCGTATATATTACATCGGCTTAGACGTACACGCCACCATACCTCCCACGTTTCTGCTAGCCCCGCACCTCGTCTCTCAATCTTATTCTATCTTTCTGAGGGCCTTCACGATGATCTGTCGCAGATAGACATTCACGTCGGACAGTTCGACCTCGAAGACGTCGCCGGCTCGGACCTCGCGCAGGAGCGCGACTCCGTTCAGGCCGCCAGCCTCAATCGTGGCGGGCCGGTCGAACCAGTCGATGCGCCCGAGCAGGGAGCGGCGCGCGACCACATCACCGACAGTGAAGCGGAACGTCTTGGGCAGCGCGTCGGCGTTCTCGCCGTAGCGCCACGCCCGCACGAGAGCCTGCAGCACCCACTCGGCCGTGCCGTCGAGGTTGTCCAGAAGGCGTGCGTGGCGCTCCCGCACTCGCAGCTGAGGCAGCACGTGCCGGTCGAGCTCGGCGCGCTTGAACGGGAGGAAGCCGTCGTCCGAGTTGCCCACGAGAGACGTGCCACGCCGGGCTTCCTCAAGGAGGGCCGCTTCGATCTGCCAGTGCACAAGCAAGTCTCCGTAGCGGCGCAGGGGAGACGTAGCTTTGGTGTACATGTCCAAGCCCATGGTGTACAGCGGGGAGGCTTTACTGGTGAGCTCCTGGGTGCCGATGAGGGAGCGCAGAGTGCGCCACTGGTCCGGGGGCGGCTGCTTGCCCGCCGCCAACTGCGGGTAGAAGATATCGCGGGTAAAGGCATCGATAGCCTTCTTGTTCTGTGGACCGGGGTCTTGGACGCGGTAGGGAATGGGGATCCCGCGCTGGTGGCACCAACGGGCGGCAACCTCTCCGGCCAGCTGCATGAGGCTGCTGACGAGCTGGTTTCCGCTGCTACTCTCATACGAGATCCGGATGTACGGATCACCTGTGCAGTGCATGAAGCCGCCAGGAGCCTCATTTACTTGAGCGTGCTCAAGCGAGACCTCAACCTTCGGCCGGGGCATGTAGAATGGCACGGCACCTTTCTCGTTTCTCCTTCCTTGGATCTTGTTGCCTAATCGTGACAGTGTCTGCAAGTCCTCGATCTCTCTCGCGGAGAGATCCCCTGCGGCAGTGATCTTCTTAGTCGTGGGAGCAGGCTTGGTAGGTACCGTTCCTACGGCGAAGGACTGGGTTGGCACGGAGAACGGCAGCTTCTCATCGCCGCAGATGGTGGATACCTCCTCTGGAGTCATGTAGACGACGCTTTCAAGATTCGTAGGTTCGATCTTGTAATCCAAGAGCGCCCCTTCTTCATTGACCTTGGCGCTGAAAGTCAGAGAGGGCTTTCCGGCTGCCAAGGAAAACATGTCTTGAACCGCCGGGTCTTGAAACATGCTATGATAGTGGCCAGGCAGGTAGATTGTCTGAGGGATAAGAGCCGCCCGAGTTGCCGGCCAAGAATCATGAGCAAGCCGAGAGGCAGGATCCGCAACGTAGATGTGGACCCAGTACTCTCCGGCGACCTCCGTTCGCTCCAGGGAAACGCCGTCGTCGATATCAAGTGTGCTCTCAGAGTCGATACAGTACACGGTTCCGGAACTCGACTTCCTTCCAGGATATTCCGAGGTTGCCTCAAAGACATCACGGCCCAGAACAAGCGGCGAGGAATCTTCAGGAAACTTGCCTATGCCTCCGCTCCTGCTGAGCTGCACGCCAGGGAGACGGAGAGAGTGCCGGGCTTGCACTTCCCACGGCATCACCCAGCCAATCTCTTGGAGGAATACCCATCCGATCGCGTTAGTGAGGTAGTCTGCTTCTTCGTACCTTCCTATCGCCCGCAAGATTGCGGAGCCAACCCAGTGGAATTGAGAGACTCGGGAAAACATCTGCGCCACCGCCCATCGGTCTAAGAAATGAACAATCTTGAGATCCTGGGCGGTCCAACCGGCCAGCAACGGAGAATTCGGCTTCTTAGATGGGCCGAGCATGCCTGAAGCAGACCAGTCGCGGCCCTTTCGGCTATTGTCTACAGCCTTGCGTGCTCTCAGAATGAAGGAACCCAGCTCGGAGCCTTTAAGATCCTCGTCGCGCAGGGATCCCTGCAGCCTCTTGGGATCTTCGTAGAACCGACGAACTGTGTCCTCGACACTATGAGCAAGCTCGAAGTCTTTATCGGAGATGGCAGTGAAAAAGTAGGATTGCTGGTTGCCTCTTGTGGCCAAAGCGTGGAAAGTAAGATCGTCTTGTCTGAGTGCCAAATGCACGGCATACAAGACTTGAGGAGAAAACCGGCCAAGTTGCTTCATCGACGAGGGGAGCAGGCAGTCCGCTATCTCATTCAACGTCATCAACACCTCGCTGCTGCCAAGGGCCTTGGAGGCACTGTTGAGCTTGGTGACATGGCTCTGGTAGACGCGCCTGGCTTCTGTCTGGAACTTCTGCATCTTGTTAATCAGGGATGCCCCTGCTCTGCGAGACGGGCCGGTCCTCAGTTCTTGTAGAAGCCTAATGGTCTCGGCCGGAGTATCGGGGGGTGGTAGCTCGTCCAGGACAGGCCACAGCTCGTGGGGATCCGTGATGAATTTTTTTACCACGAAACGGGTGCGGATTGAGCTGCTTGTCAACCACTTCCCTGTGTGGGTATAGAAATGGTCGAGTCCATTGAAATGCCCGAGGCAAACGGCGAGAAGGTCGAGATGGTACGATTCGGAGCTGCGGGAACGCATCAGTCTCGGGCCGCTGCTCCCGTGAGTTCTTATTCCTCACCTGATCTCAAGAAGATCACCGGCCTGTAACCGCGATGCATCCGAACGTAGGTCCATCAATCCATCCCCATGGAAAAAGGCTTGTTCTTGAGCATCCTCGTCGAACCGAGCACCGTCTAGACCACCCATCCGAGTATTCACCATCAATCCTGGGTTCGAGGCGCTATCATCTCCCGGGATGAGCAGGTTTTCCGCTGGGCTAGGGTTCTCGGCTTCCCAGGTCCTCAGTCTCTGTCGAATGGCGCTGGACCTCCTCGAAACGCCCTCGTCTCGAGCCCGAGCTCGATCGTTCGCATGGCGGACCGTGGCATGGTTCTGGTCAAGGCATTGCGTCAGTTGTACTGTGCTACGTATCGTATGCATTCGCGATCCAGCCGGGGGCTATACGGCGAATACTAACCCGGATCTGGGCACTTGGGAGTGCAATACGGCTGCTGGCGGTCCTGCGACTTAGGGATCCGATTGTCGAGCTAGAGAAACATCTCCAGCAGATATAATTTGACCTTCCTAGTTGAAGCATGCTGAGAACACTCACTACACAACTAATTGGTCATGTATGTGGGTAGGGTCAGCTCCGAGACTGCTGCATTCCGAATTGTGCGCCAGAAGTGGCCGTTTCCCATTTGCCGCGTCCTGCAGAGAGCTTGTCGCGAAAAAAAAAAAAGTTGATTGATTCAAGCTCCATTACATCACTCAGGGTGTCACACGGGAGCACATGACACGAGCAAAGACAACCCTAACCCTTGGCTTGCGTTTAAAAATACCTATAAGCAGTAGTAGCTGCGAAGGTTCAAATAAACCGCATTGCTGTCGATTCCCCCATTTCAGGAGACTTGCGTCTCGTGATTGAGGGTTCTCTGGCGGTATTAAGGCTTGTATTCTATCCGGCCTCTGCTGGAGCTTCTGAAGACTTCAGTACCCGTTTCATGTACAGCGGCAGTACCTCCCTTTCCGTTGTCGGCATCAAGACCCGAGAATGAATATCAAGAGTATATCCATGTCTCGCGGCTACCATTACAGACTGATGGTATGTTTCCCATCAGCTTTGGAATGGATTTGTCCGCGTCCAAAAGCTTGTTGGACTCAGCTAGAGTAGGTGCAGTGAAGCATCCCGTAAATCGAGACGTTGATCATAGCTGGCACTCTGAGAGTATGTTTCGCGCGGTCCAAGAGAGCCGCTCAGACATCCCCGCTGCTTCATGAATGAACGACTTACAAAGGCCAAGACACCCTACAAAAGCTGATGGTAATATGCAGGATGTCGCCATGTTATCTCTCTCTGGAATGATGATAGTAAGGGCATTCAAAGTCTATCCGTTTGATGTCTGTAACTTGGGCCGACCCCGGGGGAGCAGCCCGAACTATTATGGAGAAAAGGGTTCGACAGTTCACCACTTTTCCTTCCTAGAGCTCGAGCACGGTCGGAAGATTCTTTCCATTCCAGTATTGGATTAACGGTCGAGACCTTCGGCTGTTCGCCCCCACCTCGGGGAGCTGGGTAGGTTGACTCGCGCGGCCAAAGTGAAGATCAATTCTTGGCTCCAAGATCTCGAGATGATCATCCGGGCAACAATGGGGAGCCGCCGGGCATCTTATCTCGACGTCCTATGCAGAGACCATCGAGAATGTGCAGTCACTTTATGGAGATGGCTTTCTGCATGAAAGGTCCAGTCTCAAGGATCACTTCAGTGCCCATCAAAGTATTCTATGCCCGTTGGGCTTCTATCACTCTTAAGTGGTATCGACACAAGAGGGTCATGAAATGAAATGAGAGCAGCTTCGGCCACAACGGATAGCCAATGAGTGCGGCACACAGCTACATACCTTTACAGTAGCTGAGTAGGTACTAAGGACGGACCTGCTGGACCTGCTACTATTAGTCGTACCTAGCCTCTACCGAGTAGGTACTGCAAGGTAGTGCTCGAGAATAGCAGGAGGAGCAGGCAGCTAAGATGGCTCTTATGCACAGCCCGGTAGAGCGAACCTGGCAGGTTAGCGTGAAGACGCGGAGGGCGTTGACCGACGCTGTTCGGAGGAAAAATATGGGACCACCATGTCTGGTAACCTGGTTTGCTCCTCCGGGAACCCTCTCAGTGCGGCCTCCTAATCAGGGCTCAAGAGAATAGCACTGGGCCGCGTGAAATGGGGAAGACCACATACAACACCCAGGCTTTCGTATTGCTAAAGAGGCAGAGAGGGTAATAAATGAAAAAGGGATTGCTAGAGATGCGTCAACTCCACGTGTGCCCCGCGTCCACTTTAGATTCACGGCGTCCCCCTGGGCTCCGTATCCAGCACCCTGCGGCGCCGTTGAAAGGAACCACTTTACTACGTAATTATCGTGGGCTGGCTTCCTCTCCGACGCAGCCACACTGAGTTGACTGGGCTTGGTAGTGGAGAGAGCGCATTTTCTCTGGTGCCACCACCCCGTACTCGGGCCGCACGCAGTACTTGGTACGAAGCTATACGTACGGAGTACTCACTCAATTCACTCTCCTGTACTTCGTACATAGCAGCTCTTTGCCATTACCGGCTGTCTAGGATACGTGGTCCAGGGCCACTTTAGGGTTACACGGTGCCTGGATGGGGTCTCGCCTCTTCAATGCAGGTACGGGCGGTCTGGAGCGGCTAACTCACTGTTTTTAGATTAGATCGCCCGAGATCAGCACCACTGCGCCAAAGCTGGTTAGACTTGGGACTTTCATATTGGATCGCACGCGTCTCCCCTTTTTTTTCTTCTGAGCCTGCTCGGGGTTTGTCCTTGAATTCGTAAAGTTGGATGCGAGTTGAGACTGCCTCCCGAGTCCCGACTGGCTTGCCTTCCGAGCTTGCTTGGTTCCTCGTCGGGAAGGTGAGAGTGCCGTAGTGAATTGTGCACGGTGTGTGCGAGGAGGCAAATTGGTTGTGGGCTCTTTCGCCTGAAATGATCAATTTCGACGAGAAGAGGGTGCAAGATGAAGAAGATTAGGAAGAAGAAGACGCAAAGCGATGACCGATCCTCTCTGAGCAAAATGTCTCGTGGCTTCCACTAGACATCCAGCTTGCCCGAGACCTGCAACCTAAGCAGGATCAGGAAAGTCTTCTCTCTTCTATAGTGATAACCTCCAGCAGAGAACCGTTAAACTATTTCGTACAAAGTACGGTAAACTGCTTCGTGCGCTGTACATGACTAGCGCCAATTAATATTAGAAAAGAATCGGAAAAGGGGGGGGAGGAGAGGGGGATCATGGGAGAGATTTCCACAAGGTACGGACTGTACGGCAGGGTACCGACTCGACCTTGTCACGGTACTACAGTGTAGGTTTTTTGTTTTCTTTTCTTAGGTCGGGTGGACAAACAGAGAGCACTCGAGTCGCTCACATCTCTTCTGCACCAGAAAGTGCCGGTCCTGCCGGATGGAAAGTTACGGCACCAAAGGGGTATTGCCCATCGCCCATTGCCCATAGCACTCCTCTCCTCCACTAATTAGCGTTCAGCGCCTGGTTCGTGACCGCAACATCACCCGCCAGATGATAGATCGAAAGCAGGTGAACGGAACCGCGCAAGCGGGCTTTTTTTTAAAATTGCCTGGTGCCAATGTCGCTTAGCTAATTTGGACAAGTTCTGGGCTGTGACCACTGGGAAAGCGAGACTCGAACGATCCTGCACTACCAGGTTGGGGAGGGATTTGCGGGCACCACTTGATAGGCTGCGTTAGGGGGGACGCATTGACCAGTTGGGCCCTCCAAGCCACCAACCACATCTGCAAGGCTCGGCGTCTTGACGTTAAAACCTCCTTTTCTTCTCATCTGCTGCTAATTTACCGGCACACCTTTATTTTTCGACCCTTTCCCGATCGGTTCGAGAACGAGGTCGTAGACACCCTCGGCCTGCCATCTTCACGGATCGTCTTGGCGATGGCCCTGCCGCCCTGGACGGCCCTGGACGTACGGCCTCTCAAGTCTCAAAATGCTCGATGGCCCTAACCGCCGCGCGGGACTTGGTTCCCATCCTTGCTGACGGCGGCTCCACGAGCCCTTTCGCAACGAGTCTTCCTGCGTCCGTCTCACGCGCTCATGTCTCTTTGTCTCGATCCTGGGAGCGGTGGCCCCAGCGAGCTGTGCCATCGCTGGAGCCCGTTGGCCCCTCGATCCATGCGAGAGTGAGCTGCGCTGAGAGAGATGAGAGAGAGACGGATTCATTCGGCGCAAATGACCTTGTCTCCCACCCCTCCCCCCCTCTTCCTCCTCCCTCTGCCACAACTTGGTACCTGCGTAGAAAAAAAATAACAGACTCCACATCGCCGCTACAACGCGCCGTCAGCAGAGAACGGGCTCCATTTTGGTCGACCAGGGAGTGTGGTAGTATCCATGTGCTCCTCGTCCCTGATCCTGGCCCCCGGTCCTCCGTAGACCAAAAACGATGCTGAACTACTACTGTCTCCCAAGCGTAGTGCTGCCCCGGATTTCCAATAATTACCGCGGGTCTCCTGCAGCCACTTTCTTTCTTCTTCCTTCTCCCTTCTCTACGGGATCGTTCCTCTGTTGATGTACTGTCAACAGTGAAAGCTTCTCTACGCTTTCCTCTTCGTCTCAACCACCGCTTCACTCGTTCAGCGGGCATTCCTTTCGAAAGACTCAAGAAAACACTAATTTCTAAAAAATCAACTACGACGGGCAGTTAATCTCTTGTAATCATGAAGGCAACAGTTATGGCAGCCGCCGCGGCGGCCCTCGTTGGAACCGCCAGCGCCGCTAACCACCGTCACGACCACCGTGCTCTCTTCGCCAGGGGCGCCAGCGAGGGGGAGACCTGCGTCCCCGGATGCACCACCATCTGGACCACCATCACTGGTGCCGCCGGCCGTACGTGATCCCACCGCTCATGTTGACTATCCTATGTGTATTCTTTGTCTAACATGATGCCAATCCGAAGTCTACACGCCTCCCGTCACCAGCAGC
>FTLB01002793.1_pt1 | contig 12077 bp, 8 predicted proteins | sample 1658291 | NCBI WGS metagenome assembly FTLB01 (sample SAMEA3914812, study PRJEB12502) | metagenome | biome: forest; material: soil | place: Canada | collected 2011-07-07 | depth 0.1 m
TATCACCATCTCATCTCTAGACTTGCGTTCGGCAGCCATGGATCTCCAGACAGAGGATAACGATCGGATAGGGCCAGGGCTCTGCCTAGCCGAGGATCCGAGGTCTCAAACGGCGGAACCTAAGGCCAATCTCGTAAAACGACGACCCAGGAGGGACAGAAGCGGAGAAAATTTTAAGAAGCGATGGCGTACTCTAACCAAAATGCTCAGTGAGCTTCACCACGACTACGGGGCCGATTTCCACCTCTCGCTGAGTCGGAAGCGACAGGGTTATGTGTGTCGGTCTCGGCGGGGTATTGTGCCGATGCTAGCCGATGATATTGTACGAGTCCCTTCCCTCAATGTTGCTCCACTACTAAGAAATCCAAAAGGGTCTATATTTTCCTCCGCAGATCTTAGTCACTGTAGTAGAAGCAATAGACGAGGAAACGTTGCGACCGGAAGGAAGCCAAGTTTCATAGGACGAGAGATGGCTCTAACTCACTCATAACGCTTTATCCTGTAACTCAGCTGGGTTTCGCGTCGCTTTGTGGGTTTAAGAAGGTGATTGAGCGACTTCTTGATCTCGGGCAAGACATCAATCGCCCGGACTCAGATGGAAGATGCGCAATAGACTACGCTGCTTCTGGAGGGCGAAAGGCTGCAGTTAAACTACTCCTAGAAAGAGGCGCAGACCCCCGAGGTGGCCGTCCCGGAGCTGTCAGATGTGCCTTGGCAAGCGGAAGTCCAAACATCTTGTACCATCTCCTCCGAGCGGGTGCATCTCGGACCCTTGACGGCCACGAGGAAATGAAGATAGCCGCCGAAACCGGCCATGAGGCACTAGTAGGACTCTTATGCGATGGGGGAATACGGCAAGATGTGAAACTCAACGAAGGAGATGAACCCGCGTTGATCATCGCTGCCAGACGTGGACATGACAAAGTAGCAAAGCTGCTTCTCAAAACCATCCACAGCCGCGATAAATTTGGACGACAAGCAATACACTGGGCAGCAGATTACGGCAATCAAAGAATCCTTAAATTGTTGATCGACCGGACGAGCATAAACGAGAAGTGCGGTTTTGGAGAAACCCCCCTCATTCGAGCAGTAAAGGGACGATACCCTCACGCTGCTCAGCTTCTCATTAATCATGGTGCAGACCCAAGTCTACCAGACATACGTGGTTCGACTCCTCTCTGGTGGGCAAGTGTCCGAGGCGATGGGACCATGGTAGCACTATTGCTGAAGGCCACCAAGGCGGTGAATATCCAAAGCTCGGAGAATTCTCCAGCTTGGTGGGCGCGCAGAAATGGCCATGTCCGAATCGCTGAGATACTGGAGGCACATGCTTCCAAGAACCAAGCACCGGTGGTACCCAAGATATTGCAGAAACCGCCGGTTCGACCTCGCCAGTATGCCAGAGTAACTGCAGTCGTCTCGGCTCAGATTAACGGGGTGACGATTTCCCCTATGATTGGAACTGGCGCCAATGGCACACTCATGTCCGAAAGCTTTTCGCGCGCATGCGGCATCTTTGATCTTATTGATCGACGCTTTGAGGGAGTGGCCCGGGGAGTCTCTACCGGCAAAATTATCGGCAGGGTCCATGCCGCCAGTATCGAGCTCGGCGGACATGATTTCTTTACATCTTACACAATTATCGAGCGGATGGGCTGTCATGTTATTTTGGGACTGGACTTCCTACGGAGAAACCGATGTAGCATTGATTTCCACCGCAACCAGCTCATTCTACCGTTCGAGAAGACAGTGGTTCCGATATTTGACGTTTCTGACCCAAGTTGTAGGGTTGCGAGTTTGGAATCAATTGGGAATACCATATTTGCCTAGATATATAAGGTTAAAGTTAAAGGCCTAGTTCACATTAGCCCTTATTGCCTAATTGGGGGCGAACCTCCAAGTATTGAGTGACACACGTGGCCCCACCATGAAGTTCGGTAGTCACCGAAATGGACCGGTGAAAGGACCGATGGTTTGTCACCATTGGCTGCCTGTTTGGCCTCATCTACCGACTCCATCTCAAGGCTTGACTGGTAGCATGGTGGTTTCTCAACGACTTGGAAATCTATTGCTTCCACGATCAACTGTAAAACTATCCTGGCGATAATTCGTTCACTCGTCAAACAACAGTTAAGCTGTTCCGTTTATTTTCAACCCAGGATCCTGCTAAGTCATTGAGGCACAGCGATTGTTGCGGGTAATATTGTGACAAAAGTCGTACGATTGATTCTCCACAGTTTTAGCGAAGCTAGAGAAGTTTCGCGGTTCCCCACCCAACCCCAGGGATCTATATGTGCCTCCCTAGCAAGACAACCCAGTGATCTACAAAGATGCAATCGATCGATTGACCTCTCATATGCGCTAAAAAAGAATTTAAAATAACTCCGGCGCATGCTCGGAATCGATGAGCCGCGGCCCGACGGCAAAGGTGAGGCAGCTCGACACCGTAGCGAACACCAAGAAGTAAGACTTTGCGCGCTCGATCGCGGCCTTGGTAGGTTCGTCGGTGACGATCAGGGACCTCAGGATGCCCGTCTCGTCCAGGGCCTGGATGAGCAGCAGCGGGTAGCTGGTCGTGTTGTTGAACATGAGTGCAACCGTCACCCAGTCCGGCATCCCGAATCCCAGGTGCGCGACGACGCCGATGACGAAGGAGATCAAGTGGCAGAGGAGAGCCCACACGAAAATGGTCAGATACCGCCCTGCCGATCCAGGGTGGAGCTCCGAGCCGATCTGCGTGATGAGCAACGCCGGTAGAAACATGCGAACGCATATCTTCGAGATGGCCTTGGTGCTGGCATTATTGAGAAGCTTCAGGTACGCGGCAATGCCCCCGTAGAAGATGACGAGTAAGACCGACAAGCTGGCTTGTATCGCAGCCAGGAAAGACTCGAGGAGCCCAATCGGCGCCATGGCCGGGACGTGTACAGGACGACGGCGGGGCTCCAGGAGAACCAGAACCTCGAAGTGCCGGAGCAGTTGCCATCTGACGCTCCAAATGGAGAGTTATTCGCCTTGCCAACGTCGGCGGATACCGAAGGCGGTGATGGTGTCGTGAATAATTATTCCGTAACTGCCTTGGCTGCTTGTCGATGAAAAATGCCGCAGATGTTCAAGTCCAAAGTCGATGACGAATGCTGGTGGCCTTCTGACAGAATCGTTTACTACCCTGTTTTCCCGCGTTGCCTGTCTGCATGGTTCCTTAGCCGCGTTATGCGTATGTACGAATACAAGTAGGCCTATCTTCTCGGCAACCCATGCCTGCAATTTTATCACTTCTTAGTAACTGAGAAGGACTCCTCGGCACTGGGCGGTCGATACAGTGGCAAGGATGTCGAAGAAAACGCCATGAAGAGCTTGGCGAAGCTTCGAGTATCTCAGGTGGATATATTCTTCCTTCACGGCCCGGACCTGGTGACGCCTCTTTCGGAATATCTGCTGAATGTCGACAACTTGTACAAGAAAAGCGTGTTCCGCCGGTTTGGAATCAGCAACTACCCTCCGAATCTCGTTGAGGAAACCTACGCGTTCTGCAAGGAGCATAACTTAGTTCTGCCGACGGTTACCAGGGCAACTACAACATTCTGTCGCGCCGGCAGGAGACCGTGCTCTTTCCGACGCTGCGGAAATTGGGTATTTCTTTCCAGGCTTATAGCACCTTGGCGGGTGGCTTCCTCACTAAGTCGAAGGGGGACATTGCCGCGGGTGCCGGCAGGTTCAACGACAAGAACATTTTTGGGCCTATCTACGTGTCAATGTATGCGAGACCTCTGCTTCTAGACAGTCTCACCGAATGGGAGGAGATCGCCAAGGGTGAGGGATGCACCAAGGCTCTTCTGGCGTGAGTTCTCCTCATCGTTGCCCCTGGTTGTGAATCATGCCTTTAAATAACCACCAAAGTTAGCAACTTGAATGAGTCAAAGATCTAGCTAGCAGATAGCAAACAGCAAATTTCGCTTGAATAAACTGTCAACAAGTGAGGGTATGGACTGCCGACTTCTGGGCAGGGCAGCGTTAATAATGCACGCATTCCGATAATGTCGATGCCGTCTGCATCTCTCGATCCTGTGTTTATACAGAGGGTGATAAAGTCACACGTACCAGGCAGAGACAATCATCCCATCTGACACTCTAATGTGACAGCATTGACCGCATACCATGTCGAAATGGATAGACTGCAGGCAGTTTACGACGACGTTGCGGGCTGGGCTTATTGTCACTTTAGCCGAAAGAGTTCTATTGTAAGCCGAATTTAGGTTTAGCGGGAGTCATAGGAACTAACGATATTACTGATAGTACCGAGGTCCCAATCCGGGCGTAACTGGGCACACAGCCGAGGCTGTTAGACTACAAACTAAAATACCCCTTGATCGACCCAGCAGATGAGAGATTTATAGAAACTGAGCTGCTACATCGACTGGCCCAGTACAGAGATGATATCCTGACCCTTCCCTCCTCCCCTAGCTACTATTTCACCGGTTGTTCTGCCAAAACATCCGCTAAAAAAAATCAAGCACGGGCCAATTAACAAAATAACCTTCTCAGTGCAAAACAACCCCTCTGGTTGGCCCATTTTACAAGAGACTATTCTTCTGGTTGGTCCATGTTAGGGCCAGTGCTTGTGGCTTTGCAGTATCCACATGTAGCGGTACGATGAACGGGGTAATTGTGTGGAACAGGCGCGCGCTCTTTGTAATCTGATGCAGTGTCGCTTCTTACGCTTAGACCGGCCTTACACTCACCAGTTCCACCATTAATACCTGGTCTTTGTGATACAAGTAGATTTCCCTGTTGGAATATATTTTTGCGAACATGTGAATACCAAATTAAATTCCTTACCGTACTATACGCATTACGATTAGGACACTCAGACGGATAAGCGGTGGATCCGACTTGTATAGGGTTAGTTTGTCCAGACTCTGTACTACGGTGGATACCCATATCAATCTGTCGAGTAGACTTGCGTATTTTAAGTAAATTTCAGATGCTGGTACCCCATAAAGCTAGAGCTTTTTTATCCCTGCTAGCCTACGACGAAATGTTTATACTCCCCACTCCGTCTACAAAGTCATTGCCTAGACCATCACAATCCGCTTTTAACTGAAGTAGATTTGTGGAGAATGGGTCTATAGCGCGCCCTCGTCGTCCGCCACTAGTTCTAAACCTCTTACCCTTAATCATGCGAGAAGTACAAGATAGAATTGAATCAAGACGGATCGTCTTTGTCATCTATATTGAATTGTTTTATCAGGGGAAAAGATATCCCACGTCTTACGCCTTCAGAAGCAGAACGCTACTGATTCGTGTTGACATATCCCAATTTCTTCTTGCCCGGGGCAAGACACTTACGGTCGACGAGAGGGCCGTTCCATCGAGCTCACCGAAATTTATGTAACTAGAAACTCCTCAATTAGAACCGGCACTGCGCTCAGTTTACACAAAACATACCTTCCGCGAACCCAGCATTGTACCCATGTGTCACCTCGACCTCTCGCTTCCCTTCACCTCCACGCCTCTCTACTACGCACCAGGCGGCAGGAGCGGCGGATACACGCCGAATTTGACGCGCCGACTATTGGAGCTAGCACGAAGGATAAGGCGATCGGTGCGGCGATACGGGCTGCAGCGACGCCGATCGAGAGTGCCATGTTGGATTTTACAGATGGGAAAGAGGTTGAGAGGCCCCCTGTTGCGCAGGTATAAGCCGTTCATTCATTGTCTCAGATGGGTCAGATGGGGAGAGCATTAATACAACTAACCTTCGAACACGAGGAGGATCAATCCGATGTACCCAAATTGTACCACGGTATGTTCCGCATTGGATGACAGTATTTGTGCACCAGGGGTTCCCCAAGAGATCCCGACGAGGATCTGGCCAATCAATCCGCAGTAAAGGAATGTATCGAGCGCCCAACCAAGGACGTTCAAGCTGACCAAGAACGACGACTGGGCAAGGATGGCCTCTATGGGAGGCCCTTGGTATGCTAGCGCGGCATACAATGTATGAAATCCCAGGAGAGGAGGAGAGGAGGAAATGATGCTAGTCGAGAGTTTAGCGAATGCATGGAGAAAGGGATAATAAATGCCGCACCAAGCTACTTTGAGCAATCAACTCGAGCACATTTTATCGGGCTTACCCAGCGGGGCTGCCAAACCTATCCAGCGTGTTCTTTTCTGATGTCTGCTTATTGAGTATTCTTGGTCACTTGGGTAACGTACAGTAGCTAATCGACGCCATAGTCATCGTTGGTCTGTATAAATATAACACAGTACGGAGTCGCGGAAATCATTCAGCTACCTTGGGAGCAATAACCAGACAACCCAACATTATCGGGCATAAAGCATAATTCGTTCAATTCAATCAGAGCACTATCACTAGTAGATGGGCAAGGGATCGCATGCGATGCCACCATTCGCCGGACGGACTTGAATAGCAGCCAGTGGGCTGCCATGGTCGTGTCAGTGGTTGATTGCGTCCGCATGCGTATGCAGCGCAACCATTTCAGTGTGCGGGATCCGCGAAAACAAGCTGAGGACGCATTGCGAGAGCCGATGTCCTTTGAGATCCTAGTCATCTCAATCTGCGCTGGGCAGGACGGCATTGAACTCCACGAGGGGGATAACATCCCAGTTATCCGACTCCTGCGGGTTGGTGCTGAACGGTCTCAATGCGGCAATCCTCATCCAGTACTTCCCCGGCTGGATCTGGGTTCCGTTCGCCAGCATCCCGAACCAGGCCCAGTCCACCCATCCAGCGGGCGTCCTGGGGACGTCGGGAAATGGCGTCGCTGCGACGTCGGTCGTGTTCGGGATGATGGCAGTGTCCTGATCTACCTTCAGGGCTGCAGCCCCCACGTATCCATTTCTGCCCACGACCGGCGGGTACTTCCAGTCGCGCTCCTTCCAGGTCGACTCGAAGATATCCCAGCGGAACTCGGTCGTGTCAAAGTTGAACAGGAAACGGGCATTCGGGTAGTCCTTGGAGAATGGATGGACGTTGAAGGTCCAGTTGGCATTCTGCTGGATGGGGACTTGTCGGTAACCACTCCGAATGGTAGGTAATCCATTGCCGTAGTGGAAGACCGAGGGCAGGTTCTTGTGAAGGTCTCCGCCGATGCCCATATACGGCACTGCGAGGGACTCGCCGTTGCTCCCCGTGATGATAACCTTGCCGCTGTACAGAGGCAGGTTGCTCGCCTTCATGCCGGCCGGGTACATGAAGTTGATGTTCGCCGTCTTGGTCTGGCCGTGGTTGACGGTAAATTTGCCACCAGGGAACGTAACAGACGGGACCGCGGCGTACGGGGCGCTGAACACTTGATAGTAGAACCCTACATTGGGCGTGCCTGCTGGGTCACTGGGGGGCACCAACGTATCGATTGCGCCGCTGGCTTCAATGGAGAAGCTGTAAGTGACTGGGACTGGACTGTTGTTGGTGATATCGACGCTGTGGTATCGCTCGAAGTTGTGTGTATCGTTCAGAGCGAATTTGGCGAATGACAGGCTCGTCTGGTAGTTGAGGACCTTGGACGCGTTGACTAGGCCAGTGCCGACCTGGAAAACAGGGGCGGTGAAGCCATAGTCTTTGGGATCCAGCGGTGCGCCGAGCCATTGGAGGGACTTGCCAGAGGCCATAATCCGCATGGCAAGGTCTTTGGCAAAACCCGCGCCATGGACCTTTCGACCGCCGTACTTCCCGACATAGAGGGCGGCCACACCGGCAAGATAAGGAGTGGCCATCGATGTGCCGCTGAGGACTGCCCAGCCGTCGTGAATCCAGGTAGAGAAGATGTCGCCGCCAGGTGCCGCAACGTCCGGCTTCACCCCCGCCTCGTTCGTAGGGCCGATACTGCTAAAAAAGCTGGGCTTTCCACCGTCGAATAAGCCCGTGCTCGGAACGAACGAAAGACTATCGGCGACATCGGGGAAATTTGCCGTCACCTGCACACCAGCCCGCAGAGCTTTCATGATAGTTTGACCCTGATCGACGGGGAGGTAGCCGACTGTATAATCCTCCGAGCCGTTCAAGAACGGGCTGATGGGATATTGTTCCGTGTAAATCAAGATGGGAGTTGTCACATTGTGTCCCCAATCCAACACGGACTGTCTTGTCCTCCAATCACAGGGCCCATCGCTAACCAGGACGATGGAGTTGGTATAGTTGCCGTTTTCTCCACATTGAACGCGTGGCAGGCAGAGCCATCGGCCGAAGGATCAGGATTAAATGGAACAATCGGCCAGCCTTGGTATGGAGAAGAATCCCAGAACACCGAGGCTTGGTACGGGACGGAAATGGTGTTCGAGGAGGCTGCGGCTCCGAAGGTGGCCTGGAAAGTCGACTCTGCAACCACGTCGGCATTGACAGAGGCCACGGCAAGGACGAATTCACCGTTTGAGCCATTGCTCTCGGTAAAAGGGCCGAGCACGCCGTCGTTACCATTGGCGATAGTCACCACGACGCCTTGCTCCACCAGACGTGAAGCAGCGACGGCCCAGGGGTCGTCCGAGAAACCAGATTGGCCGCCGACGGAGCAAGTGATGATATCGGCCTAAACGCAAGGGAATTCTTTTTAGTTACGCGAACCAGACAGGTGGGCCACTTTGTTTAAATAGATTTCACTCACGCCATCGTTGTACGCCATGAGGAAAGCCTCGATGAGGGTGTCGGTGTCTGTGTAATCGGCGCTGTCACCGAAGACCTTGTAGACGTATAGAGAAGCTTCCGGGGCCACGCCAGTGTAGCTAGATTGGATCAACTGCCAAGTACTTTTCCTATTCAGGGTGGGTTGTTCGCTTACCCGTCAGCCTGCCCGGCGACAATGCCGGAGACGTGTGTTCCATGCCCGAGACCATCGAGCGGATTCGGGTTCGGAGCCTTGTCCGTAGTGTTGTAATACCACCCTGTAGACATGTAAGTTTTTACACTTGATAGAAAAGAGAAGAAGAAAGGAGATAGGAGATTTTTGCTGCGTACAAGGGCCAACCAAATCGTAACCGCCGGCGACCTTGAAGCCGGGTCCAAGCCCGCCTCCCAGCTGTTTCCCGTGTCAGCCTCTCACACAGGAGAACGGGAGTCTCATTCTTCTTCTCTCTTCATACCGCAGGATGGGGGTACCACACGCCGGTATCGACCACGGCTACTTGCGCACCCTTTCCAAGGATTCCAGCTTCGTGCAACTTGTCAACGCCAGTCATGCTGTGGACTGAGAAGTTGGCATTTGCTCCGGCAGCGGGGCCGAATGTCGGTGCACCCGAGATCGGGGCCGTGAGTTGAATCTTCTTCGACTGCCACGATCGGAAGACAGGCGTGAGTGCCTGTAGACTGTCGACGTTGTGCGTGGTCGACAGCAACGATGCGCCATTGAATACATCTGAGTCGAAAACCTTGAGCACAGTGGCCCCGGAATTGGCAAGGTCACTCGCTGCTTGCTGGGGATCAACGCCCTGCTCAGAAGTTAGCACATTCTGCCACGATAGAAGACCACTCGTGGCAAAGACTGACCTCTGAGAATTCGACGATGTAGCGGTTGGGGATAGGCGCCGTTGAATTGCTGGCCGAGGTGACATTGCCAGGCGCGGTGACGTCTCGCTTCAGCGGGGAGGCTGCAGCAGCGACCCCTACCACGGCGGTTGCCAAGACCGAGAAGAGGCTAGAAGAGCGCATCTCGAGATGTAGAGAAGCTTGGTATGGCCGGGTAGCTTCGCTTGGCTCTTGGTTCCTTGACGCCAAGGCTCAAGGCAAGCCTCTGATATTTATACCGGGAAAGACCGCGGCAACGACGCCCCCAACTCCATTGTGTCTATCGAGGTAAACATAGTCGTGCTTTTCTTGTCAGCTAGTACCTGCTGCACAGTCAGAATCGTGAAACCGTGCGACCTGCTGCATTTGAACTTCTACCACGACACTAGATCTTAGTGCTGTCCAAACCGCATGCCATATCCTGGACTTAGATCCTGGATCTGAGGCCGTGGATCTGATTACTTGGTCAGTGAGCCGGTCCAGGTTGGCCTACGTGCTTCCTCGGAGTTGCAGTGTGATCTCTGAAGAACCTTACCTTCCTAAAACGATGCTGCACATGATGGGCTTCAATTCCAGTAGACTATTCATCAACATGTCAGCCGGCAGATAACATTTCTCAGCATCACAAAGCATATTGAACTAGGGTACAACCAAGTCTCCGAGTGTGTTCCGTAGTGCTCCTCAACCCCGCAAACTCGCCTTCGAGCTTGCGCCGATAATGCATAGCGTGGCAAAATTGGCTGTTCTATCCAGGAGATCGGGCTTAGACGCGGCGGACCGGGTATTATCTTGACCTTTGGGCCCCTCTGGACTTCACCTACCAGCACCGACCTGCTGGATCGCGCCTAGCGCATAGCGCAGCAGATCGAATCTTCTATATTTAGACTTACCGTTTCTTGCATCGTCGCCGCGCTAAAATAACGCTCTTCAGGGTTCTCCACGCTAAACCCATGCTCTCGGCCTCGCCCCATCGGCGACGGTAGTGGGAGCCAACTTAATAGGGGATAGTTGGGCAAATACTTAGCGGTTCTGACAAGGCAATTTCACGGGGCTAGATCCTGGTGAAACTGCCAAGACTCCTCCATCGGAGAACAAAATTGTAATGGCAGGGCGCAAAATTCAAGAGGCGTTGAGGGAGGAATCGTCTACTGTGGACATTTCCTTGCTGTGACAAACTTGCTGTATAAATCTAAGAACCCAAGAGACCTGGTGATAGCTATCCGTACCCAACTCAGCCAGGCAGCAGGAAGCAAGGAATTATCGCCTGAGGTGACAAGGAGGAGATGCCGTCTGCATACAAATCTACGTAGACTTTCAGTGTGTGAGGGTTGGGAGACAAGGGGAGAGTCCTTGACAACTCTTCCGCTGCTTTAACTACGGAGTCCGGGGTCATCACTCATGGCCTCTCTTGCAAGTAGGTAATTCACTCATACCAATTACCATTTTGGGAACCTCCACCCGAGCCACCCAGTCTGTGTGCCGGCTCTTGACGCCCAGGCGTTGCGAGATACATGCGACAACTACAAAAGACCATCCAGGAGGCGAGGAGAAAGGCGAATACTGTGGTAGAAGTAGTGGTAGTAGGAGATTTTAACCGACATGACCAATTGTGGGGAGGAGACGACGTAGCGATGGAGAGACAGGGGGAAGCTGATCCGGTTATCGACCTCATGAACGAGTTCACCCTAAGCAGTCTCCTTCCCCGGGGAACCAAAACGTGGCATGGGGGAGACTACCAGACTACTATCGACTTGGTCCTGGCATCTGAAGAGTTAAAGGACGCGACCGGTAAATGCACAATATACGGAACAGAGCACGGATCAGACCACCGCACAATCAAGACAATATTTGACGTCTCAGTTCCTATACTAAGACCCTAAGAAAGGCTCTTACTTAAGAACGCCCCGTGGAAGGAGATAAACGCCAGAATAACAAGATCCCTGGACTCCCCGTCAGAGGGCACCGTGCAGCAGAAGACAGACAGATTGATGACTGCGGTTCTGGAAGCGGTCCATGCACTGACGCCCAAGGCCAAGCCATCACCAGGCGCAAAGAGGTGGTGGACCTCCGATCTCACGCAGCTGCGCCACATATACACCTATTGGAGGAACCGGGCGCGAACAGAACGACGTGCTGGACGGACCGTAGTATACCTAGAGGAGACGGCGAAGGGGGCTGCAAAGCAGTATCACGGTGCTATTCGCCAGCAGAAGAAGAAGCACTGGAATGAATTTCTGGCGGATAACGACAATATTTGGAAAGCAGCCAAATACCTTAAATCTGGCGATGAATCGGCATTCGGGAAGATATCCCAACTCGTCAGGTCAGATGGGACGACCACAGCCGACCAGAAAGAGCAAGCAGAGGAATTACTAACCAAATTCTTTCCGCCGTTACCGGAGAACATCGATGATAAAGGCGTAAGACCACAAAGAGCCCCGATAACGATGCCGGCCGTCACGATGGAGGAGGTAGAACGACAGCTCTTTGCCGCAAAGTCATAGAAAGCGCCGGGAGAAGATGGCCTGCCCGCAATAGTGTGGAAGGAGACATGGCC
>FTLB01809062.1_pt1 | contig 12073 bp, 16 predicted proteins | sample 1658291 | NCBI WGS metagenome assembly FTLB01 (sample SAMEA3914812, study PRJEB12502) | metagenome | biome: forest; material: soil | place: Canada | collected 2011-07-07 | depth 0.1 m
AACTTGGGTTCGTCCCGGCCGTTGACCTTGTCAATAACCAGCTCGCCATCGATCAGCGTCCCCGTGTGGAAATTCTGGACATCGTCCTTGAGAGGGAAGTGTAAGTTGCGCTGGTGGATCCACCAGTAGTCGTTCTTGCGATCGATTAGGTAGTGGATTTCGTTGCCCTGCTCGTCCGCGGTTAGGTAGAGGAGGTATCGAATACCGTCCGATTTCTCGCAGACATAGTAGCTGATAGTGAGGAAATTCAAGAAAGAGTCAGCCAAGAGTACCGCAAAGAACACCAATGCGACAGGAGGTGATGGTGGTGGTGATGGTGGGGGGGACCATGTGAAAAAAAAATTCAAGGTTTTTACGAGGAAAGGAGGGAGGGGAAGGGGGAAAGCTCACTCGGTTCGGCGCAGCTCTTCAATGTGTTTCCGCGCAAAGCTGACAGGTTGGGCGCCTGGGAAGGAGAGAGAGTTGCGACCGAGAAGCTTCGCGACCTCCTCACGCAGATTCCTCGCGAGCTGAGGGTTGGCCTTGACGCCGGGCTCAGCTATGTTGCTGATCGCCTGGGAGCCTGATTCCATGATGGATGGTTCTGTCTCAGCCCTTGCGACGCCAGGAAGGCGCTCATGTGTGGACTAAAAATCACGGGCACGGCCGAAACTTCATGGCGCAGAGAGCAGGATGCTGGGTGGAATGTAAATCCAGTGGAACATGCGAAGCTTTAACCGCGACTAGATCCTTGAGCCAAGAACCCAGGGAAATGCGTACCTCTGGACTGGAGGACAGGTGCCGTTATCTTATCGCGGACAGTGCGATTATCTGGATACTGTGTGAAATAACTGTACCCCTTAAACGGTGCCCTGTCCCTTCTTCCGCAAGGCTTGGTTGGCGATGAGAGTGCATTTCCAAGCCGGGCTTCGATTTCAGGAATACGGCAACGGATCTATAACTTTTTATACTCAGATTATGAATAGAACTACGTGACGCGGCAGAAAAATTAGAGATGATAGATAATTGATCTAGATGCCGATGCCATAACCCATGTGGTTGTTTACATTGGGCCAGCTGAAGCATCTGAGCTTCGATGCGAGCCTGTCGGCATGTGTTACCTCAAATATGTTCTTAAATATAGATACGGATACGAAAGGTTAAGTGTATCTGTCACATATCAAATTGAGGGAAAGCAAAGTCACGTATTCATCATCAGTGCGAGCGGCGGTTATCAGAGGCAATTGTTTGACTCAACAGAGAGAGCTACGGCGAGACTACCTATCCGAAAGGTAAGCTGTCTACATCGTACCTAATCCCAGAACATGAGAGAAGACAAAGTGCACATTTTGTTCCCAGTTACCTGGCGGTGTCTCCGAGCGAAGATCGATCCGCCAAGTGATCCCTCATATGTAGGGGATAGCCCACGCCGGGGTCCATAAAGCAAGAAGCAAGTAGCAGGGATGCCGAAAGCATCGGGTATCATGGTCCATGAAATCCTTCAACGCCAGACCTGTGTTGCAGACAAAAATGAAGGTGTCAGACCGCCCAAGTCAAGAAGAGACCTAGGCAAGAAGCCATAATCCAAGTGTGGTAGGATCGTGAAGTCTTCCAATCTGTTGAGTCCCCCAGAGATGTGCTGCACGAAGCTGTAACGTTAGAGGATCAGGATGGATACCACCACAAGGGCAATCAGGGAAGTCGAACTGGGCAGCAGACTGCCCAACGGGTTCGATGAAGCGCCATCCGAGGCAGCGCTGACAGAGACTGCACCGCTGGTAGCGGGCGTAAATGGGTGCATGTAAGTGGCGTTGGCTTCGCCGCTCGAGTTCATGCCACCAGTTGCAACTGGAACGCCGGTCGAGCCGCCGCTACCTGCAACAGAGCCGGGGAAAGAGGCCGCATCCACGGTGCTGGTTTGGTTGACTCCACTGGCGCTGGAATCCACGGCGGTGACAGTTGTGAAAACGGTGGCACCGGTGGTGGTGATCGTGGAGACATTTCCGGACTTGGTAGCTGACAGCGGAATTCCGGCAATAGTTGCGGAGAGATCGCCAGATGAGGGAGAAGACCCTGATGTACCGCCGAGAGTGATGGTGAACAAGTGGGTTACGGTCGTGATAGCGACGCTGGGAGACAGTGCCGTGGTGGCATTGAGGCTAGAGCCCACCGAAGCGGAAGTGGTCGATGCATTCCCGGTAACCGTTGTTTGGACAACAGTAGTGGTCAACGTCTGGAAGATGGTGGTTGTACCACTGGTGACCTGGAGAGTCGTAGTTACCGTTGCCGTGGACAGACTGCTCTGGCTACCCGGGGTGGTAGAGAGTGCCTGCGGAGTAGAGGCAAAAATGGTGACCGTGACCGTGCTAGGTGGGAGACATACGCCGGTGGAGTTGGCTTCGGCGGAAACAATGGCCGACGTGGTGGTACTCTCGGATGCTTGGCTGGAGGGCGCAATTTGAGAAGGTGAGGAAGTCGGAGAGAGCACTGTAGTCGACGCAGAGGCAATAGACACCTGAGACGTGACAGTCACCACAGTGGTCAAGGTAATGGGTGCCAGCAGGGTAGTCGAGGTTGTGGAAGGGGAGATAAATACGGTAGTCTCCAGGGTAGAGGTGCTGGATTCTGTTGTATTTTGCTCTACAGACGAAGTCATCGCGGTCCCGTTGGTTATGGCCGAGGTTACTGTATCAATTCCAGTGAGTGTCTCAATCTGGGTGATGGTCGTGGTAGCACCAGAGTACAAGGTACTGGGGCTCTCGGTCATTTGGGAGGTTTCATTCGTAGAATAAGAAACAAGAGAGGATGATGTCGTATTGTTTGGGACAGGAGATTCCGAAGCCAGGGTAGGGGTAACGTAGATGGTCGTGACCTCTGTGGACTGGAAAGTGATCGTCGTTCCATTGTTGGTTTGGGTGATTGCCTCGGTGCTAGAACCGTTGAAGGCACTGAACGTGGTGATAACTCCAAGACCAGATACAGTGGAAGTGAGGTCCATGGTGATTGTCGTGCTAGCAAAATAATACGGTAAGCCAGTGTCAAGACGAGATGCAATTTTATCGAAATGAGAACCACCTACACAGTCAGGAATGGGATCACTGTGAATGATGAAGCCAGAGGCGAGGACGCTGTAGTCGTCGTTACCAGCGTGGCATTGTTGACCAGGGTGGTATTGTTGCCGATGACTGCCGAAGTTGAGGGCACAGCAGCCGATGTATCGTTCATAGTTGCTGTCTCAATCTCAGTCTGGGTGATGGTCGTCTCGACGATGGTGCTCATGACTGAAACTGGAGTCTGAGTGCCAGAGACTGAAGTGCCAGAGACTGAAGTGGCGGAAACTGAAGTAGCAGAAACCGAAGCGGCAGAGACAGGGGCAACAGTGGCAGTAGTGAACAGAGAGGTGGGAGTGACAAAGATGGTAGTTTCACAGTCCTCGTCAGCTTGGACAGGATGAATACTAGTTGCCTCAGAAAGTCCACCTGAACGACCAACAATCTGAGCAGCGTGGGAAGCCTTGGCGGTACCGAACATGCCGACAGAGAGGAGAATCGCATGAGCAAAACCGATGGCCCGAGTGACGACTAACTCAATATATTAGTATGGACCATCTTTTGCATTGTACTTCCAGAGTAGTGAGGTAGAAGAGAGGATAATGATGAGTTTAGTAGCGGGCAGGATATTATCTCACCTCCATTACCATCGTTACGAGCTTGCTGGCTCTGGATGCCGATAGTAATCAGGACTGCGAGGGCGATGCTAACAAACACGACCGCGGAGACAATAGCCACCGGGCAGCGACGTTTGGAAAACATGGTGTTCTGATTGTTACCGCGACAATCAGTGTCAGCATTCGCAGCACGATTGCAAGTTGCCATACTGTACCGAATGAAACGGGTACCTGTGGAATCGAACTGATTTTATGAAAATCGAGGACGATAACTGGTTAGAGTGTTTCCTGTTGCTTTGAGATCGATCAGATTTTGAAAACAAGGAAAGATGACGCGTAACAGAGTACACAGAATGCGATACGTTGAGGTCTGGGTTTTGGGGAGAATCGTGAAGGTAGAAGAGCTCTGGGGATTGAAGAGTGTAGAAGCAGAAGAGAGGGTTGATGGCGGCAAGATTTTGCGGTTTGACGAGTGTGAAAGGAGAGGAGGAAGACCACTGTCGCAAGAATCTGGGGTTTGCAGAGTGCGGAGAGAGAAGAGAGGCCGACGGCAGTGAGGACTTGGGGTTTGGAGAGAGTGAGAGTAGCAGACGAGGCTTACAGTCGCGAGAGTGTGGAATTTGAAGAGTGTGAAGATAGAAGAAGATGCTCACGGCGGCGAGAACCTGGGGTTTGAAGTGGGTGAAAGTAGAAGAAGAGGCTCACGGCGACAAGAGTCTGGGAGTGTGTTGGAAGAGATTTGATTAAATGTGTGCGAGATGGAAGGGTTCTTTGCTTGTTGATCTCAAGGGAAGGCAACGGTGTGTTGCGTGGGTGAGGGAGAGAGAGACGTGCCACGGCGCGTTCGAGGCGCGTAAGATGCAGGAAATCCAAGAAATCGAGACTACAGGGAAAACATATAGTGAGATACCAGTACTTACAATGTTTTGCAAACCTTGGGGGATGCTATCGGACGGAAATGATCGATGCGGATGTGAGCGTGTTTGATGATGATTCTTTGGGGGATGCAAAGAAAGGTGGCGGGAAGAAACTGTGATGTAGAAGAAGACGAAGACGAAGAGGTGGCTCGGAAGTTGATATAGTTTTTTGATCTGGACAAAAGATCACTCTACCGTGGGTTTTAAAATAGACCAGGCTTCCCAAAATAAAGGAGAGGAAGTGTCAATATTCTGACAGCCAGGTGATTTACTAGACTGGGAACTGGTGGCTCCTGGCACGTGTTGATTTGATATGGCACATGATATCACACGGATATCTAGAGCTAGGTGATAAAGAATACATCAAAATCAGATATTCAAATAGACTTCCTTACAATCCATGAACTTCGCAATCCATTCAGGCTCACTTGACCCGACAGGAGCCTGAGGTTCCCGACCCCAGGAGAATAACCTGTGCTTTTGCGTTGAAGCCCCATGGTGACACTCCTTGGTGCATTCAGCTTGTGAGTAAGGAATATATCCAGAAATTTTAAGCTTGCTGGTGGCTCTACAACCCTGGGGACTTTCGATATATGTAATCTCTTCCCCGACCAAGCTATATTCTGCGGCCCTGGTCCAAGCCAGAGGTTCTAAAACTTGCTTGACGACCTGCAAAGTATGTATGTGCTTGGAACATATATATAATATGGAATTAAATACCTTACATTATTCGACCAAGGCGAGATATCCAGGATTTGTTCAGAGACCTGCCGGCTTAAGCAGATACCGCTTCCTCCCCGTCCTCCACTACCTCGAGCTCTGGGTGTGGTGTAGAAACATGAATTTTGGGTTATGAACCATGTTGAAACACCGTAGAATACTCTGGGGATTATATTACTGCCCAAGAAAGAATATCATACTTGGAAGGTAGAGAAGATGAGCAAAGCCGTGGCCGCTAGTACCACGAGCACATAGGTGGCCAGCGAGGTATTCGCTCGCCCGACGGGACAACGGCAATGGTGGAAGATATCACTCAGGAAGAAGTTTTATAATGTTCCTGCTTTACAGATACGCGCTTTTCGGAATGCTTCAAAGCTCTTACTGAGTGGACGTAGTCCTCCATGGTAGACAATCGAGATTCAGGGGCAGTGGGCGAATCGTGAGACTTGGAAAGAACGGGTATGAAGACCACGGGCCGACAGGAATCCTTGACAGCCTCAATGACTGGATGTATGGTTTCATCCCTTTTTTTTTTTTGAAGTGCTTCGGCTACCACCGTCTCGATATCCACATGGATGGGGGTTTGCTATAGCTTCATTATTTACATTTTGCTTAATCGGGGGAGGTCGAGGAAAAGTGGATCTGTTCTCGAGAAAGCAGCAAATCCACGGTGGATTCGAGCTCTCAGTCCACACCCGGGGTATAATGAACAATGTCGCGCGAAGCGAGCGCGTACAGTACCACCCCGACATTTTATTGTCTAATAGATTGAGAGATGCGAATGACTTCTCGCCCTCTACACAACCTCACCGCAAACCACTCCATTGTGCCTCGCTGAGCCGAGCGGCCAACTGGTGTTTTCATCATCGCAATCGCCTGCAGGTCATTGAGAATCTCAATCGCGTTGCGAGAAGGTCGGCATCGCGAATTCGACGGCGGCACTCTGACGACTCGCCCCCGCCTTCGCGGTAGTGCTCTGCTCAACTGGAAACTCTCGCGCATCGCCATCCTCCATCCGTATCGCCGTCGATCAACATCTCGCAGCAAAAGCAGAATAAGATAAAAAGGAATAGAATCGATCCTCATCATGGCGCCACGCCGTAGCGCCGCGGCAGTGGATGAGGAACCGGACCAGCAAGGCGATCTAGCGTCGCTTCAGTTCGACGAACCTCTCACTTGGCGCCCTGGCAAGCCCATTCCCACTGATCAGCTCATCAAGAGGCTTACCAGTCTCTTGAAGGAGCTGGAGCAGCTGGAGCAGGAGACTACCGATGCGTCGTCATTGAACAAAGTTGCGAAGGAAGTCGCGTCCCACCCGCTCCTTACCCACAAGGATAAAGGCGTTCGAGCATACACAGCTTGTTGCGTCGTAGAAATCCTTCGACTCTGCGCGCCAAATGCACCCTTTACCGAATCTCAATTGAAGGTTGGAATTTCCATGGATCTTCTCTTGTCGATTCCCAAGACGCATTGCTAACCAGCCCCCCTCTCCGCTTCGAACAGGATATTTTCAATTTGTGTGTCAACTCAATCATCCCTGCCCTCTTCGACCCTTCCAACTCGTACAACAGCCAACACAAGCATGTGCTTCGGTCCTTCGCCGAAGTCAAGAGTATTGTACTGCTTCACGAGGTAGACGGCAGCGACAATTTGCTTCTCTCGCTTTTCTCCCACATCTTTGACGGTGTCTCGGGAGCCAAGTCGAGATCCTCCTCGGCGGAGCAGGTCGCAAAGGACGTCGAGTTCTCCATGCAAGAGATGCTTCTTACCTTGATCGACGAAGCCGGCGCGCTTCCCGCCAAGGTGGTGGATGTTATCATGGCGCAGTTCTTGAGAGCTGCAGCGCCGGGCAGCAACAAAGACAAACAGGATCACCTGCCGCTTGATGAGAACCAGGCGACGCTCCTCTTGAAAGAAGAACCGGAAGCATATCAGATGGCCAAGACCATATGCCAGACCTTCCCGGACAAGATGGCACGTTTCGTGAGCCAGTACTTCAGTGACGTGATCATAGAAGCGACCAGCTTTGCTGGCAAGGCCAACGGCCACAAGGACGCCGATGACTCGGATGACGAAAATCCCATGAGTGGCCCATCCGAGTCGGATATGAAGGAGCTCAAGAAGGCCCATGTACTGATTCGCGAGCTCTGGAGGGCTGCACCTTTGGTGCTGCAGAATGTTGTGCCTCAGGTGGAAGCCGAGCTGAGTGCGGACCATGTGCATTTACGACAGCTTGCCACCGAGACGCTGGGCGACCTGATCTCAGGCATAGGAGCAGCCGGGCCGCCTACGGCTCCGGTCCTCGACCCCGCCGCCTACCCACCCCTGAGATTCGATGACGAGGACAGGACCGAGAGTCCGGTGGGCAACGTCCTGACCACGCCGCTCTCCGCCATCTCGTTTCCCCAGACTCACCCAAGCGCGTTCCATAACTTCATGTCCAGACGATTCGACAAAGCCGCTCCCGTCCGAACTGCGTGGACCGTTTCCACTGGATATATTCTCTCCACGTCGGCGGGAGGCATTGGCTTGAGCAGGGAGGATGAGGCAGCCCTGGTGAAAGGGCTGGGCGAGAAGCTTACGGATACCGACGAGAAGGTTAGGCTGGCTGCTGTCAAGGCCATCGAATGCTTCCGATTCCAGGATGTCGTTACGAAGCTGGGTTCCGAGGGCGTTGTCGGGAAAGAGGGCTCCGTGCTCTCGAACCTGGCTGACCGTTGCCGTGACAGGAAATCTGCCGTCCGCGTTGCAGCCATATCACTCTTGGCGAGACTTTGGGCCGCTGGCAGTGGAGAACTGCTCGCTGGGAACGATGCAGTGACTGCGGCCGTCTCGGGGATCCCCAGCCGCATCCTTAAAGCTTTCTACGTGAACGACCCGGAGCTGAACGTCTTGATTGACCGAGCCTTGTACGAGTTTCTGGTACCTTTATCCTACCCCCCGGCGAAGAAGAATGCCAAGAGCAGCAACGGCGCGTCTCAATCCCAGTCCGCCTTGACGGCAGCGTTGGATGCCGATGCCATTCGCGCCGAAAGGATCCTCGTCATCGTCCGATGCCTCGACCAAGAAGCGAAGAAGGCCCTCTTTATCCTGCAAGCCCGGCAGCCCCAGTTTTCGACCGTGATGGAGACCTTCGTCAAGCAGTGCGATCAATACAACGGCGGTGTCATGGATGAGCACGCAGACAAGACTACCTCCACGTTGATGCGGTCCATCGATTACATCGCGCAGTTCCTTCCGGACCCAGTCAAGACCAAGCATGATCTGCAGCGGTTCGCCAAAGCCAATGACCGCCGGAATTACCATCTTATCCGATACGTGGTAGGGAAGGAGCACGACTTCAAGACCGTGTACAAGGCTTTGAAGGAGTTGATCAAGCGAGTCCAGGCTAGCAAGGAACCTGGAATCCTAGATACACTCCTCCCGCTCCTCTACCGTTCGGGCTGTTTCCTGTTCAACCGCAGTCACCTGTCCACGATTATGGACTATTCCAAGACCGACAAGGATGGCATGGGGTCCATTGCACACGAGATTCTGAACGAAGTCTCGCAACGTAATCCGGACTTGTTCAAGAGCCACATTGGGCAGCTCTGTAAGGATCTCGTCGAGCAGGCCCCTACGGCCACGAAAGCCAACGACCCGGCCGTCGTGGAGACGCTGAAAGCCTGCGCCTCATACTGTAGCAGATACCCGAAGGAGGTTCCCATGGACCGGCCTTTCGTCCAGACCCTGATCAGTTACGCACTCTACGGGGAGCCTTACAAGGCTGCCAAATACGCCGTCAAGATTCTTCTTTCCAAGCAAGACAACAAGAGCTTGGTCCACGCTACCGATCTCATCCAGAAAATCATGAAGAACTTCGAGTACAGTTCGCCGCACTTCCTCAACAAGTTGACCGCCATTGCCCAGCTGGAGCTGCTTGCGCCAAAGGTGACGGCCGAGTATGAGGAAGACATTCTCAACATGGCCGTCCAGCAAATCCTACTCAAGGTGCGCAAGGATGCTTCTGCAAGAGACCCCGAGTGGGTGGATGACGCCGAAATGGATGAGGAGATCCAAGCCAAGGTCATCGCAGTCCGGATCATTATCAACAGAATGCGGAGCCTCCAGCCAGAGGAGGCGAAGGAAAAGGCTAAGCTCCTCTGGAAAATGCTCAAAAAGCTCATCGTCGAGAAAGGGGAGCTGTGCAAGACCAAGGATACGCCGAAACACCACAAATCCCGGCTCAGGCTTGTGGCTGCTCAGCTCATGCTGAAACTCTGCAAGCAAAAACATTTTGACGATCTGCTCACCCCCGAGGAGTTCAATAATTTGTCGTTTACCACCCAAGACCCGGTGTCGGAAGTGCGACACAACTTTCTTGGGAAGCTCCAGCAGTACCTCGCCGAAGGCAAGCTCCGATCGCGCTTCTACACTATTGTCTTCCTGGCAGCGTTTGAGCCGGCCACGGACGTCAAACAGCGAATTGAGACGTGGATACAGTCCAGAGCCCGCTACTTTGAGAATGCAAAGCAACCGGTCATGGAAGCCATCATGGCCCGTCTGCTGTCGCTCCTGGCTCACCATCCTGACTACAGCTCGGACTCTGAGTCTCTGATGGACCATGCGAGATATCTGCTCTTTTATATGAACCTGGTCGCGACCGAGTCGAATCTGGGCCTGATCTACAAGTACGCGGAGCGGATCAAGCAGACCCAAGACGCTCTTGACCCACAGAGCGAGAACCACAGAGTGCTAAGCGACTTGGCCCAAGCTGTCATTCGAAAGTGGCAAGAGAAGAAGAACTGGGTCTTCCAGGCGTATCCCGACAAGGTTGGTCTGCCAGTTGGGCTGTACATCGGCTTGCAGAACCACAGCGACGCTCAGGATGTTGCGCAGAAGCAGTACATCCCAGATGGTATCGACGAGCGGCTCGACGAGCTCCTCCGGGCAGTGGAACGCAAAAAGGTATTCCTCTCAACATTGTCGGCTGTTGCTTTTCTTGCTATGGGATATTAGGCTAACACTGGTACTAGAAGCGTAAATCCATGGATGAGCGACACGAGCATCCTCCGGCCAAGAAGTCGCGGACGGCCCCGAAAGCAGCAGCGCCCAAGGAACCCAAGCCGCCCAAAGCACCAAAAGCTTCGAAGAAGGTAGCACCGAAACCCAAGAAATTGACCAAGCCGAAGACCGACTCGGACGCCGCCCTCCCGCCCTCGCAGCGCCGCCGTAGCGGCCGTTCCCACGTGAACCAGTCGTACATGGAGCGTAACGATGATGAGGATGACGAGGAAATGCTCGAAGGCGTCGCTGAGTGGGAATACGAAGGCAATGACGACTCTTCTTCCGAAGCCGAAAGCTCAGATGACGAAGCTGAAACCGGTGCCGCGGCTCAACGCGACGAGGAGGACGACAGTAGTGAGCTCTCCGAGCCAGAGGAGAAGGAGGAGGCACCGCCTTCCAAGCCCTCAAATGGTCGCAAGGCTCAAGCTGCTGCTCCGGCTAGATCCAGCGCGAAGGCCCCTGCGAAAGGAAAAGCGGCTGCAAAGAATGCGCCTGCCAAGACTGCAGCCCGCGCAACGAGAAGCAGGAGGGCAAAGACGGATGACGATGAGATGGACGACGATGACGACTGAGTTGAGGGTACGGAAAACGTCAGGAGGTGCGAAGTTTTGGCCGTTCTGGGGTTTCCGGGTGGAGGAAGATGCGCACGAGGAAATCGAGACTGGTAGATTGCGAGTGGAACACCAGAGCGGGGAGGAGGGAAGGGGGAGAGAGATTCCATGATGCTGCTTTGATTCAAGCTTCTATCGCTGCTTCCGCATATACCCGTGCTTGTCTCTCCTATTTCAAGTTGGGCAATTCGATACCAAGAGAGACGACGGTCTTGTTTTCCCTATTTGATCACTTGGAGAGGGTAGGTTCACTGTTTCATACGCAATCATGTGGTCAATGACAGGCCCTTCGTGGATGGGAATGACTTATGGCAGAGTGAGGGACCGTCGGCGCGGATGTATTTTACACAAAAAGTCTTGTTCGTGTCCTGGGTGCAGAAACTCACTGTTTTCTCCGAGGCGGACGTCGCGGGGCCGCTTGCGCTTCCAGCCATCCATCCTTGGCCTGTTTAATGTACAATCAAGGCTTTTTTTCCCCCTTCTCCCTTTATTTTTTTAAGTGTGGACGTAGCGATTCAAGCAAATATTTCCATTTACGTCGTCATATGATCCAGTCCTCTGTATCCTCGTGAGATCAAGTTGTGTGCAAGGTTCCCTGAAGCGAGCCAGGAGTAAAGATATCGGACTCAAACACGGCCGCATAGTCACCAGCCGGGGGTGATTGTACCTCTCCACGCCGGCAAGGCACGCGGCGTGCTCAGCAGCCTACCGCTAGCCTACTCGGTTCAGAACGATACAGCATAGGGATTGTCAGGGCCAGACCACGCGTGACGCGCGCCGAGTCATAGATGGTCCCGGGCTCAGGGCGCGAGAGAGTGTACAAACTGTGCTTTATAAGCTGCCGAGCTACATATGGCCCAACGGCTTCCAAACAAATGTCTCTAGCTACGAGCTCGAGGGCTCAAAAAAACCCCTTCCCATTTTCACGTCCCTAGAAAAAAAAAAGCCCTTCCACCCACACAAATTCCCTCCTTTCGCCTGCCCGCGCGAGGCAGGGAACGGAGGGTACAAAACCATATCAAGGAACTCCTCTGTACTCCACACTGGGACCGGACCGTGACGGATCGAAAAAGCATACATGAAGGGGGAGATACACGTGACACGCCCAAACGAGCTGGATCATCAAATCTAAA
>FTLB01731781.1_pt1 | contig 12060 bp, 6 predicted proteins | sample 1658291 | NCBI WGS metagenome assembly FTLB01 (sample SAMEA3914812, study PRJEB12502) | metagenome | biome: forest; material: soil | place: Canada | collected 2011-07-07 | depth 0.1 m
CTTTATCGGCGCTTACCTGGGGATTTCTTTGTCAAAAATTATTTCTAGGTAGTAATAGTATCCTAAACATCCTTTTTTTGAAAAATTTATTAACGGTTTTGAGTTTAGTTTTAATTGTCGCTTCGGCGCAAGCGCAGACTCAAAACTATGCAGGTATTTTCCCTGTTTACACTCAATCAGGTAAAATATACAAAAGGCTGGATTATGCCATCTTCGCCTTTGGAGCTGTAAATACATTTAATGAAACTATTGCCGAAGTAAACCGTCCGCCTAAAGTCTTCCTGCTTTATTCGGAACAAGACCTTATTTACAACTTTTCAAAACGCTTTGCTTTTGCTGCCAGTTATACGTATCAGCGGACGGATCCTTTTTTAAAAAGCTATGTTAATGAAAACAGAGTATGGCAGCAGATAGGCTATAAACACCCAGTAGGGAGAATTACTATGAAACACCGCTTGCGGTACGACGAACGATTTATTCAAAACAGAGAAACAGATAAATATCCTTTATCTACAAGGCTAAGGTATCTGATAGGCGTAGAATTTAATTTAAGTAAGAACAGCGACAGGTATTTCTTTACTGCTTATAATGAATTTTTCTTTACTACTTCTAAACCAAGGAACGCCTTTTATGGAGAAAACTGGGTGCATGCAGGAATAGGTATTAGAAACGGAAAAGCAAACAGTTTTGAAGCAGGTCCTATATTTATTTCATGGGTGAACGACCCACAGGGAGACAGAATGAACTTTTGGTATATGCAACTTACCTGGATAACTACTATTAATATATCTAAGAAGAAAGGTTTTGAGTAGTGAGTTAAATGTTAAACTCATTTACTACTTCTAACATTGTTGGCGTCATTCCTCAATTAATCCCACTACAATTTTCCACAAGAATTGAAGCCTTCTATGCTACTTTTTTCTTTTAAACTTTTCCATGTCATGTATCTTATTTTCTGGCGAAATGCCTGCTGGCAGAATGCCTTTCTAAAACAGATAAAATCTTACATACGCAAGATTCTGTATCAACAAATAACAACAAAATTAACAAGCGATAACAAGCGAAATAACAAGTGCCAATTTTGTGCCATGTACTATTTGCCTCACAAATAGTAACTATAATAGCTAGCACAAACTCCAATATTTGCCAGCCATATCAGTAATTTTAGTAGTAGTTAAACAGTAATCAGGCTATGGCAAACACAAGGTATTATGATTTACTACTTATCATCGGTGTCGTCATCCTCTTTGTAAGGATTGTTCTTCAGCCCGCCTTTCTTTACAGACTGAATAAACTGTCCCCAGGCAAAAGGGTTAAGGAAATTGAAGGTAGGCGACATGTAGCGATAGTCTTGTTTCTGTATCTGCTGCTGCATATAGTAGTTGTGCATCTGACTGCCGTCTGGTTTGGTGTTGTACAACATACGTTTCAGCACCTGGTCGTTCAGGTTTTTGTGCATATTGTCCATATCGGTTTCGGGTAGTTTCAGCGCCATAAACGCTTCCTTAAACAGCCGCTCGGTGGGGTAGGGGAAAATTTGTACTTCGGGCAGTAACGTAGTATCCTCGTTCATCTGAATAATTACTGCAAGTTGATCTACATTTTCACGGGGCACTACATAAGACTTTTCTTTATATCCCAGGGATCGTATTACAATACTATCGCCCTGTAACGCGGGCATGGAAAAATAACCTACGGCGCTGGTAACTGTTCCCCTTCCTGCTTTAGGAATGTAAACGTGCACTCCGGGAATGCCATATAAGCTGTCGCCTCCTACCACCAAGCCAGAAATTTGTATTACCCTTAGTGGGGAAAGTTGAGCCTGAGCGGTATATACAGTGAAGCAGAAACAGGTGGTTATGAGTATATTGAGAAATGGATTTCTTTTCACTACCGGGATTTTGTACAGAACCTTAAATTTTCGAAAAAAGTTACATTATATATAACAAAACTGCTAAATTAAATTAGAAATAATACACTTTGGGATAATTTTATTTGTATATTTGCTTAAGCGAAATAGCGGTTATATATTCAATGATAAGGCTTAAGCATTTTGAATTACGAACGGGTGAGGATATCTTTAAAGCCTTCAGCGACGAGGCCCGCATTCGTATCATGAACCTGCTGCTGGCCTATGAGCAAATGTGCATTTCTGACCTGGAGCTGATTTTGGACTTTACGCAAACCAAAACTTCCCGCCATTTAACCTATCTTAAAAATGCCCGATTGGTAAAGTTTAAAAAAATAGACCAGTGGGCGTATTACTATATAAACGACGCTTATCTGGACATAATAAACCAGGTATTTTCTTTTATGGAAAAAGACCCTGTGCTTGCCAAAGACCTTAGCGAGTACCGTACCCTATACTCTAACAATGAATTGGCGGTGCGTAAGCTGCACAACAAACAGAAAATATATAAGCTACCAGCATTGTAAGGCGAAAATTAATAATTAACTAATAATCAGAAAATAATAGAATTAACACATGAAATACAAGAAACACATATTTGTTTGCACCAATAACCGCGACGACGGAAGGGCATACTGCGGCGAGGAGCGGGGAATGGCTTTAGTGAATGCCTTTAAGGAATTGATTAAACAGCATAAAGTAATGATTGATGTGCGGGCGCAAAAGGCAGGCTGTTTTGACGTATGCGCCTTTGGCCCCTCGGTAGTGGTTTACCCCGAAGGCATATTTTACGGCAAGGTAACAGTGGAGGATGTAAAGGAGATTTTTGAGGAACACATTATGAACAATCGCCCGGTAGAGCGTTTGAAGCTTCCTTTATAATGCCTGCCCCATACCAACATATCTTTTTTGACCTTGACCATACCCTTTGGGATTTTGAGAAAAACTGTGCAGAAACACTCTTGGAGCTTTACGACATCCATAGCCTGCACAGGTATAAAGATTTTGGGGCCGAAGATTTTGTAAAAGTTTATCAGAACGTTAATAAAGCCCTATGGAAAGATTTTCATGCCGGTAAACTGGATAAGGGCTATATACGCAAAAAACGTTTTATATTAACTTTTGAAGCGCTGGGTTTGCAGGAAGCAGACGTTCCTATGGGGCTGGAAGGGCAATTTTTGCAGATTTGCCCGGCTAAAAGTCATGTGCTGCCGCATGCCCATGAAGTACTGACGTATTTGAAGCAGAAGTATACGCTGCACATTATTACCAATGGTTTTTACGACATTCAGAACATAAAACTAAGCGCCGCAAAGCTGGAGAACTACTTTAGCGAAATCATAAATTCAGAGTCTTGCGGGTACATGAAACCAGATAAACGGATTTTTGAGTATACATTAAATAGAGTAGGGGCAAAGCCCCAGGAATGCCTTATGGTGGGAGACGACCTGGAGGCCGATGTGCTGGGAGCCAGAAATGCAGGCATCGATCAGGTATTTTTTAACCCTGAAAAAGAGCCTCATACAGAAAAAATTTCGTATGAAATAAATTCGCTGCTCCAGCTTTTGGCCATACTTTAAACATTTGCATAGGTTTTTAATTTTTATCCTATAACCTGTATTTTTTTATGTCGACAAATATTCTTGCTAACCTAACCAACGAACCTGTTTTAGATTACGCCCCCGGATCGGATGAGCGTAAAAAGCTTAAAGACGCACTGGGCGAAGCCATGTCTCGTAAACTGGATATCCCTATGTACATAGGCGGCAAAAAAATACACACCAATTATAAAATTGCCATAAACCCGCCGCACGACCACCAAAAGGTAGTGGGGCATTTCAACAGGGGTGAAAAAGTCCATGTAGAGCAGGCGATAGAAGCGGCATTAGCGGCTAAAGAGAGCTGGGCGCATACCTCGGCAGAGGATAGGGCAATCATTTTTTTACGGGCAGCAGATTTAATAGCTGGGCCTTATAGGGCAAAGATAAATGCCGCCACTATGATAGGGCAGTCTAAAAATGCATTTCAGGCAGAAATTGACTCTGCCTGCGAGCTAATTGACTTCCTTCGCTTTAATGTAAAATACATGTACGACATGTATACCATACAGCCCAATTCACATCCGGGTATACAAAATACATTAGAATACCGTCCGCTGGAAGGCTTTGTATATGCGCTTACCCCTTTTAATTTTACAGCCATAGGCGGCAACCTGCCCTGCGCCCCGGCATTGCTGGGCAACACAATAGTATGGAAGCCAGCGGAAACACAAATATATTCTGCCCATGTGTTTATTGAAATACTATTGGAAGCAGGTTTGCCCGAGGGAGTAATTAACCTGGTGTATGTAGATGGCATAGAAGCAGGGGAGGTTATATTTAACCATTACGATTTTGCAGGGCTACATTTTACTGGCAGCACCAAAGTGTTCCGTGAGATTTGGAAAACCATAGGGCAGAACTTAGGCAAGTACAAAAGCTTTCCGCGCATAGTAGGCGAAACGGGGGGCAAAAACTTTGTGCTGGCGCACCCTACCGCCAATGTAAAAGCGCTGGCTACAGCCTTGGTAAGAGGGGCTTTTGAATACCAGGGACAGAAGTGTTCCGCCGCTTCTAGGGCTTATATACCATCTACTTTATGGGAAGAAGTTAAAAGTTTAATGCTAAACGACCTGAAGAAAATAAAGATGGGATCGGTAGAAGACTTTAGCAACTTTATGAATGCGGTAATTGATGAAAAAGCATTCAACAGAATAGCGGCTTATATAGACAATGCCAAGCGCAGCGATAAGGTAGAGATTGTATACGGCGGCAAGTGCGATAAAAGCAAAGGCTATTTTGTAGAACCAACGGTATTATTAACCAAAGACCCTTTTTACGCTACCATGTGCGAAGAGATTTTTGGGCCGGTGCTTAGCATATTTATTTATGAACCAAATGAGTACGATAAAACACTAAGACTGATTGACGCTACTTCTCCCTATGCACTAACAGGAGCCTTTTTTGCGGAAGACAAAGGGGCTGTAGAGCATGCTAGAAAAGCTTTTTATAACACAGCCGGAAATTTTTACATTAACGATAAGCCTACCGGGGCTGTAGTAGACCAGCAGCCCTTCGGAGGAGCAAGAGCCTCAGGAACAAATGATAAAGCAGGCTCAATGATAAACCTGTTGCGCTGGGTATCGCCAAGGGCCATCAAAGAAAACCTCAATCCACCTACAGATTTCACTTATCCTTTTATGAAGGAAGAATAGCGTTAATATTTTCAACTATTTATTATCTCCCTCGATATATTTATTTATATTTTAATAAATAATATAACTATTACAAGTTGTTAATTAAGTGGTATTTATAAAAAAATGATATAAATCATATAGAATTATGTTATTTATCATTTTTTATTACAGAAGTCTTTTCAGCATGGATTGATATTTATCTAGAATAGCTAATATTTATTTTTTTCAAAATCAATTTTTTAGCTGAATGAAAAGTACGTCAGCAAACATCAAAATCTTCTTCTTTCTTCTTATTATATAACGTGTAGAAAATAATTTTCATGTAAACATTTGGCATGTTCGTCGTATAAAAACCTACTTTAGTGTTAATGACGTCATAATGAGAAAAACAATGTTTATACATACGAAAAACCATTTAAAGTTATTTTTTTTAGTTTTCATACTTCTGAATGTATACAGCCTTAAAGCGCAAAATACTACAGTTAATTCAGGTAGTTGGTCTACTGCCAGCAATTGGTCTACTGGCGTAGCGCCAGGAGCAAGTTCTGCTAGTATTACTTATGAGATGACAGGAACCAGCGCTTTAAATATGGGATCGGGAACATATACCTATGACTTTAATGCCAATACAACATTTAGCGGTAGCGGAAATAATTTTGCAGGCGGTGCTATAATAGTTGAAAGCGGGGTTACGCTTACATTTAAACAAGCTATGAGTTTGGCGGGTACATCTATTACTATACAAAGCGGCGGAACACTTATTGTTTATGGAAATATTACTAACGATGGAAGCACCATAACAGATAATGGAAGTTTTATAGTAAACGGAAGCTATGCTGGGCAAAACAACAGCGCTATTGTTATTGGCACAGGGACATTTACTACCACAGGGTCTATGACATGTATAAACTCTGGAACTATTTTTGGCAATACAAACGTAAACTGTAGTAGTGGTTGCAATGCAAATACCAACATCTGTGGTATAGCGCAACCTACTGTAAGTAACGGCGAGCGCTGCAATACTGGAACCGTTACTTTAACTCCGTCGGCCCCTAGCGGAGTAAATTTTAAATGGTACACAAGCGCCAGCGGAGGAACAGCTATAACTATGGCATCAAGCTATTCGCCATCAGTAAGCGCTACTACTAACTACTACGTTAGCGCTGTTACAACAGGAGGATGTGAAACTCCTCGTACATCTGTGCAGGCAACTGTAAATACATCAGCCCCAGCAGCTGGAGCTATTACGGGCCCTTCTACTATATGCGTAGCTGGTTCTGCCAGTTATAGTATATCGCCAGTTACTGGCGCTACAGGATATGCCTGGTCAACTTCCGGGCTTTCAAGTATTACTTCTGGGCAAGGTACTACTGCTATTGTGGCAAATATTTTATTAGCAGGTACTATATCAGTTAAAGCAAGCAATTCATGCGGTTCAGGCGCAGCCAGTTCCATAAGCGTTGCACTAGGCGCTGGCGGCGCCTCAGCGGCAGGCGCAATAACTGGATCAACAAGCGTATGTGTAGGGCAGTCTTACACGTATAGTACCTCATCCGTTAGCAATGCAACTTCCTACACTTGGGCTGTACCAACTGGGGCAAGTATTACAAGTGGTACGGGTACTACCAGTGTTGTTGTAAAATATAACAGCGGCACGGGAGGTACAGTAAGCGTAACGCCGATAAATACTTGCGGAAATGGCGCAGCCAGCAGTATTTCTGTTGTGGCAAGCTCAGGAATGCCATCCTCAACTGTAAGTTCAATAACTGGCTCTTCATCTGTTTGCATAGGTACTTCTAATACATACAGTATAACTTCCTTGCCTTCTGCTACCAGCTATACCTGGAGCGTTCCCTCAGGCTCTACTATAAGCTCAGGGTCTACAAGCAATAGTATAACGCTTGTAGCAGGTTCTTTAAGCGGTACTATTAGCGTTACACCAGTAAACGGCTGCGGAAATGATGTAACCACACAAACTTTGTCGCTTACCATAAATCCTAATCCTAATTCTACAATTACAGCCAATGGTTCTCTTACCTTTTGCTCGGACAGTCCTGTATTGCTAACCGCGCTTCCAGCAACTTCTTATCTATGGTCGACAGGGGCTACAACACAAAGTATTTCAGCTACCACATCAGGAAGCTATACCGTAAAAGTAACCGATTCTAATTGTTCTACCACTTCTGCGCCAACAACAGTAACAGTTAACGCGCTTCCTTCTGCGCCTACTGCAACGGGGGCGTCTATTAATTGCCAGGGTAGCGCATCTCTTTCTGTAAGCGGCGGCAGTGGAACATCGTACAACTGGTATACTACCTCTTCTGGGGGCACATCTACTGCTGGGGCTACCTATTCTACTCCTTCTATTAGTTCCACCACTACCTATTATGTAACTTCGGTATCTTCCGCTGGTTGTGAAAGTTCTCCAAGAATTTCTGCGGTAGCTACTGTTACTCCCTGCTCAATAAACTGGACGGGAACAACCAACACAGATTGGGCCACATCAACAAACTGGAGTACAGGTTATGTGCCCACTAGTATTAATAGTATTACCATACCTAGTAGCGTTACAGCGCCGCATCAACCCGTAATTGGCTCTACTACTACCGCTGTCGTTAACAGCCTTAGCTTAAGCAGTAACACTTCTTCGCTAACGCTTAACAGTGGAAGCGCCTTAAACATATATGGCAACTTTACCAATAGCGGAACAGTAACAGATAACGGAGGAACAACGACCTTTGAAGGCGCTTCTGCTCAGACTTATAGCGGGCCAGCTGGAGGAACAAACTTATCATCGCTTACGCTTAACAACAGCAGTGGTTTAACGCTTAGCGCTCCTTTAACCGTTACAGGAATACTAACCCTTAGCAGCGGAACTATCACCACTGGAGGAAACCTTACCGTTAACTTATACAAAGGCGGTATAAGCGGAACAGGAACAGGACTGATAAGCGGTAACTTAACAGTTACTAAAAAGGTAGATACTGCAGGTTACCACTACATAGCAGAGCCAATACCTAATTGCGTAGTATCAGATATCGACAATGCTTTATCTACAAGCACAGAGTACTTTGGCAGCCTATACTGGTACGATGAAACCAATACCTCTCCCGCAGATTCTATAGGATGGACGGGCGCTAACAATGCTACAAACTTTCCAGCCTATCCTTCTTTAACTCAGATGCAAGGCTTTGCATTGTATTTCTTCAGTGCAGGGACGCTTTCTTATACAAAGACATATGCTACTAATAATTATACAAGTACTAGAAGCCTAACCAGTACAGTTTCAGGAAACGCTTCAGCAGACGGTTGGAATCTGGTAGGCAACCCTTATCCTTCTTCTATAGACTGGAACGCTTCTTCTGGCTGGACTAAAACAGGTATAGATAATGCTGTTTATTACTACAACCCGGCTACTCATAATTATGCTTCTTATGTAGGCGGAGCCAGCGCTAATGGAGGAACAAATATTATACCTTCTGTGCAGGCATTCTGGGTACACGTAACAACTGACGGTGGCTCTGGCACCCTTGGAGTTACCAATAGCGTTCGATCAACTGCTGGTTCACCTCTACTTTGGAGAGCTGGTATTGAGATGAACTATATGAATATAACAGTTCTAAGCAGCGACAGTAGCCTAAAAGACCAAACGGTGGTAAGGTTATTGCCAGAAGCAAGCGCTTCATTCGACCCAGGTTACGATGCCTATAAAATGATGAGTGACGCGGGATATACTTCTTTGTACAGTCAGATAGGTCAAACACAGTATTCTGTAAATACGCTTTCAGATACTATGGCTAGTTATACATTGCCACTTTATGTAGGGTCGCCAGCCGGGTCATATAGTTTTACATTTGCAGACGCAATGTCAATACAGGGATATGATGTTTTTTTAACAGATAGCTTATTGCACATGTCTACTGATGTAAAACAAAATACAAACTATGCTTTTACCCTTAGTGAAACAGATACCGTTTCAAGATTTTTTCTGAATTTCCGTAAGGCTGGAACAACCTCAAGTACAGGAGTTACAGGATTGATTAGCGCTACGGGGCAGTCTTCTTCTATAATTATTACAAACGATGCTACAGATGCAATAATAAGATTTATAAATCCGCAAGTTTCATATGCAGGCATTTCATTGATTGACATGCTTGGAAGAGAAGTATGGGAAAATGATAAGGCAGACATCAGCAGCGGAAGCTTTGTTTTAAACGGGAAGAGTTTTGCCTCAGGAGTTTATGTTGTAAAGGTTGTTTCCAGCGGCCAAAGTATAAGCCAGAAAGTTATATTTGAAGAGTAAGATAAGAATAGATTAGTTCCTAGCACTCAAAAAAAGGCGTTTGACGTAAAGTTAAACGCCTTTTTTGTTTCTGTAGCCTATAACTAAAGTATTACCATCTTCCATTATAAGTAATTGTAATCCTATAAACTTTAAACTATTGTTTAAGGATAAGCTTTGATTGTCAATTCATTCAGTTTTGGCCTCAAAAATCTCGAAAATGTCTCGAAAATCTGCACATAAATTAAATAATAATAGAGTCAAATTATATATAAATATAATACTGTTAAAGTTAAATTAGACCGCTTAGCTTAGTCGCTCTATTAGAGATATTGATCGAATAGCATGGTAGGTATAGCTAAAATAATAACCATTAAATTGATTTAGCGTAACTTAGATAATATTAGAATATTTAATTACTTGATTTCAGAGAATTTAATAAACAATAATTAAATAATAGCTTCATTTTTAGCTATTTAAAATTGGTTGCCTATATACTTTAATACTTTATTATGATTATCAAACTTTTACGCACAATTCTATTTTTATCTCTTGTTGCTTTAAATATTTCGAATGGAAAAGAGATACTGGGTATTACTATATCTAACCCAGCTAATACGTCCGTATGTTCTGCAGGTACAGCCACTTTTACAGCAACGGCATCAGCGGGCACAGCTCCTTATACCTACCAGTGGTATGAGAATAAAGGCAGCGGTTTTGTAGTTATTACTAATGGAACTGGTAGTTCGGGTCAGGTATACAGCAACGCTACTACGGCAACGCTTACCATAACCAACGTAACCAGCCCCATGAATGGTTATACCTACGAGTGTACAGCTACCAATTTTGGGGGAGTTGGCAGTGCAACCTCTACTGCTGCTACCTTAACAGCTTATGCAGTCTTAGTAGCCGGCACAGTAGGCTCAAACCAGACAATATGTAATGGAGTTACTCCGGCAGCGCTTACAAGCACAACACTTCCAACAGGTGGCACAGGCGCTTATACATACCAGTGGCAAAACTCTATTAATGGCGGAACCACCTGGAACAATATAGGAGCAGCCACCACTACAACCTATAGCCCTGGAGCTCTTGCCGCCACAACATTATACAGAAGACAAGAAACATCAGCAGGGTGCGGTACGGTAAGTTCAAATACGGTAACTATTACAGTATACGGCGCGTATGCTGCTGGTACTATAGGTACAGCTCAAACTATTTGTTATAACACTACTCCAGCTACGCTTACTACATTAACAGCCCCAAGCGGCGGTTCAGCAAGTTATACCTATCAGTGGCAATCTTCGGCAGCTCTTGCCGGCCCTTATTCAAATATAGGAGGAGCCACCAATAACAGCTATAGCCCTGGAGCTCTTACAACAACTACTTATTATGAGTTACAGGTAACAGACGCTTCCTGCGGTTCTATAAACACAGCTGCTATAAAAATTACTGTTGATGCAGCATTTGTAAACGGCACAGTAAGCGCTAACCAGACTATTTGTTACAATACTAACCCAGCGGCGCTTGCAAATGTAACAGCGCCAACAGGCGGCACAGGCGCCTATACCTATCAGTGGCAATCATCTCCTGATAATACCACATGGACAAACATAACAGGAGCTACTACAAATGCTCTTCCAGTGGCAAACATGGGCGGGCCTCTTAGCTCCACTACCTATTATAGGAGACAGGAAACATCAGGAACCTGCGGTACGGTAAACTCTAATACAATAACCATTACAGTAGATGCTAACCTTGTAGCCGGCACAGTAGGCTCAAACCAGACAATATGTAATGGAGTTACTCCAGCAGCGCTTACAAGCACAACACTTCCAACAGGTGGCACAGGCGCTTATACATACCAGTGGCAAAACTCTATTAATGGCGGAACCACCTGGAACAATATAGGAGCAGCCACCACTACAACCTATAGCCCTGGAGCTCTTGCCGCAACAACATTATACAGAAGACAAGAAACATCAGCAGGGTGCGGTACGGTAAGTTCAAATACGGTAACTATTACAGTATACGGCGCGTATGCTGCTGGTACTATAGGTACAGCTCAAACTATTTGTTATAACACTACTCCAGCTACGCTTACTACATTAACAGCCCCAAGCGGCGGTTCAGCAAGTTATACCTATCAGTGGCAATCTTCGGCAGCTCTTGCCGGCCCTTATTCAAATATAGGAGGAGCCACCAATAACAGCTATAGCCCTGGAGCTCTTACAACAACTACTTATTATGAGTTACAGGTAACAGACGCTTCCTGCGGTTCTATAAACACAGCTGCTATAAAAATTACTGTTGATGCAGCATTTGTAAACGGCACAGTAAGCGCTAACCAGACTATTTGTTACAATACTAACCCAGCGGCGCTTGCAAATGTAACAGCTCCAACAGGCGGCACAGGCGCCTATACCTATCAATGGCAATCGTCTCCTGATAATACCACATGGACAAACATAACAGGAGCTACTACAAATGCTCTTCCAGTGGCAAATATGGGCGGGCCTCTTAGTTCTACTACGTATTATAGGAGACAGGAAACATCAGGAACCTGCGGTACGGTAAACTCTAATACAATAACCATTACAGTAGATGCTAACCTTGTAGCCGGCACAGTAGGCT
>FTLB01009825.1_pt1 | contig 12059 bp, 12 predicted proteins | sample 1658291 | NCBI WGS metagenome assembly FTLB01 (sample SAMEA3914812, study PRJEB12502) | metagenome | biome: forest; material: soil | place: Canada | collected 2011-07-07 | depth 0.1 m
ATACTGAGCAAATACCGTATGCAGTATACCTTCTGCCTACTATGAACAGCCTAGAATTCACTCGTTCCTTATTCACTTGGGTCGGTTTGCTGGGCTGTACTGAGATCCAATACACTCGGGAGTCTCTCTCACTTTCTTCCAGGATTCATGCTTGATAACCCAGCTCATGTTGACTGTCTAGATACAGAACCGCATTAGGGCATAGCGGCTTGCGAATAATACAACTAGGATGACTAGTCCCGAAGACACGGCCACGGAGGGACTGCCGTATAAGTCCTCACGCTAACAGACGAGCTCGGAGCTCATCGCAAGGGGCTCCATCCAGGCCCAGGCCCAGTCCATTTCTTGATGCAAACCACGCTGCGAGATTAATTTTAACCCGAGCTATCGAGTTGGTTAAAATAGCAGCACTACCCCCAGCTGCTACCCAGCTGCTACCCACTACCCAGCTGCTACGTAGGCCTCGGTATCATATTTCGTCTCTCGCCCTGGTCGTCATTTGCTGCGGGGAAAGCATGGCAAGTTCCGTTCCAGACTCGCTTCTTCCAACATGTCTCGGTTCTCAGTACGGAATGCAGTACGGAGTACGGTACCACCAGTATCCTGCCCCTGATGTCAAGTTATTACACAAATGCTGCACAAATTCAAGCTCAATCGATCACGCCATACCAGTGTATTGTAGGAGAGCACTCCTCAGGGATGCAATGGCCTGTTACGAAGTACTGTCCCGCCAAGGGATCTAATGAGCCGCCCTCCAGTCTAGATCTCCACCGCTAGTTTAGAGACCTACCTTAGTTATCCGCTCCAATCATCAACAAGTCAGTTTTCACACAAGTAGCCGTGCAAGTGGGAGACAAAAAAGCAGCACACCGAAGTATCCTCACGATATAACTCCTCGACCATGAGGCAAAAAGAAGATTCAAAAATGCGTTAAAAATATAATAAATGCTAACTCTCTTGATAAATTTGAATATGTAAAAAATAATGGGATATGCTTTGAAATTCTGCTTGTATTTGCTGTAGAGAATGGTCCCCTACCATGGAGGTACCTGTAGATCCCGTAGTTTGGTGTATCGCTTATTTTGTCCACCACTTGCCGTGGTAGCTAGTTTTTTCTTTCTTCTCCTTGCTGCGACACAAACTCATTAGTACAACGTCACTCAATGGGCTTTTCTCCTTCCCTTTTCTAAAAACACGCAAAGTCCGGATGTAGTAGAGACATTCTTAGCGCCAGGTCTAGCAGCAGACCTGGCAAGCTGACAGCAAGAAAAAGGGGAAGGTGTGCAAGCCGGCAGGGGATCCGGTCGATCTGGCTGTCCTCGAAGCCCCTTTCTTGACACCCCTGACCCAAATCGCGTCGGAGGTCTACTAGTCTGGAAAATTGTTTACTTCGTAATATCAAGTAGGTCCGAAATATCAAGTAGGTCTCTTCTCGCAGTACTAGCACTGTGCAGACACCGACTCAGGTCTCTTCTCGCAGTACTGTGAAGACACCGACTCGGGTATCTTCCCGCCAGACGCGCTGCAGAAAACGTGCTCCGTTACTACGCCCAAATCGCACCGCAGTTACGAGGTAGCAGTCTTCTCGGCATAGACTCGATCCTGCATTATCTGAAGCACTGGCCAAGGGGCGATACTCTCCTGGGGATAGCCGCCGATGCTGAACCTACTTCGCTTCCCCAGCCAACCGGCTTTGATGGCGTCGGACGACGTGACAGCCGGGATTCGGGGACCGTTACGCTTTTCGTAAACCCGCTCCGATGCTCGTACAACTGTACGAAGTAGTTTGCTGGTTTTTCCCTACCCATCAAATTTGGTGGCTTGACCCCCAGGCGAGGAACGCTGCCCCTTTCCATATGCCAACTACGACGTATCTGGTCTTACAATACGAAGTATACATTCTGCGGAAACCACCTGCCAAGACTAGCCTTTCTCTTCTCGTCTTCTTACGCGAAGCAACGCTGCAAGTCTCGTAGCTAGACTTCGCACACCCTTAACCTCGACCGGGCAAGGGTACCCATTGAGCCAAGCCCCCCGACTACCCTCCTCTAGAAGCAGAGACTGCGTTATGAAACGAGAAAAAGAAAAGAGAAAAAAAGAAAGAGTGCTCTCTTTGACCTTTCTGGTTAGTGGCACCTGCAACTTGGTATCGTCCCTACCTGCACTACTGGTACATAGTCGAAGGCGTTATCGTCCCGGGGACTAGGATCACCAAGCTTTTGAGCTCTAGATCCCGACGGGACGTGGCAAAGGGACGTTGTGCCTGCTTCCCCGGCCCGCCCCCCTTTCCGCTCGCTCTAGTTGTTCTACTAGTCTTGCTCAAAGTCTTTCTCAGAGTCTTTCTCAACATCTTCAACGGCTGCGGCCAAGAAATAAATAAAGTGATTGGGCGGTCCCTCCACCATCGCCCCTTCGCCCTCCGCCACCAACTCACCACTGTAGGTTGATCGATCCTTTGCGAGCGATTCCTCAGAGTTGACGCGTTGCGGCTACTGCTGTCAATATGGGCTGGACTTACAACACGGTCAACCCCGACGCGCCCACGATCGGGCCGGGCATCACCATCACCGCGGCGGTGCTGACAGCCCTGTCTCTGCTCGTCGTGTGTCTCCGGCTGTATGTCCGCCTGGGTATAATCAAGGCGACGGGTATCGGTATGTTTTTTTTCGTTCCTCCTTCTTTTTTCCCCCTTCTTTTTTCCCCCCTTCTTTTCCCCCCTTCTTTTCCCCCCCTTTCTCTTTGTGGTATCATTCCCACGCACGCCTAGGTCCGGACTCCGGAGTAAGCTGACATGACTGCATAGACGACTGGATCATTGTTGTATCCTGGGTAAGATACTCCACGGCAAAACGCCACCCATCGAGAACTCCAGGCTAATTCGAAAAAAGTTCTGCTCTCTTGGTTTCGCCGTCGTTACCATCATCCGTGAGTATCCTTTGACTACATGTGTGGCACACAACCATGGACACTGTTTAACCCTGGATTTTATGTAGAAACAAAATGGGGTCTCGGGCTGCAAAACATCGACGACTTGCCAGCGGCAGATATCTACAACTTTGGCCTCGTGAGTGTCCCGTACATATTTACCAATCTCCATCTTGCCCATGATGTCAAGAACTAATGAACATGGGGGATCGCAGCTGCAATACATCGGTGCTCCATTGTATGTCTTCCTTTCTGTCCTCTAATCATCTTTCTCTCCATGTCTAACCAAAGCTTTCTCAGCTATATCTTGAGCATCTACGGTTTCAAGCTCAGTCTCCTCTGCTCGTATCTCCGATTCGTCACCACGGGCGGGTTCCGCTACGCCATCATCGCCGTGATTGTCCTGAACACCTTGTTTCATCTGTCCTTCTTGCTGGTTCAGATTAACCTCTGCCAACCGGTAGGTTACCCTCTCTCCCCAAGATCTGATACCATTTCCTTTCGTTCTTGACCCTGGAGAAATATCTACGTAAAAAAATTACTACCTCTTCCCTTCCGTTATTGACCCTGGAGAAATAGGCTTCGAAGCAATGGGATCCGACCGTCGTGGGAGGATCCTGCATCCCCGGCGTGCCTTTCTACACCAGTATGGCGTCCCTGACGATGCTCTTTGATGTCACCGTGTGAGTACTCGCCCCTCGTCTTGATTTTCGCGATCTGGGTTTCCAAAGGATATATCGATTCTAACTCGTCGTCGCATCAGCATGGCCCTCCCCTTCCCCGTCCTCCTCCGCTCGCACATCCAGAACCGCAAGAAGATCGTGCTCCTGGGCCTGTTCGGCCTCGGCATCTTCATCACCGTCATCCAGATCATCCGCATCCAGACGGTCAAGCGGCTGGTCAACTACACGGACAGCGCGCCGCTGATCCTGTGGTCGGCGGTCGAGAACAACCTCGGCATCATCGTGGCGTCGGTCCCGACGCTCAGCCCGCTGGTCAAGTACTTCAACGAGCGCTCGCGCGGCAACACGTCGGACGAGGTCAGCAAGGGCAAGACTGGCGCGTCGTCGCACCAGATCGGCTCGCGGTACGCCATGCAGACGTGGCGCTCGAGCAAGGGCATGCAGCCGCTCGGCAGCGGGCACGAGATCGACGCCAGCAACAGCACCGAGTTCATTCTCGACTCGTCTGGCATCACGAGGAAGACGGAGGTTACCGTGGTCAGGGAGTGATGCATTATGACGCATCGGATTTCCATCATCCGGGCACCGTTCATCCCGACAATGGTCAAGTGTCTGGCTCTCGGGCGGGTTCAAGTCGATCGACTGACACGGTCGAGACGAGAGGATTACAGTCAGCAGCTGCTGCAGAAGTGATTACTGTACCATCATGTACACGGGATGCGACACCACGCCGAGGATTGGTCTACAAGAGCAGGCCGGCGAAAAAAAGAAAAGCCAAGTTGGAGAAATTATTCATATATTCCGTTCGTGGGGGGTAAAATCGTGGGAGGGGATAAACGTATCCGTCTCGTGTCTTGATATATGTTTACATATACAGCAGTGAGCATCGGACAACACCTTTGCTAGTTGCACGCCAGATATTTTCATTGTTCGTAACTTGTTCATAATTCGAACCAAGCCGAGAGACTGAAACAAGCCAAGAGACTGAATGAAACAGGAGCCGTTGGTCGTCCGCGTGAGATCGCGAGAACACACTAGCTCGATGTACCAACCCATCGTTACATATAGCAACCTAGAACGAAAGATGAGAATTCAGTGTCCCATCTGCTTCCGGTATGTCTCCCAGTCGATCACGGTCGCCACCCGCGCAATCTTGCCTTGCTCGAGCCAGTAAAACACGTGCTCCGCGAAGTGCACCTGTCCCCCGCTCGGGCCGACCCCCGCGTAGGTGCGCACCGGCGTCCCGCTAAACTCGATGCGTGCCGCAATCTGCTGCATCTCGGCGTCCACCACCAGCCGGCGCACGCGGAAGGCCAGGCCCGAGATGGCCGCGAAGCTGTCCTCCATGAGCCCGCGGTACTCGTCCAACCCCAGGCGGCGCTCGCACCACGAGACCTGCGGCTGGCAGAACTTGGCCAGGTCCGCCTCGAGCGTCTGCGCGTTGATGGCCGCTATGTAGTCGTGGTAGAAACGCACGAGATCTTGCTGCGCCCCTGCACCAGATTGGGGACTGGGACGGGGCGACGGAAGAATGGGACGGATGAACGGCTTTTGCTCGCGCATCTCGTCGACGTCGGTTATCACATCCATCTCTGCGATGCTCCCCGCCTCGTCGAATAGCCACATCATGTGTCGCGCGAAGCAGATCGGTGCCGCAGATGGCGGGACGTTCCGATACGGACGTTCCACGGTCGCCGTGATCAGCAGTCTGGCTGCGAGCTGTTGGGTTTCCGAGCTGCTGGGTCTCGGGTGAACAAGATTGTCAACTCTTAAGGTGAAGTCTGGCATGCTAGCGATCTCTTGGCGCTGTTCTTCGACCAGCCTCTCGACAGGAATCTGCGATCCATTGTATTGCACCGAAGGCTTGAAGAGGCTCGATAGGGCAGCCCATTCTCTACGATTCACGGCATCCGCGAATCGCTGTAGGACGTCTTCCATATCGCCGAATTATCTTTAAACGCGCTATAGTACTAGTACTGGATATGAGCCTTAAATGGTGGTGTGTTTGAACTTTTCTCGATAAGCGCATTGTCCAAGCGGCAAAGGAACCACTCCGCACGACATCGACGAATGACGTCATTGGTCCGCTTCTATATCTTCACGCAGTTTGGTCCTCACAGTAAGCGGAACAAGAAATTGCACTGTTTAAAGAGAGGGCTGAAAAGGCAGAGCAGGCCATGGCCGAGGCCATAAGAAAACAGATCGAGGCTAAGAAGCGAAAGAAGGGCGCTCACCTCCGGCAGCAACTCCAAGAAATACAAGGTACTAAACGGAAGATACAACGACTCGAAAAGCTCATACCACAACTTAGGCAGATGATAAAGAACTAAAGGGAAGCAAAGTATGTAAGAGTTATATAATTCGAGATCTAACCAAAGTATTACGACCTTGGCCAGATCAATGGGCCTAGCATCAACAGATACAAACCAGGCGGACAAATACAGTAGAATATCGACTATATTAGATAAACTAAGGATAGGAAGATTATATAATAGCTTATTAGGCTTATAATAAGCGTAATAAGCTCTATACTATAGGCTTATTATATGAATAGTATATAAATAGTTGTGCTCTACGTGCCGGGTATGGCACTCGTTGTGCGAACTGGATATGCGATATTTGCTTGTGTAGCTTAGCCGCAACGCTGTGGCCTATGTAAATATTTTTATATACTATCCATCCATATATACTTTTATACGTAGCAGCCGCGAGAGCAAAACTAAGGCTGTTACAAGTATGTTATAGTCTAACGGCTCTCTAGTCTCGATATAATAAGTAATCAACCAGCTTAACACTAACTTTGGCCATCGATAGGTATATTACAACCGATGAACGAGCCACCCAACGCCCCTTAGGTTCTCTATGATGTTACGCATTCATCTCGAAACAGGCTAGGTCGCATTAGTCGCATTCCAGGTTTGCCGTCGTCGTCTCGTAAGGAGGCGCAAGAGAGCACATATCAAATTCAAGTCCATTTGTTGCCAACCTGTCAATGCATTGGACGTTTAGCCTGGGCATACCCTGCTTTGATCAGGAATGGAAGGAAGCATACTCGCTATTGCCGAAAAACTCGTCGATGCTAGTCATGGGAAACCATGGCAGCGAAAACGAGCCTGTCTCGTCGTGGGTCTCTAGAACTTCATTATTCTGTCGATCTGGCGGCGCTGCGGTACTTGAGAGCCGGGCATCTCGTTTCCCTGTGCTTGTCTCCCCTGCAGTCTGTCGGTCTCGAATCTGCTTCTGAGCGTAAGAGAACATTCGGTATAGGATCTCTGCGCCAAAGTATGTCTTCCGTAGCTCCTCAGATACGATCAAGCAGAAATCGAGGTTGTGATGCCCCATTCGCTGGACCAAGGGTTTGGAAGAGGTCGAGTTCAATAGATGTACCTGCATGGCTGGAACCATGGCGATGCAACTTGGGCCAATTCGTGATCAGCGAGAGCGAGAGAGCTTGGGGCGGGGGAAAAGGGCAATCAAGGCAAAAAAGGGGATACAAACACAATGGCTTGGCAGATACCTATCATATCTGCAGTAACAAGGTTCTCCAAAGTCCTGTTGATGCTTCCAGCAGCGACCTGGGCCTTCCGTCCCATGATCGAGCGACAATCCCCGGACACAGCGGAAGAAGTCTCGTGGGAGGGCCCAAGGAGATATGGTCGGTACAGAACCAATTTGACGGATCTGTGCACGACTTAGCTTGATATCACAAAGCCACATCCAAGGGACGCTTACTCCAAGTATAGTTCGAGGTGATGGATGTGTAGGGACACCGTACGGTCGCAGGAGCTCTTGAGGCTATCTCCGGACCGACAGCATGCTATAATCTTCCGCTCGGCTTGTTCCACTTCGCTTATGCTCAACTCGGTTCGGCCAACTCGATAATGCGTCGAGAGGACACCTGCCAGGACAATGGTAAGTCTCAGCAATTCAACCCACAGCCGGGACAAATCTTCGACCGCATCAGGAAGATATTTCTTCCGGGTAGTATCGGGTATCCCGCGGAGCAACTCGTCCGAATCGTTCGCGTCGGGCATGGGAGTATCACAGTCATCTAGGTTGATGTGCATCGGTCTGCCCATGCCTACCGAAAACCATGTATCGCGAAAGATGCAGGCCCACCAGATCTGACGCCATAGTCGTTCAAGGCTCGCTGATACAGATCTTGCAATGGAGTCTGGCCTGCGATGCAGCCCGACTGTTTGGCAGAGACTGATAGCGACGCCGATCCAATGCCAAGGCCCTGTCCTGTCTTCTGTATCGGCGTACCAGAATCCCATAAGCAGAACCGCCTGAATCAGAGTGATCCTGTTTCTCTCGTACTCCAAGTCGTAGAGTACCTTGCAGATCTTGTTAGCCAATCCACGAGTACACCGGCTTGAGTGGGTGCGGGGCGTGGCAAGTACCTTGGCTCTAGAGTACGTCGAGCGCCTCATCTCTTTCCGAGACGAGAAACCGGCACTGTGCAGCTCGCTTTGGTCTAAGAACTGGGTCTGGTTAGGATGACTAATGTACAGGGTGTGGCGTGGAATTTGATGGAGCGTTGGTTCGCACATTTGAAGCAGCCAAGAACATGGACCATAAGAGGTGGACACTCAAGTTTCCCCTCTCGGCGCTCTCGTACGTATCCAAAAAGGATCTGGCTTCGACGATGGGGAAAAAGGGATGCACGTGATGAAAGTAGGTTCGAATCAAGAGATCGCAGACCGAGGGCGTAGGCAGCGAAAATGCCCCTTTCAGACGCAAGTAGTCGAGATCCTCGGGACCCAGACAATTCGCTGTGGCTTTTGGCACGAGGAAATGCCCGCTGTTGTTCCTCAACTTTGGCTCGCAAATGTCGGCCACGAAGGCCACACCTCGTGGGTCCCCTGGCAAAACCGGCGTCAGGAGCAAGATCATCAAGAGGGGCAAGGACGCGAGGAGATCGGAGACTGAGTAGATCTCATCAAGCCTTACCGTAGACTGGATCTTGCGCCTCCTTGCTGCTGCTGCCAGGTACCATCTGGCCGTCGCCATGGTGGCTGAAATGGTGGTTCAGCGGGCGGTAGGGAACGGAACAGTTGTCGACAGACAGGCCACTCGAGGGTTTCCTCCCAGGACGGGGAGTCCGGGGGCAGTCGTCCCTTACCGGGATTGGGGAGGCAGCAAGTGAATGACCGAAACCCACGGAAGCTTCGACAACTCCGCTAGAATCCACTATCTTCTCATGCGAATACTCCGCCGAGGAAGGTGCTGCGGGTTCTTGCCCTTGTACGCATCTTGAAGGTGCGGTTATATAGGCCGCTTGCCATGGCTGCGAGTCCACCGGTGCTACGCTGGGTCCGTCGTGCTCAGCCGTGCTCTCAGCTCTCAGTCTTGGTCGGGCTTGACTACTCACCTTCTTTTCTTTCTTGTCCTTGGCTCACATGATAGTCCATCCAGAGAGCAGTTGATGCACGGCGTGCCGGACCGGACCGCATTGCACCTGACTTTTCGATCGTGGCAGTATCTACATGCCGCTGCCAATCGCCTCCTCGGCGCTCGTCTGTCGACTGAAGGGGCTTCTGGTCCTGGCATCGTGTCCAAGCAGTGAGGCCATGTGATTGAAAAGGTCGACTTTGGTAATGCCGTGCAAATTCCACGGCGATATTTTTGTACTAAAGAGCTTAGTGTGGCCGACCCAGAGAGCCGGACGCCAGCCCGGACCTCGGTAATTCCAAACCACATGAGGCGCCTATCCACCTTTGGTAGGGAGCTACTGGGGCTAACTTATCAAGAACGGCACTTTAGAGGGCCCGTATAAACCCATTAAGATTAGCTTAGTTTTCCCGTGACAGCCTTTGTACCAAATTTGGCCGGCCGTCCTTTCGAACTAACTCCGAAGCCAGCGTAGGGACTGCGCTGGATGCAACAGAACTTGCAAGTTGGAGCCTTGGTGCCTCCTGATGCTTGAAAAATGACTATCGTGTGCCACAAGTAGGCTTTGGATTGGCTTCCTTCCGCTCTCGCTTTTTCCAAAGTGGCCTATCTCAGTGCTGTTCTTCAATTCCGTACAAAGTTTGTGAATCATTCTACCATGACAACACGGGGACTCGGCGAGACTCATCTCGGAGTTTTGTCGAGCTGCGAGTGGTAGAGGCGTCTGGCCGAGGCGTATTGCCTCCAGGAAGGGTTGTACGGGATTGAATCCACCCAGAAAACCGAGGCATAGGCTAGTCCATCCATGTACCATCCAATGACTCGTGTAATTGGGACTGATCGTATAAAACCTACGTATACAACTTCTCTCTCCTTACACAAAAGGACCGCTAACATGAATTTTACGAATTGACATTTGTATATACTCTGTCTTTCATCCACTGGTATCCAACATGGGGCTGTGGATCTGGGTACTCGGTTTCTCCCTTGTCCTGAATCTGAAAAATTTGCCTTTGCTCTGGCACGTAGGTGTCTATGTCTATTCACCACTACTCTGTATGCCTCTGGAAAGTACCTAACTGTGAAACAGTTTCGCTTCTTCAAGGCCCTAGGATCAGGTATTCTTCTCAACCGGAGAGCCAGGCACCTTCTAGAGCCTCACCATGTCCTCCTCCCGACAATCAGCACGATCCAGACACCTCTCATGGAAGTTGATTTCAATCTCCACAAATCCAATTCGACTTACTTCACCGACCTCGACGTATCCCGAGCGTACCTCAGCGGTGTGCTCTTTGGCCCTCTCATAACGGGCTCGAGTGGCAGGCGTTGCAACTTGATCGTCGGTGCCGTGTCGTGTACTTTCAAGCGGGAAATCAAGCCCTACAAAACCTACGAGACTTGGACAAAGGTGGCCAGCTGGGACGAAAAGTGGATTTACATGGTGACGCACTTCGTCCAGAGCGGAGAAGTCAAGGCGGACCAACGAGTGCTGCAATCTCGTTCCTCCGAAGGCGCGGGGGAGCAGCCCGAGACAGTTTCGAGGAGCGACAGAAGCAGAGTCGTATTTGCCTCTGCCGTCACGCGATTTATATGTAAGAGGGGTCGCCTGACAGTGTCTCCCGCGCAGGCGCTAGAAGAATGCGGCCTCCTAGGAGTCTCGACAAGTTCCTCCGCCCTCGGTGTCAGCGGGACTAGACTGTTGCCTAAAGAACAGCCGAATGCAGCCTCGGAAGCGAAGCCAGATATCGACACTCGCACGTACGCGAAGATGCTAGAGGATGTCGAATCGTCCAGGGCGTCTAATCTACCCATTGTACAGCTCCGGGAAGGCTGGGATAAAGTCCACGAGCTTTTTAGAGAAGATAGTGCCTTGCTAGGAACATACTCTGACATGGTATGGCGCTGATCTATCAGCGGAAGAAGGGGAAAGCGTTTTCTCTCCTGCTAAGGATAACGTCTCTCGCGGCACGCGAATCTTGGACTTACATTGGGCAAGAGACAAGCTATGGAGTGGATTCCTCGGTGAGGGTCAAAAGGAGAGGAACAGATGCACCATATGCTGTGCTTGAGGTTGTCCTAGTGCAATCCAATGTATTGGAATAGTTACATCCACCGAAAGGATCAAGATCCCTCGATATATACAATTCGAAAAGACACATCGTATTCCCACGCAACACTTTAAGCTAGTTCCACACGCTTTTCAACCACCAATTGACGCTACCCATGCTAATCTTTCCAGACGACATTCCCATGCAAATAGTTCCATTTCAGGCTTCATTTTTTTTTTTTGGTATGCTAGCTGGAGGATCCGGGAATACAATGACGAATAATCGAAGCAAATGGACCGCCTGCTCGTTAATAGCAGTTTGCGCGCCGAGTTCCCATGTCGACAGCTAAAATGCATACGACTCGGCCCCCGACGCACGGCAATCTGTCTTGAAACTTGGCAAATATTTCAAAATCAAGTGGCTTATAATGGGGTAGTGGGTGAGAGGCACGAGTACTAGCTAGGAGCTCTCCGGGGGCAGGCACATAAAGCTTCATGCATTGTATGTGATCTGTGGTCATCTAGGAGAAGTAGCAGCGCGATTCTCTCTGCGCGCGCTAGGCGAGTAGCCATATCTCGCAAGATTGAAGTCTGACATTGACACTTTCTGCACTCCTCAAAGTTTGCCTTGGGACGGCGGCTTGAGCTCCAAACCCTGATGGGGTAGCTCCAAAAATTGCCACATGAAATGAAACCTGTCGCTCCCAAAGAAAGGCTCCTCCTTCCCCTGTCCGTTGTAGACCCAAAACCACGGGCACCCAAAAGCACCGAGATCCTTGAAGGCGTGCGTCGTGTTGTCAATAAGAGCTTGCTTGATCCCAGGCATATCCGCAGCTCTGATGATCGCCTCGGCTTCGTTCTTGTCGAACACGCTCAGGAGAGTGGCCCTCAGATGGCATGGTTGCGAAATATCTTTGTGCTGGAGCCATATGGAAGTAAAGCACGCCTCGAAGAAAGCCTCGTATCGTTCTGGATGAGCTTTCTTGACGTAGACCAGACAACGTTGGGGC
>FTLB01003784.1_pt1 | contig 12055 bp, 9 predicted proteins | sample 1658291 | NCBI WGS metagenome assembly FTLB01 (sample SAMEA3914812, study PRJEB12502) | metagenome | biome: forest; material: soil | place: Canada | collected 2011-07-07 | depth 0.1 m
AGTATGTAAAATTAAGTCATGGAATATTTCGATTGATTTTTTTGGCATCTATTGCTGGGTTTGTCATGCTTAGGTTTAAATCTTATTGGATACCAATTAGTTTATTTTTCCTAATTATAATTTCTATAAGTATTTTATTGGTTTATTATCCCATTGATACTATAGATGAACCTATTGATAAAAAAATATTATCAATAAATGGAGATCGTAAAACAATAGTTAGAGTAATTCAAAATCCTAAATCATTCAATAAAACATTAGATACAATAGTTGTTGAGGATTACGGAATATTAAGAAAGATAATTAAATAGCTTTACCCGCACTCGCTCGCGAGTGAAAAGCAAGAACCCGACGTTTTTAAACCACAGAGTAATAAGAGGCTTTTTTATTTCCATAGAATTAATTAACTTTAAACTAAGAGATGAAACTAAAGCAAATGCTTTCCCGGCTGCCCCAATACACTAGGAATTTTTACTTCCTGGTAACTGCTTTCTTTTTAGTCTGGATGGTTTTTTTCGATTCCAACTCATTTATTTCTCAGTACAGATTAAGCGCTAAGTTGAATGAGTTAAAAGAAGAGAAAGCCTACTACCTGGAAAAGATAAACGAGGTGAACGAGGAAAGGGAGGCATTGTTCAGCAATCCGCAGCAGTTGCAAAAATTTGCCCGCGAAAACTACAGGATGAGAAAGAAGACCGAAGACCTGTACGTAATAGTAGAGGAAAACTAAACGCAGCTTACCACAACAGAGAGCTTGCAGGGAATGGTAACCTTACCGGAAGACAATCAGAAAAACAAGTATGAAGAAATAGCGAGAGGCAGCTGGAAAGCTTTCAGGATATTTCTTATCGTAATGGCCGTTCTCATTTTTGGAGTAGCCACTAATTTTTTATGGCTCTTTGGTAAAATGCCCAGCATAGAAAAGTTGGAAAACCCCCTTAGCGAAAGAGCCTCCGAGGTATACTCCTCCGATAATGTACTATTAGGAAAATATTACAGGGAAAACAGAACCCCTGTACTTTACGAACAAATTTCCCCCAACGTTATAAATGCCCTTATTGCTACGGAAGACGTACGCTTTTACAAGCATTCTGGCATAGATCTTAAAGGCTTCTTTGGCATCTTCTGGTACATGGTAAAAGGCGACCAAAGAGGAGGCAGCACAATTACCCAGCAATTAGCGAAAAATCTTTTTAAGACCAGGAGCTCTGCATCCAAGGGTGTGTTTGGCTATGTGCCCGGCCTAAATACGCTGATAGTAAAAATTAGGGAGTGGATCATCGCCATACAACTGGAGCGCAATTATACCAAAAAAGAAATACTGAATATGTACCTGAATACGGTAGACTTTGGTAGTAATTCTTACGGTATAAAGGTAGCCTCGCAAACCTACTTTGGCCTTAGTCCAGATAAGTTAAGTATAACCCAAGCCGCTATGCTGGTCGGGCTTTTAAAAGCTACTACTTCCTATAGCCCAATACTTCATCCCGAAAATGCTATGGATCGAAGAAATACTGTGTTGGGCTTAATGGCAGACCATGGCGATATCACAAAGCAGCAGGCAGACTCCCTGGAAAAACAACCCTTGCAACTTAAATACACAGTAGAGACGCATAACGAAGGTTCCGCCACCTATTTTCGAGGAGTAGTAAATAGTTTTCTGGCAGACTGGTGCGAGAAAAACAATAAAGACATTTATGCCGATGGACTTAGGATATATACTACCATAGATTCGCGCATGCAAGCCTATGCAGAAGAAGCAGTAAAGGAACACATGACGGCGGTGCAGAAAAAGTTTTTTGAACACTGGAAAGGTAAAAACCCCTGGATATACGAAAACAAGAAAGAGATCCCTGATTTTATAGAAGACGCTGCTAAAAAAACGGAAACCTATAAATGGCTAAAAGCAAAGTATGGCGAAGGAAACGACTCCATTCGTATTGTAATGAACACGCCAGTGAAAATGAAGGTATTCTCCTGGCAGGGAGATAGAGATACACTCTTAAGCCCTATGGATTCGCTCCGGTACTACAAACATTTTTTACATACAGGCTTTATGGCAATGGATCCGCATACGGGGCAAATCAGAGCTTGGGTAGGAGGCATTAACTACAAATATTTCAAGTATGATCACGTGAAGCAAAGCAAGAGGCAGCCTGGTTCCGCCTTTAAGCCCTTTGTATACACAGCGGCAGTGGCTCATGGTTATTCCCCATGTTACCTGCTGAAGGACGAACCCATAACCTTTAATTACGAAGAAAAAGGCGTAAAAAAAACATGGTCTCCTAAAAATTCAGACTGGGTATTTACTGGCGATTCTATGACTATGCGTCAGGCTATGGCGCGATCAGTAAACTCCATTGCGGCGCGTGTAATGGAATTAGTAGGCATAAATGAAGTGATAAAATACGCCCATAAAATGGGGATTAAATCCGAATTAAATCCCGTCCCTTCCATTTGCTTGGGTTCTAGCGATGTATCTGTTTATGAAATGACCGGCGCCTACAGCGCTTTTGTAAACAGTGGCTTATGGATAGAACCTTATTTTATTACCCGCATAGAAGACCACAATGGCAATATATTGGAAGAATTTATCCCTAAAACTGCAGATGCCATTAACGACCAGGTAGCCTATACTATGGTGCACATGCTAAAGGGGGGAACAGAAGAAAGCCGAGGTACATCCCAGGCTTTATTTAGGTACGGAATATTTGGCAGAAATGAGATAGGCGGTAAAACAGGAACCACTTCTAACCATTCAGACGGCTGGTACATGGGCATAACAAGAGATATGGTGGCAGGAACCTGGGTAGGGGGGGAAGACAGGTGCATTCACTTCCGTACTTCTGAGTTAGGAGAAGGCTCTAAAATAGCCTTGCCTATCTTTGGCCTCTACATGCAAAAAGTATATGCAGATAATACGCTGGACATTAAAAAAGGCTATTTCAGAAGGCCTAAGCATTTCAATGTGAACCTGGTTTGTCCTTATCGCCCTGAGCCTGACAGCTTAAAAACTGACAGCTTGGGAGAATTCTTTGAAAGCTTCTAATGTTATGGAAATGTTAATAATATTAGACGCTGCTTATCTGATTTAACAGCTGCTTTTCATATTTTTGTATTACGACTTATTAACCATGAAATTGAATCTCGATACCAATAACGATCAGTTCACAGCCCGCCATATCGGGGTAAACAACGAGCAGCTAACCGAAATGCTGGAAGCCATAGGCGCAGCCTCACTGGAACAACTGATAGATGAAACTGTCCCAGCTTCCATCAGGTTAAAGAAGCCGTTGAATCTGCCAAAAGGAAAGTCGGAATATGAGTTTATAAAAGAGTTTAAAGAACTCGCCAAAAAGAATAAAGTTAATAAATCATTTATAGGCTTAGGCTATTACAATACCATTACCCCTCCGGTAATTCTAAGAAATATTCTGGAAAACCCCGGCTGGTACACCGCTTACACGCCCTACCAGGCAGAAATAGCGCAGGGTAGGCTAGAAGCTTTAATAAACTTCCAGACGGTAGTAACAGACCTTACAGGCATGGAGCTGGCCAACGCCTCTCTGTTGGACGAAGGAACAGCCGCTGCGGAAGCCATGTTTATGTTGTTCAACGTAAAAGCAGCCGCAAAAAAAGACGCACAAGCGTTTTTTGTTGCAGATACCTGTTTCCCGCAAACTATAGATGTTTTAAAAACACGCGCTATTCCATTAGGGATTGAGATAGTAACAGGAGATTATAAAAAAGTAAATTTAGCAGACCCAAAAATATTTGGCATAATGCTGCAATACCCGGATGCTAATGGTAACGTAAACGACTACAGAAAACTAATTGCCGAAGCGCACGAAAACAATATATTAGTTGGCGTGGCAACAGACCTGCTTAGCCTTACCCTGCTAACTCCTCCCGGAGAAATGGGAGCCGATGTAGTAGTAGGCTCATCGCAGCGCTTTGGCGTGCCTATGGGCTATGGAGGGCCGCATGCCGCCTTCTTCGCTACAAGGGACGAATACAAAAGACATATACCGGGCAGAGTAATAGGGGTATCGGTAGACGCTAAAGGACATAAAGCCTACCGTATGGCTCTGCAAACAAGGGAACAACACATACGCAGGGAAAAAGCTACTTCCAACATTTGCACGGCGCAGGTATTACTATCTGTTATGGCGGCTTCGTATGCCGTTTACCACGGGCCGGCAAAGCTAAAAGCCATAGCAGAAAAAACACACGGCTGCGCGGTACTATTAGCAGAGCAGTTAAAGAAGCTGGGTTATGTACAACTGAACGCTACCTTTTTCGATACCATTTCCATTGCAGCATCTGCCGATAGCGTTTCTAAAATAAGATCGCTGGCAGAAGTTAACGGGTTAAACTTCCGTTACGAAGGGCAAAATATAGTAATAGCAACAGACGAAACTACTGGATCGGCAGAAATAAAACAAATAGCAACCGTTTTTGCCAAGGCTGTTGGAAAGGAACTGGCAGAAAAAGAATTTGAAAACGCCGTTAAAAATGTAGAGATCTCTATTCCTGCTGCATTGGCAAGGACATCGGCTTACCTTACCCATCCGGTATTTAACAGCTTCCATTCCGAACACCAGATGTTAAGGTATTTAAAACACTTGGAAAATAAAGACCTTTCGTTGGTGCATTCCATGATCTCATTAGGCTCGTGCACCATGAAGCTGAATGCAACCACAGAAATGATACCCGTAACCTGGGCAGAGTTTGGCGGCTTGCATCCTTTTGCGCCCAAAGATCAGGCGCAGGGCTATGTGCAGTTATTTTCCGACCTGGAAAAATGGCTTTCGGAAATTACCGGTTTTGCAGGAATTTCTTTACAGCCTAATTCTGGCGCACAGGGCGAATACGCCGGTCTACTAGTAATCCGCGCTTACCACTTAAGCAAGGGAGACAAGCAACGCAACGTTGCCCTTATCCCATCCTCCGCACACGGTACTAACCCGGCAAGCGCAGCCTTGGCAGGTATGAAGGTTGTAGTAGTAAAATGCGACGAACGCGGCAATGTGGACTTTAGCGATTTAAAAGCCAAAGCAGAACAATATAAAAACGAGCTTTCCTGCCTTATGGTAACTTACCCTTCTACACACGGGGTATTTGAGGAAGGCATTAAAGAAATATGCGCCCTTATACACGCCAACGGAGGACAAGTGTATATGGATGGCGCAAACATGAACGCACAGGTTGGCCTTACCAGTCCGGCTACTATTGGGGCGGACGTATGCCATCTTAACCTGCATAAAACTTTTTGCATACCGCATGGCGGCGGCGGCCCTGGTATGGGGCCTATAGGAGTAGCAAGACACCTTATGCCTTTCCTTCCTGCCCATGCTGTTGTAAAAACCGGCGGCGAACATGGCATACATGCCGTTTCTGCGGCTCCCTGGGGCAGCGCAAGCATATTACCGATCTCTTACGCCTACATTGCCATGATGGGCGGCGAGGGATTGGCAGAAGCTACAAAATACGCTATACTAAACGCTAACTATATAAAAGCCAGGTTAGAAAAGCACTATCCAATACTGTATAGCGGCGCTAACAACCGTTGCGCCCACGAGTTTATATTGGATTGCAGAGGCTTTAAACATACAGTCGGCATAGAGGTGGAAGACATTGCCAAACGCCTGATGGACTATGGTTTCCATGCTCCAACGGTATCGTTCCCTGTTCCTGGCACTATGATGATAGAACCTACGGAAAGTGAATCCAAAGGAGAATTAGACAGGTTTTGCGAGGCTATGATCTCTATTCGCAACGAGATAAGGGAAATAGAAGAGGGACAGGCAGATAAACTGGACAATGTGCTTAAAAATGCCCCACATACTGCCGAGGTTGTACTTGCAGACAAATGGGATAAGAGCTATACACGCAACAAAGCAGCTTATCCGCTGGAATGGGTAAAAGGCAGCAAATTCTGGCCTACCGTAAGCCGAATAGACAATGCCTATGGCGATAGAAACCTGATATGTACCTGCGCCCCGGTGGAAGAATACAGCGATTTAAGAGAAGAGCCTGTATCTTAGAGTGGTAACGATTAAAATTTTTGCTTCTTATTTTAAGCAAAAACTAGTATTTTTACCTTCTGTTTTAATTTATGAATAACATACATCCCATATTTGACAGGATTTTAAGCCGTAAGGACAAGGAAGACTTGCTTAGGCAACGCTCCCTTGTGGTGTGGATGGTGGGCTTATCCGGCTCTGGCAAAAGCACTTTGGCGAAAGCATTGGAGCAGGAACTACACGAACGCGGCAGGCTTACCCAGCTGCTGGACGGAGATAACCTGAGAACGGGAATAAACAATAATCTTGGATTTTCTGAAGCTGACAGAGTAGAAAATATAAGAAGAGCGGCAGAGGTTTCTAAGCTGTTTATGAATTGCGGCATAGTTACTATTTGCTCCTTCATAAGCCCTTCCCAAGAACTAAGGGACATGGCGCGGAACATAATAGGCGCGGAACAATACTACGAAGTATATGTAAACTGCCCTTTTGAAGTTTGCGAACAAAGGGACGTAAAAGGATTGTATAAGAAAGCCAGAAACGGCGAGATAAAGAATTTTACGGGGCTGGACGCTCCGTTTGAAGCTCCTGAAACGCCTGGGTTAGAGCTTCGCACAGACCTGAAAGACCTGGAAACCTGTAAGCAGGAATTGTTAGAAAAAGTACTAGTAAAGATTAAATACTGAATAAGTGAAATCGTATAACCTTTCTCATTTAAAGCAATTGGAATCAGAAGCCATCTTCATTATGCGCGAAGTGGCTGCACAGTTCGAGAAGCCTGTGTTACTATTTTCCGGCGGCAAAGACTCCATAGTAATGGTAAGACTGGCGCAGAAAGCCTTCTGGCCTGCGCGTCCTCCTTTTCCGTTAATGCATATAGACACCGGACACAACTTCCAGGAAGCCATAGATTTTCGCGATGAAATGGTAGAGCGGGTAGGCGCCAAGCTAATAGTAAGGTACGTACAAGACTCCATAAACCAGGGTAGAGCCGTAGAAGAAAAAGGGCCAAACCCAAGCCGTAACGGTTTGCAAACTATAACCTTGCTAGACGCTATGGAAGAGTTTAAGTTCGACGCCGCTTTTGGAGGAGCCAGAAGGGACGAGGAGAAAGCCAGAGCCAAAGAACGTTTCTTTTCGCACAGGGACGAGTTTGGGCAGTGGGATCCGAAAAACCAAAGGCCGGAACTGTGGAACTTATTTAATGGTAAAAAACACGTTGGCGAACATTTCCGCATATTCCCGCTAAGCAACTGGACGGAAATGGACGTGTGGCAATACATTGCCCAGGAGCAAATTCCTATCCCTACTATTTACTTTACCCACAAAAGGGAAATAGTAAACCGTAACGGAATGTTGTTGGCTAAATCTCCATTTATTACGCTACTAAAAGGCGAGCAATACGAGGAAAGACAGATACGTTTCAGAACCGTAGGGGACATGACCTGTACAGGGGCTGTGGAATCGGACGCTAATTCGCTGGACGAAATAATCCAGGAAGTGGCTTCCGCAAGGCAGACGGAACGCGGTACCCGATCAGACGACAAACGTTCAGAAGCAGCGATGGAAGACAGAAAGAAACAAGGATATTTTTAATTTGAGCATTCTTAACCTATGAATACTACTACATTAACGCCTCCGCCAGCTACCAATAGTTATTTGGATATGGACTTGCTTAGGTTTACTACCGCAGGCAGTGTGGACGACGGCAAAAGCACATTAATCGGACGATTACTATACGATTCTAAATCTATATTTGAAGACCAGTTAGAGGCCATTGAACGCACCAGCGAACAACGGGGAGATGGCTACGTAAACCTTGCCCTGCTTACAGACGGGCTTCGTGCAGAACGTGAACAAGGAATTACTATAGATGTGGCCTACCGCTATTTTGCCACGCCAAAACGTAAATTTATTATTGCAGATACCCCTGGTCATATACAATACACTCGTAACATGGTTACAGGAGCATCTACCGCCAACCTTGCTATTATATTAGTAGATGCAAGGCATGGAGTAGTTGAGCAAACGTGCAGACACGCCTTTATCGCATCGTTACTACAGATCAAACACATCATATTGTGTATAAATAAAATGGACTTGGTGGCGTACGATGAAGTGATTTACAACAAGATCAAAGAAGATTTTGAGAACTTCTCTTCCAAACTTTCTGTGCCAGACATCCAGTACATACCTGTTTCTGCCTTGCATGGAGATAACGTAGTAGATAAGTCCGACAACATGCCCTGGTACAAAGGTGGCCCATTACTATATACGTTGGAGAATGTACACATTGGCAGCGACCTTAACCATGTGGACAGCCGCTTCCCGGTACAGTGGGTAATACGTCCGCAAACGGACGAGTACCATGATTTTAGAGGCTATGCAGGACGTATAGAAGGCGGAGTTTTTAAACCTGGCGACGATATAGTGGCCCTACCATCTGGCTTTACCAGCAAAATAAAAACCATAGAAACATTAGACGGTCCGTTAGAAGAAGCTTTCCCGCCAATGTCTGTTACTATTACGTTGGAAGACAACATAGACATAAGCCGCGGCGACATGATTGTGAAGCCCAACAACCAGCCCAAAGTTGGTCAGGACATAGAACTGATGATCTGCTGGCTGGGCGAGAAGAAACTTGTTGCCGGTGGCAAATATGCCATACGCCATACTACGGCATCTGCCAGATGTGTAGTGAAGGACATACGCTATAAGGTGAACATAAATACCCTGCACCGTATTGAAGACGATAAATCAATCGGATTAAACGATATTGGACGTATACAAATACGCACCACGCAGCCCCTGTTTTACGACAGCTACAACCGCAACCGTTCTACCGGTAGCCTTATCCTTATAGATGAGTTTACTAACGAAACTGTTGGGGCAGGGATGATAATCTAGTAATTGAGTTAATTAATAGTAATATAGAAAGCTCCTTAAACGGGGCTTTTTTTATGGGGTTATTATTCATTTTCTGTAATGTCTGGCTAATCGAAATCTGTAATAGCGATTTAATAGTTATGGATTTGTAATCCATTTACCGTTGGCACAACTATAAAAAACTTGTCAAAATAGTAGAAATAATACACGCCAGAAAAAATATCAAGCAAATTAACAAGCGATAACAACGAAATTAACAAGCAATAACAAGCGAAATAACAAGTGCCAATTTTTGGGGTGTAATAAAATAAGTGAGATTATATTTTTATAGTTAGCACAATTTCCCCATGTTTTAAATAGTAATTACTAGTTTGCCAGGTTATTTGCAGATGTGTATAGTCCATGCCAGCTGGCAAATGCCAATATGGATGTTTTTGTTGTACTAGTAAACTACGTGTTAATTCAAATGCGTTACTACCACTTTACCTGTCAAAATAAGGTGTTCTTTATCCAAGGAGTAGCTAATAGTGTCATTATCAAGTGAATATTTAATAACTCCTTTGTCCAATACACTTAACTTATCTTCAATCTCTTGTTTGTAGGAGGATAGGTCAACATCGTAAATACTAAAGCCCTCTTCATTAACAGCAGGGGCAGGCAATTCTGACAAAAGGATTTTTTTGATGAAGATTTTCATAGCGAAAGAGTTTAAATGAGTTGAAATATAGAGAATTATATTTAGTATAAAAGAAAAGGGCTGTTTATTAAGGTTACTGTTTAGTTTACCCTTTCTAAAGCTGTTAAAACTACTTACGCTGCCCTGTTTGTGTTTTTAGTAAAACCTATGTGGTACACATACAGGATATTATACGGAAAATTAAAAAATTACGACGAAACGGTGTATTTTGTCTATCTTTAGATAGCAAACCAGCCCGCTAATGCTTAAAACACATCAACTTGAGACTATTTATTATTTGGATTGGGAAAGAAGCCCAGCAAATACTTTTTGGACTGAGGTAGCCCCCTGCGATCATGTATGCCATATATACGATAATGAGGATGACTTTATAGACTTATTAGAGGGCTTTGTGAGCAATGGCTTCAAAACAGGAGATTGTGTAGTGTTAGTTACTACAGGGAGCCACCTAAAGGCTTTAAATGCCAGGTTAGCAATAAATGGGTTTGATTTGGATGCTTTAACTTCCACCGACCAGTACATTACCCTTAATGCAGAGGAAACACTGGCAAAGTTTATGATAAACGACTTGCCCGACGAAGAGCTATTTTGGAATTTAGTTAATGAACTGATAGACCGCACCTACAAAAATGGCAGGCAAGTGCGGGCCTTTGGCGAAATGGTAGCCCTTTTGTGGGAGCAAAATAATGCCGCTGCAACAGTTCAGCTAGAGCATTTATGGAATAAAGTTTGTGATAGAGAGTCGTTTTGCCTGTTCTGCGCCTATCCGAAAGTAGGCTTTACACAAGATACCAATGCATCGTTAATGCATATTTGCGGCAGCCACAACAAAATGATAGCCAATTGGAATAAATACCCAACAGATATATTTTACAAAAACACCAATCGCAAAAAAGCAGGCAATTAGTAAACAGGTAATTAATTATTTAGGTATTGTATTACTTCAACTTTAGCAAATCAAGTCCAATATCTTTGCGGTAGTATTTTCTGTCCCAGCTAATCAGCTCTGCGGCTGCGTTAGATTTTGTAAGAGCTTCTTTTATGTCTTTTCCGAATCCTGTTAATGCCATTACCCGGCCGCCATTGCTTACTACCTTGCCGTTTTTTAGCGTAGTGCCCGCGTGAAAAACAAGTACATCCTTAACAGCGCCCTCGCCGCTTATTTCATTGCCCTTTTCATAACTTTCGGGGTAGCCGCCAGCAACTAACATTACGGTAGTGGCAGTCCGTTCGTCAAATTCTAACGAAACCTTATCCAAAGTCCCTTTAGCAGCAGCTGTAAGCAGTTCCACAAAGTCAGTCTTTAGTCGTGGCACAACTACTTCTGTTTCGGGGTCGCCCATACGGGCATTGTACTCAATTACATAAGGGGTTCCGTTTACATTCATTAAGCCAAAAAACAGGAAGCCCACGTAGTGGATATTTTCTTTGATTAAGCCATTTACTGTGGGTTTAATAATAGTATCTTCCACAATTTTCATAAATGCCTTATCTGCAAAAGGCACAGGCGATACGGCCCCCATGCCGCCAGTATTTAGGCCGGTGTCTCCCTCGCCAATTCGTTTGTAATCTTTAGCTTCTGGCAATATCTTATAGTTTATGCCGTCCGTAATAGCAAATACGGAAAGCTCTATGCCGGTAAGGTATTGCTCTATTACTACCTTGGCGCTGGCGTTGCCAAATTTCTTGTTGGCAAGCATTTCTTTAAGCTCGGCTTTTGCTTCATCCCGGCTTTCTGAAATAATTACTCCTTTGCCCGCAGCCAATCCATCGGCTTTAAGTACAATAGGAAGCGTATGAGTATCCAAATATGCCGACCCGGCCTCCAGTTCTGTTTCTGTAAATGTTTTTGAGGAGGCAGTAGGGATATTGTGCCTATTCATAAAAGCTTTGGAAAAATCTTTGCTGCCCTCTAACTGAGCGCCATTTTTATCTGGCCCTACTATAAGGATATGTTTTAGCGTAGCATTGCTTTTAAAGAAATCGGTAATGCCTTCCACCAATGGGGCTTCGGGGCCTACTACTATTAGTTCTATGGATTTTTTAATGGCAAATGAGCCTAGTTTTTCAAATTCGTTTATGGAGATGTCTACATTTTCGGCAACAGAGGCGGTTCCGGCATTTCCGGGAGCTACAAAAAGTTTATCGCAGTGGCTGCTTTGTTTTATTTTCCAGGCAAAAGCGTGCTCTCTTCCCCCTGACCCGATTATTAGAATATTCATTTGGCAAAGAAATGAAAGATCGAATTAGTTACCAACTTCCGATAAAAATTTAACTCGCATTAACCTTAACTCTTCCTCCGAATAATCGTCGGCGCCCATTTCTTTTACAGCTTCTTGTATGTTGTCATTTTCAGCGCTCATAAAATAATCAAACAGCTCTTCTTGCTTTTCTTTGTCCAGTACCTGATCTATGTAGTAATCCAGGTTCAGCTTTGTGCCAGAAT
>FTLB01843281.1_pt1 | contig 12055 bp, 14 predicted proteins | sample 1658291 | NCBI WGS metagenome assembly FTLB01 (sample SAMEA3914812, study PRJEB12502) | metagenome | biome: forest; material: soil | place: Canada | collected 2011-07-07 | depth 0.1 m
CCCCTAATCCAGTATCGAGTTTGTTCAATCTCGGCACTGAGGACACTGGCACTAACGCGTACCAGCAGCCCGTCGGGGTAGCTGAGCTCGATAGACATACTATCGGGGGTGGCCAGGTCGACCTCGCCACGTCGCTGGGAAAGAAGGCGGCCATGGACTGATTTCGGAAGGCCAAACAACACATATGCCTGGTCGATGAGGTGGGATCCAAGATCGTAGAGCACGCTGCCTCCGCAGGAAGTATCCAGGGTCCCCTTCCAGTTCTCGGCGGCGTTCACACGGTACCGGTCAAAGTGGGTGTTGAATTCGAAAACTCGTCCTAGAATACCTTGTTGAAGCATCTTCTTCAAGGTAAGGAAGTCGGAATCCCAGCGGCGGTTCTGATAGACACAGAGGAGTCGTTGCTGGGCTTTGGCAATGGCGATGAGCTGATCCGCCTCGCTGGCACTTGGCACGAAGGGCTTCTCGGTCAGCACATGCTTACCGGCTTGCAAGGCTGCCTTGGTCATTTCAAAATGTTGATCCGGCAGGGTAGTGATCACAACCACGTCCACCGCGGGGTCGGCCAACAGATCTGTGACATTCCGGAAGTGCTTGAGGTCAGGATAATCCTGAGGAGCCGAGTCACCCTCTCGAGGGGTGCGCTGGACGACAGCGTAGAGTCTGAGCTGAGGCGTGTGCTGTATAAAGGGTATGTGGAAAATCTTGGCGGACAGTCTTTGCTATCTTGTTAGCATGTATTTATCCCGCAATGGCACGAATGAATAGTGAAACAAACCCGTATCCAACCACTCCGACATTGAATACTTTGTTAGCCATGGCGTGCGGTGAGAAAATTTCTATGTATCTTCTACTCTTGGATGTTGATAAAGGTCAGAAAAAACGGCGACATGTTCAAGGGAGAGATCATCCGGCTTATATATACTTGTCGCGACACAGACGAGAGGTAGCCCTATGGGTGCGAGTATGAGGGAATACACCGAGTGAGGGCAGTACCCGCTTTACCTGCGCAGCAAGAACGGACACTAGGCCATTTCAGACAACTTTAACAGTTGGGAATGACGTAGGGTCAGACAAAAGCGCATTAGTCAGGCAAGGACTTTTCTACGGATTGAAGTTCCAAGTCTCCCAGCGATGCATACACCCACTTTGACAAGCTAGAGTATTAATATCTCGCCCAGCGATGGGGGACCATCGTCATGTCGGTAGAGAGCTAAGTTCGAGGCTGCCGTGGCGCCGCTGCTACCTCCTCTCGCTAGTCTCTTCTCGGCAATTATAACAGCTGGGGACGTCGTATCGTTGCGCATCTTTTGGGTTTACTTGCCACTAGCGTACGGCAATTTCGCCGCCACGGGTTTGGTTTGGGCTATTCTACATTAGGTAGTCGTAACAGTCCGGCTAGGAGACGGCGGGTCACTGGCTCCCCGAGTGCACAGGTCGGCAGCCGGGTCGTATTTATGTTAAATACCCCCGAAGAGAGACAAGGCAACTGAGGCCGAGCAGGAATGACCGGGTCAATAAATCAATCAATTCACGGAAGCGACTGAAAAGCTTATATTGTAAACATGCAGGGCAAAGTGTTGAAGCGTCAGTCACCGCCTTGCTTCGGGCTGGAGAAAGCAGCCCTCGCTATCCGAGACCCCGGAAGTTTGAAGGAAGCAATCCCGAAACCGTCCACTGATGTGAGCTTCGATTCATTCGAGCATGAAGAATAAAACTGATGGAATCTTCTTAGCTCTCCGCTCTGCGAGAAGAAGGTCACTCGCTCACCTTCGCCTCTTTTACCGCGGCTGACGCCTTCGAGCTTGGTCATCTCCTATACGCACGACTGGCTCCGCTTGCACCCGAGAAGAGTGCCGTTGTTTCCATGTCTCTTGCGAACAGCTCGCAGCTGCTGTTTCATTGCGTAACTGGTCCAGGTATTACCCCTGACAATGAGCACTGGGTGAGAAGAAAGAGAAACACAGTCCTTAGATTTGGCTCCAGCACTTGGTTCATGCACTGCAAGTTCCAAGGGGATGAGGGAGCCTTCGCCGCAAAGTACGGACTCAGTAAGGAGCAGAGTGCGGAATACGCTATCCATGGCGGGGCCGTCCCCGTATATGTTCAAGGAGTCGAAGGGGTCGTCGCAGTCATTGTTATCAGCGGTTTAAGCCAGAACGAGGATCACGCTGTTATTTTCGATGTTGTTAAGCAGAATTGGTCTTAGTAAATACTACAATTTATACTACATATTTGCATCGTATTCACTGTAGCTTTACTGTCCGAGTATATACTCAAGAGGGGCACGACTATATAGGAATTCAAGGCTGCCTTACTTATGCTAGGTACATCCAACTTCTTTTTGCGGGGTTGACAGTTGTAGGCCGCTTTGCGTCAGCTTTGTACGTGCGGTAGGTAGCTGCTATCCATCTGAGCAGACCTGCTAGTTTGTAGCATGTGTCGATTCATTAGCGTTCCGATCCTGCTTACAAACCTGAGCTTTTAAGTAAAAGAATGACGTCTCAGGTATGTAGCTCCGTGGGAAGGGTGGCGCGGTGTGACTCATTCTAGTCACAGCATGGTGATGATGAGTTCTTTAACACCTATATGGGTCAGAGCCAGCAGCTCTACGACTGGACACCTTATGGCACTTATAGCGCTTAATAGTAGACTAATATACGGCACTTAACCGCAAAGGTACTACACAACTCCAAAAAATAGAGATTTTGAATCTCGCCTGTTAAAGTTTGGTGATTAAGTGTGTTCATTGTACCTCACGATTCGGACCTAGGTTTCGGTGCGAAGTCCAGCGACCGCCTAGCCGCCGCAATCGCAGACTCTCTTATACGTACCTCCAGGATTGTCATCCGGCTCCCAGCCTTACGCGCAGCACGGCAGCACCTTGGGTGTTCCTGTCGCGACTATGACTAGGTTTGTCAAAGCGGCTACAGCGATTACCCCCATTACGGACTTTGAATCATGCTTATCATAGACGGCGTTCTCTCCCTGAGGTACCCAGCCTTTCTTTACGTGTTCTTGTTTGACAACCTACTTCACAAAAGTTATCCTCGTCTGCTAACAAAAGGCGTAAATTGGTCAATAGCGAAGCTAGACACATCCTCCACGCATCAGAGGATGCGATTGGGAAGCCGTATACAGCATTGAGCTCCGTCTGGGGGGTGGGGCCAGCCAGGCAGTTCAACGGCGCTCTCTTGCCCAGCCAGGTACCCGCAACTATTGAAGACACCATGACAGTGACACGCCAACTTGGACTCTAGTATCTATGAGTTGACAGATACTGTTAAATCAGCAAAAGCAGGAAGAAAAACTGAGCAAATACCAAAGACGTTTTTAATATGAATTACACCTCCCATGCCGTAAAGCCTTCGGGCCAGGGATCAGGCGGCTCCACCCGACTTTGCTTTTTTCGGCTCACCACGTTTCTGAACAACCAACAGGTATCCTCAGCCTTCGCGTCTCGCGTTGAGCTGACTAGAATTGCTGAAAAAACAAACCTCATCCGGAATTTCAATTTGTAGGGAGGAAGACGTTTACTACTTCAGCCAACAATCGCCTCTGTCGTGGTATCTGAATAGAGTTGTAAACTCGTCGGATAGCTTCACCAGAACGCCGACGCACAGCTCAGAGCTCGCCGATAACATGGACAAGTCGACAGTCTTCGTCAAAGCCGAGGCGCGCGAACCTGACAGCATCGACTCCTCGTCGTCCGACTACGGCGACGACTGCGATTCCGTGCAGGATAGTGCCTCAGACGAGGATGAGATCCGTCCAACTACTCAGACACTCGGTTTCAGTATAAACTACGTCGAGGGCTGGCGCCGAATCGATGCATTTCGCGAGTTCTACCAAAATTGGTACCTTCTACCTCTCTATGGCAAACGTCCTTTCTTCCCCGCCATGTGTACTAATCTGGTTTTGTAACTTCAACAGGAAGGACGCCATCGTGGAAAAATTCGACATTGACCCTCGCGATCCCAATGCATTCAAGCCAAGATGGAAAGAGACAAAAACGCAGATACAAATTACCATCCACCGAGCGATTCCTGGCGCCAACGGGCGACCATGCGAAGAACTTCTTGGTTACATTCGTTTCAATACAAAGCAGGGGACTCTCGAGATCTCCAATTTCAATGCGCGGCTGGCGATGCGTCACCTAACTCTGGGGACTACCACGAAACGGGGTTACAGCCAATTCGCAGGAACGCATGGCGAAGGCTTCAAGCTCGCGGCTCTCGTGATGCGGCGAGCAGGACATGCTGTCCGCATCAGGTCTAGCTCCTTTTCGTGGACTTTCGGGTTTCGCGGCACGAACCATGACAAGTTTTACTGCCGTCTCTCCCCTTTGATGCCGGATAAGCTGCAGAAGGAGAAGAAAGCGTTCGCCAAGAAGATAGAGAGTGCTCCCAGGAGCGCCCTCACCTCGTACGCCTGGCAAGATGTAACGGTAAAGATTTCGAACTCAAAAGAGAACCCCGGCGCAAAGATCACAGAACAAGAATTCCGGTCGTGGGCAGCCGTGTCGCTGGACCTTTCAGGCCCGCCGCCCGAGCGAATCATTTGGACACAACACGGAGATCTCATTCTGGACAAGGAGTATTCTGGTCGAGTGTACCTCAAGGGGCTGTGGGTTGCGGAGAATTTCGGCCCAGACGAACCAAAGTATGTGTTCGGGTACAACTTTGCGCAAGGGCACATCAACCGCGACCGAGAACGATTAACAAGCCCGATGCAGGAGGCTGCCATATTGGCTAAGATCTGGGAGGAACCCATTCTCGGCGGACGCGAGGATGTTCTTCGGCACTACATCGACTTGTTCCATCAGCACGAGGATAGCCCAGACATTGCTTTCGCCCAGAAAGTGGTATCTGAAGCCGCTGCACGTGCCATCTGGGATGCCATGAGACGGTGGTCTCCCGCGGCTTTTTTTCACCTCGAGGAAGACGGCGCTGACCAGGTAGGCAGACCCCGTCGGCTGCTTGGATGACCCCGGGAGTGACAGCTAATATAGCCATAATAGAGAATTATCATTGTCGATAACCTCAAAAAGCAGCCCGAGAGCGTCCCGAAAGGCCTTTGGAAAATCCTCCGAAAATTCGCTCTTGTCCGCACACCACAGGAGGAGAGGTTTTCCCGCTTCATGTCATCGGAGCCGGCGAACATTGTTGAAAACGCCTTCAACAGCAACATCTCCCGTATTTTCAGGGCCGCCATGCAGTTGGATGAAAGACTGAAAGCGATCAAAATTGAAGTTGTCAAGGGAGGTGTAACTGGGATCAACGTCGTTTTCAAAGAAGAGGAACACACTATGCTCATCCACGAGAGGTGGTTCGATGTCGACAAAATCCACGAAGACACCGGCTGCGAGCTCTTTATGTTGGCACAGCAGACTTCACTTTCCGCTGCTGACTTCTCCTGTGATCACGTTGTGGAAGACCTCTTGAATTTAGTTCTCGACGAGGTCCACCGGCATATCGAAGGCGAGGCATTAGAGGTGTCCAAGATTCGTGGGACCGCCCGCCAGCTTATTCATCAGACTCCCCGAGGGATCCGGGTCTGCCAAACGCAAAAGGCTGGCGAGCTCAAGGTCACCTGGATCGGTAACGAAAGTGAGAGTATTGTTCGTCAGTATTCAGACGGCATCTTCTACAATGCCGTCCTCCATAAAGTGAGTTCCTGCGGGTCACAGCGACTAGAGTTGCTTCAGTTTGTCGGTGAGTACACTATTGGACAGCGGATCGATCATGTCGTCTCACTAACCCCATAAAATTGCTAGATGACTGCGGCGCGCCGTCGATAACATGTGGATGCCCCTATCAGGTGGTCTCTTGGGCTAGCTGTACAGCGACCTTCGGAGCGCTGGATCCCACCGAGGAGTATTTTCCCATGGTCGCCCGGGCTCGGCACGCTACCTTTTTTGGTGTGCCACCAGCTCCGGTCAGGGCTCGTAGGAGAGACACGATACAGCTCCTCAAATTGTCGCCACAGGATCATTCAAGGCAAATAAACAAGCCCCGGACACCCGAAGCGAACGAACTGCCATCTTATAACGAAGATGAGGGTCCCCTGCACGACGATATTGGGAACAGCCGCAGTGACTATATCGACAATGACTCCAGCGATGGTACTTACCATCATGATGATGCTTACAACAGCGTCAGTGGCCAGAGAAATGAGGGAAATACGAACTCGCTGAGGGGTGAAACTATAGCGGTCGCGCCGGTTGAAGACATTCCTGGTGGCCCCGCCGTTCCTCCTGAAGTTCGGAAAGATAGCCCTAGACCAGCGCTCCTTGAAGCTGACGACCCTCGTGCCAGCCAAGAAGATGAGAGCGCGTGGAACACATGGCACTTAGACGAGCTGCCTCGCATTGCTTCTCGAGTTTTTGGTTTCCCGGTCAAGACGTGCCTGTGTGAGGTAATTATATGATCAAAAACGACGCGATTCTCTTACCTACGTGCGTGCTAATTGTGAGTAGTCGAACAATGGATTCATTGACTCCAGCCTTATCTGCCAGCGTCTGAATTTCACGTTCCAGACAGACACGTATGTGCGAATTCGTGAACAGTCGGAGGGCCATCCTCAGTACATTGCCCTGATACATGGGGTGCATGGCGGCGCCGCCGGGTGTCTCAAATCGTCTCACCTGGCCGCCACGAAGTATTCATTTCTCCAACCGGGCGGCCTGATCCCCAATTTACTTGACTTAACAGGTGGGAGAGAGGAAGAAATCAGTTGCCGAGAATTGGTCTTGAATTTCCGCTCTCCGGATGACATGGGTGGGCGGACGGATCTTCAAGCCATCAACATCGAGGACATCCTTGAAGTGCAAGCTTTACCTCTGGATTTTGAAGTCTTGCATTGCGTCCAACCCCCTCCAGGTATACTGTCCATGGCAGCTCATAACTCTGGCATTGCTGACCTCTAATACCCTGGCAGATCCGTCCGGTATTCTGTTCTGCCGCTTTGCTCGTTCAGTCAGCCAAGACGGAATCGTGGTCATGCCACTGGCACCGCATCTCTTGGATCGGCGTAACCGCCAGAAGCTAGACGGCTTTCCCGAAACTTCAGTGCTCTCGGTTGTGGACCTGAGTCCCAACATCCTAGGTCCTCTAGAAGGTTTCGTGAACACAGGTTGCACGGCATTTGCCGGTATAGGATTTGACGAGGAGCACGATAGCACTTGGAGAGTAAGCCTCCAAAGTTCGAAACTCTCTCGTTGTATCCCAGCTAACCAATTCGATAAATCAGGTACGGTATCCCAACTGCCAAGTGTTCGACGGGGCCCCACAAAACGTTTTTGATGACCTTGCGTCTGGTAAACTTGCGCCTCTTGGTATACCGCCTTCCAGCCATCCCAATATCGCTCTCATATCCGGTGGAAATTCGAACTTTGGGCTGAGCCACGGAAACCGGGATATGCCACCGGTAGAGTCGTTTCTGTCGCCTTTGAACATACTCGACTCGGTTACGAAATCACGCGTCCATCCAAACTTTACCGTCCTGCACATGCCGGCGGCCGTACTCCACGCCTCAACAGGCAACAGACTCGCGGAAAGCATTTTTAGGCTTCTCGAGCAGAGGCAGTCGGTACGCATCAACTTACTTTCGCTTCGAGACCATGGCATCCCACAAGATCGAAGAACGCTTGTTGTGGTTGCATCACCTTTTCCCGCCTTGGCCAAGGTTACGTTCAGGAAGCAAGCGCTTACAGACGCGGATGGCAACGGCGACGGCACTGCTGGGTTGATTTCGAAAGTGAAAGATTTCATAGGAGATTTATCATTTGAAAATCCCCGTACCATGGCAGGCTCGGGACCAGGATTTGTATGTTCTTCCGGCTCTAGCGAGGCAAGGTTCGCGGGCTTGCCCAAGAATATATACAACCATCAAACTGGTCGCCTGTCGGCAGTAGAGGCTGTCTCGGTTGTGGACATGGAATCGGAAACCGTTTCTCTTACCAAGAACAGCCAATATGGCCACCCGTTAATACATCCGGGTAAGTCAAATGGGACACTATAGGTCTCTCTCTGAGTCACCAGGGCTAGGATTTGACCTGCAACGGTACATCTACTAACAGAAACTCTAGACCGGCAAGACAACCTCACCGTTCGGGAGCTCGCTAGGCTTCAAGGGTTCGGAGACGATTTTGTGTTCTACGGCCCAATCGGCGTTCAATATGAACAAGTATTTGCGGGCCACTCTCCGATACTCGCAAAGATAGTTGCTGAGGCCATCCGGAGCGTTGTCTCGATGTCACGGAGGGTACAACTTAGCGATGGCATTCAAAATGATAGAGGGATCAAGAGACCCAGGGTGGAAGGCAGGGGTAGCTAGTCATTTTCTCGTCTAACGTGTTTAGATCGCTCGGGCGTCTGCCGGGAAGCGGCGCGACGGCTGGGAAAACACATTGATCGTCCCTGAGGTTTGTCTGCCTTCAGCGATGGACATGATGGAGAGGTAGACGGTCCTTTCTCCTGCTTTTAATTGCAAAACCCCTCTCAACTTCTCAAAGCACTATTTACCTAACCACGAAACCAGTCTAACCTAGACACTAATAGGCTTGGGTATTATTCTTCTTGGCTCTGAATGAAGGAAATCTATTTACAAAGTTTAGTAGGCCACTATCCCGTTCTTTAGAGGATGGAATTCATTTTAAAATCAACGGGATATGCTTAGGTAATCGCTTTATGACGTATAAAAAATATATGCAGCGAATCATGTCACAGGAGCCTCACAACCCCCTACTAGCAGCAGAGTAATTCCGGCTCTAATGACCTGCTTTTCCACTTCATTAATCCGACGCGCGGAATAAAAGGGGAGAAAAGGGAAGACTGTTTATATTTCTCTTCTTTCGCAGTTTCCTACAAAGCAAAGAAGGAAAGAAATTACAACTCAGCACACGCAATCTCTCAACGCTAATTACAATGGCTTCCCCGCGTGGCTTGCCGCTCGCCATCTTAGTCTCGCTCTTCTTATGCCTGTGCACGCTAGTCTCTGCGGACAGCAGTGGTGACTATTTCACCTACCCTGCCACCAACAACAGTGTCAGCAGCATCCCAAACCAAGGACACGTCACCCTGGTAGAAGGGACGAAGACTGTTATAACTTGGTACTCGACCTTCGATAACGGAGCCCTATATCTGTCACAGGATGGCAATGGCTCTCCTGCCCTCCTCCCGAACTCAGGTACACGGAACCGATCTCGTGGTATAGAACTATGAAAATTCTACTAACTCTCCTAGGGAATATTGCCGACGGGACGTATATATGGGTTGTGGATATCAGCGGAACTAACGGGAACCCGACGTTTGACCTATCTAAGGGAGCCAACTTCACCTTCTCGATTGCCCCGAACGGTACCGATGCAGCGGGAATTACCGGTGCGACTTTCCACAGCGGAACATTTACTATCGCGAGCACTTTTGCATCACCAGGAGGCCCATCGGGAAATGCCGCCTCGTTGGTAAAAGAAATAAGCAAGGGGGGTATAATTGGGCTTGGGATTGGGTTGATAGCGGCCCTGGGAGTGTGGCCATAGGAACGGGCGAGTCTGTAAGGGGCCTTGAAAAAGACGAATTGTAGTCTCGCGCATTGGTCCGGATTACTACATTCTTTCTGGCATATCTTTTGCTTTATGTATTATCTTCTTACACTACAATTTCGAGCAAGGCTCAGCGCTTACACAACCCAGCCTGGTGACACCCGAAATTAATGCCGCCCGAATCCAGCCATATGTCGCTTAGATCTCAGAAATATGAGTAAGCCGGCAAAATTTAAGATACATTAAATTAACTTCATAGTTAATTTCTTAAATTTATATTTTCCAAGAAATTAACATATATGTATATAACCGTCCGATCCTATAACTATACTCTACGCAATTTGAGTGATTAACGATAATAGTTTGTCAGGATACAACTCTCTTCATGATAAGAGTATATAAGGTGTAACTAGACGGAAACCTAAACTGCTTTCGAGGTCGTTTCGGCTCTAGCATCAGCATCTTCTATAGTCTCTGCCTCTCCAGCTCCTTGTATATGGCGTGCTTTTTCCGAAGCAGCGCCGCCCCCAATGATAGCTGTCTCGCCGTCAAATATTCTCGCAATCTCTTCTAAAACAGTCTCCTTCGTCTCCACGTAGTACTTGAAAACAACCACAGCCTCGAATAAGAGCCAACAGCAGTACACAATGTAATATTTCCAAGCAATGGTGTCGAGAGCGATGGGGTTGACGTAAGAATTAAAGAAAAGACTCAGGTCAACGCAGATGAACATGACGTTCAGACCTTTCGCGCGTACACGATACGGCAGGATCTCTGTCGAGTAGGATACCAGCATGCCATTAAATGCGAGGTTATACGAGATGTAATACAGGAACATGAAGACGATGAAGGCGTTGGCGGCGGCGGTATCCTTGGTACCATTTGCATTGTTGTAACGGCTGAGGCCTATGGTCATGGCTACGTATGAGAGTGTCATTCCCGCGACGGACGTCAGGAAGAGGGGGCGCCGGCCGAAATAGTCGACGAAGAAGCAGATCCCCACAGCCGAGATGACATTAACAACTTGCAGATAGAAGTTGAGACGGAGCTGGTCTTGGGCGCTGGTGACACCAATAAGACTAAGAACCTTTGTTCTATGGGTCAACCTCGTTCCTACAAAAGACATGTATGTTTCTGTCCGGGCAATTTTGGCAAGAACTCACTTTTGGCAAGTAATACGAGATGAGCCCGTTTCCAGACCATTGGGAAAAGAAGCCGATTGAGATGAGAATAATAAGACGGTGGCGCATGCCGGCTGTCTTCCATAGCTCCGACCAGCCATTATTCTCATACTCCTTTTCGAGCGCAATGGTCTGCTGGATCTCTTCAAACTCCACTTGGACAAGCTCATCTTCCTCGTTGCCTTCGGCGTGCACGTATGCCAATATCTTCTTGGCCTGGTCGAGTCTGCCCTTGGAGACGAGCCAGCGAGGGGATTCGGGCACCATCCTCAAAGTAGTCAGCATGAATGGAGCTTGGTATCATTTAGACGGAGAGGCAGGCTTCTACCATATAAATATCAGCTGGATCACCGAAGGTACGGCTTGGAGAAGACATGGAAGACGCCATGCCCAGTCTCCCGCGATATTATCCGCCCCTGTTTCGGGTAAGACGTTAATAACGAAGGAACAGATCAAGGGATAGCATGAATCTAGCCCGGGACCAGGGAGAGGAGACGTACCAAGAGCGACACATGCTCCGATCAAGGACCCGACATACCACAGCGAGTTGTATACGGTGCTGTATGGAGCTCGGTGTTGAGGGTGAACCACTTCGGACAAGAGCAGCGGGGCGCAACTCTGGGAAAGCAATTTTAGCTCTTGCCGAAGTCAAGAGATAAGACCGCGACGCGACTGGGTCAATTCACCTGAGCAATACCAAGACCAAAGCCAAGAATAAAGCGGCCGATGATGAATAAAGCAACATGAAAGCCGACAGAGACGAGTGCCACGCCAAGAAGCATGCAGCAACAGCCAATAACAACACCTGTCCGGCGTCCGACTCCATCGGCAATGTAGGGAGCCAAAGGTGCGGCGAAGAGGCCGCCAAGACTGAAAATAGAGACCAGGAGACCGAGGATCGAAGCGGAAGGATTATCGTAGGCTGTATGGACAAATTAGCGAGCTTGAACCACGGTTCTGATATACACCGGACTCGCTGCTCATCCCCAGGGAGAAGGATCTCACTGTCAATCCACGTGTCCATGGCCTCCAAACCATTCATCAACGAACCGTCATACCCTATGCATGGTGGATTCACCTTATTAGTAACACCGTTACGCAAGGCAAGCAAGAGGCAGATGAGCCTACCATTGGTGGCTGATGTGATGAGGGCGGCCCACAGCGTAAAGTACACAGAGCGCATGCCCTTCATCTTCCACCACTTAATCTTAGGCCACTCACGGCCACCAAGTTCAAATGTATCTTTCCCCATCTTTAATTTTGCTCAGCAATATGGTTAAAGCTTCGGAAGCGAGAGCACTAGTACTCGGTATAGTCGAGAGACATATAC
>FTLB01000052.1_pt2 | contig 12048 bp, 13 predicted proteins | sample 1658291 | NCBI WGS metagenome assembly FTLB01 (sample SAMEA3914812, study PRJEB12502) | metagenome | biome: forest; material: soil | place: Canada | collected 2011-07-07 | depth 0.1 m
TTGATCAGACCGATGCCGACGTCCAAGCTCTTGCCTTCTTCCGCCTGTCTGGTGAAGAAAGGCTCCCTGTTCATCTGGACTGACTTTTTCCTGTGCATCCTCTTCTGGTCCACGCTCAGCAGAGAAACGCTGTTCTTGTGCGCCTCGAACTCGTCCAGCTGCCTCTTCCGCCTAGCATACTCCTCGTTGCGCAGCCGCCGCGTCTGCTCGGACCCCACGCGTTGCAGAGCGAATTGTACGACGGCGCGGAGGAGCAGAAACACGTGCTCGCTCAGGAAGATGGTGATGGGCAGCGTCCACCAGATGTTCTGGCCATCGACGCCATACAGATAGCCCAGTGCGTCGTGCCCGAACAAGTGGACAATGGCGGCGGTAGAGATGCTGCCCAGCCAGTTGAGAAAGGCAAGCGAATGGATCCATGGGCCGATGCCATCGGTCCGCTCGGGAACGGGACGCTGGTGTTCGATGCAGATCTTGAGGAAGTCGGACCGCAGCTCGAACCAGTTGTTCAGGAGGAACCCGATGGGCACGAGAGGCCAAACCGGAGAGAAAAGAGCCAAGTAGCCGAACTGGATCACCATCTGCGAGATATCCTCTTGCACATTGTAAGGCTCGAGCGTAGACTGGTTGCGCACGGTCGTCAAGAAGACCAAGTCCTCCGGGTGATCCTTGGCATTGTCTCGTAGGAAAGCATCCTTGACGTGGGTGGAGCGGTATTCGTTGTACCATCGACGCAGGCTCTGCTTGAGGAAGGGAAAGAGAAACTCCTCGCCGAAATGGGAGACTTGGCCAGTGACCGTCAGAGCAATGACCTGGTTGCGGAGTCGGTTGGGATCCGTCTGGAAGGACATGTCCATGAACTCCCGAGAGCTTCGGACGACGGTGTGAAGGATCGTCTCGAGGTACGGGATGACGTGATCACCAAATGGTACGTAGACGAACGCGGTGAGGAAAATCGGCAGGTAGTTTGTGATGAAATTCAAGACGAATATCTTCTGCGTCCGCGACATTTCGTAGTTATCTTGGGTTCTGTGGTTCTCGAATTTTGTCACCAGATCTGCGACATCTTCGAGAAATTGGCTGATGTAAGGAATGGCAACTGCAAGCAGCACAGTAGGCAGATATTCCTAGGTTTTGAGTTAATCAACCGGTCCGGTCGAGTGGTAAGATCTTGCAGAGGGAAAGAACTCACCAAGTACCACTTGTAAGGTCCCTCATACTCCTCGACGATGAGAATCTCGAGAGTGAACACGATGATGATTAGGGCGCCAAGAGTGATGAGCGACATCAGCACAAATGGAAACTGCAGCATCTGGCGCATAATGGCTTTCCATTTGGGGAAGTAGTGGATGGTGCGCCCAAAATCGTCCACGAAGACCTTCTCGTACTTGAACTCGGGACGATTGAGTTTCATCCTGCCCACTCCTTTCACTTTCCAGCGGATGCTCAAGTCCGTCTCCTGAATCTTCCAATACTCAAGGAAGATGTTGCACCAAAGGCCGGTGATAATGGCATATACCAGAGAATAGCCTGGGAGGAAGACCCATGCCAGTATGCCGGTGATGGATGGGAACAGCAAGGAGATGATATACGTCTGGGTAAAGGCGAAGTAGAAGGCGACCTTGGCGCCAAAAAGATCACGTATCTTGTCGAGATCCTCGACCCTCAGATACAACCTGCCGCCGAGGTGCCTCAGAAGGTCATGGTTGGTCTGCGGGTTGTGGATCGGGAAGACAGACTTGACATTCTCCCACTTTCCAAGACCAGGCGTGATGCCGGCGCCGCCGATATCCTTAGGCCAAGACACCAGACTGTACAAAGAGAGAAGGTCTTCGGCTTCATATTCACTGTCGACAACGGTCGTGCTATCTCCCTTCGGCTTGACCGGAACGATCCCGTACAGCCAGTCTTTTACTCTGCAAATGTGCGTGTTAATTGGGGTACCAAGAATAGCTCCACGAAGGGGCAACGGGGAAATGGTGCCGCGTACCGTGATTTGTAGACAAAGTTCCCGAGCAGCTCACGGGGCGCTTTGACGAAAATCAGTAGGGTTTCGTCGTATCCGGCTCGGACCTCTTTGGTAAGGCCGACCGAGTCCAGCTCTGCCAAGAGAGACTTGAGGTCTTCGATAGCTTTCTCCGGCTCTGTAGGCGTGGGTCGGTCAACGGTTAGTATCATTGGGTTTATGAAGTTTGAACATCAATCATACCGGAATTCGACAGGTCGTAGTGGACGACATATTTATCGTTGTACGCGGCTACTTCGACCGCCGGCCAGCTGAATCGCTTCTCCAGCCCGGAGAACACGATATCCCTGACACTCATCTCTCAGATCGACAGATACAGTAACGCGGCATTGAGTTTAAGGAGTGTCGTGCACGCTCGCTCGGGCCAGGATATGCCTGAGTCCGTGAATGGGAAGAGTGCCTATTCGAAGCTCAATTGAAAGAGGGGATACAGAGAGCCCCTCGCCAACGGCAGAGAGAAGGATTTCAGCTCTGGTCGGCCCTGCTCAGCTCTGTCCTTAACCCTGGGCGGTTACCAACGCGTCAGCAAACCACGGGGCGGGTAAGTGGGGCTTCTGACGTTGGGATCTGCCGGGGCGGTGAGAAGGGGCGAACGGAGATTCCCCAGTTTTGCGCACCGGCCGAACGAGTCTACCGGGTCTTGGCACGGCAGTACACGGAGCTATGAACGGCCAAAGCACTGGATTGTTGTTCTGGGAGACGAACAGAAGATAACCCTGTATTTTTTTTGTTCTTGTTCTCCGAGGCTCTGTTTCTTGCAATCCGTGCCTCCTCGGCTCGGCGCTCGGATCTGACACTGCACAATGCTTGATGGTGGAACCTCAATTCTGTACCTCGCCGCTCGCCTCCGGCAAATCTTGGCTGCTAGCCAGCATCGCACACCGCCGCGATCGGAACATGATCAGCCGGAAACTTCCCCTTGCTTCGTGAGTTCGACTTCCTCTCAAGATGCGGTTGTCATAGCCTTGATCGGTGAACCGTTTGCCGGCAATGCACTTGAAGAAAATTGTGGTCTGAGAAGAGTGACCACGCCACGTTCTGTCAGGCTGCAGAAGCCCACGCTCCATACTTTTGAGAACGTGCTCTATATTGCAGGCTCAGCATGAATATCAACTCAAGGCGGTGATGAAATTGTGGTAATCGAGAAGCCTGCGGATAGTTGGCAGGACTCTTCCGCCTTCACTAGTTGGAGACATCTTCGAAAGAGTAACCAGGCTTCTCGATAATATGACTGCCAAATATCCAAGTTTAGGAAACGAGATCTTGATTCAGAGAAGATGAATAAAAAAAGAATTGCTGGGAGTGCATCACAAGAATTGCATCCAACCCAGCTAGAATGAAATCAGAATACCGAGGCAAGTATAACATGACTAGTAGAGTACGTACCCCTTCCCATCATCTTACGAGATCCTGCTCCGACTCTAGTCTTTCCAATTACTTCGATTATTAATTTTAGAAGTTTCCAAGACCCGAAATAGTACAATGAAAGAAAATGCACAGGTATGTTGGTTGGGTAAGTATGAGTTTAGTACTTATTTAGTCGCCCACTCCTTGTCATCGTCGACGCGACTGAGGCTCAAGATATATAACAAGTCACTCATGTAAGCATTAGATCTACCATTTGAGTCGTGCTTGGTCTCATAGTGAATGTGCTATCCGAGGAAGAGAGTTAGAGCCGGGTCCGGACGCTTGGGTTCCGAGGTCCGGCTCAGCCCTCTTGACGGCATCACAGTTTAGCAATAGGGCCTCAGCGCCTCATTTTAGTATCTACTGTTTCCTTCATCAAGAATGAAATCTTCTACCCTGCCGTAAGGGACTGATATCCGTCATATTTCAAAATCGTTGCCAAGTGAGCCCCCTCTCCTACCCCATGCCTCTCAATCGGTTAGCCGGACTGTTTCTTTATATGCCGGCTGCTTGAGAAACGTGTAAGCAGTGCAATGGTAGATTAGGTCTATATGACAGAGATGGAGACAACCAATAACCTACCGAAAGGCGTCTTTTGGATGAGAAGCAATATGAGGGCTGCCATGGATTTTCTATTAGTGTTATTGGTGCACACGGAAGAGCGCTGACCAGATCGGAGTCAGAAATCCCCAGCCTCGGAATTTCGAGGCTTATGTATACCCGATATGGCTGTCTCAAGACTTTGTGTGTGACCAGACTGGCCAAATGGGGTGAATCTTGGTGGTCCGATGTGACAACTCTCAGCCATGGTGAACTGCTGGCCGCCCTTACCATGCACCCCGCCTTGCATCCCCAGTAAACCAATTCACATGGATTATGCATCAGTCTCAGCGGTCAAGCTAAAGTGTCTGCATGTTAAACTAAACCCACTCCATTCAAATGAGTGGGACGCAAGCTCGAGATGTTCCTGACTGGCTGGAGTGAACAGCCGTGGGTGGAAAAACCCTACGCGCGGCAGAGACAACTGTCTCTCAGGGCGGCATACTATTTGACGCAGGCCAAGCCATGCACGGCGATATTAATTATCCATACTCGATACCGGAGAAAATATGTTTTGGCTTAAATGCCGTGCGGCGGGGTTCGCTGTCCCGCAGCCAACTGGCTTCGATTATTCGCCTATCGCGTATTAAGACCTCGCGGAGCACATAAGACGGGTCGTCCCCAACACGCAGTCCGGCACCATAAAGCCGCCCATGATATCATTGGTAGGAGCGGGAAGGGGACGCTGAAACGATTTTCTTAAAGTGCTTGCATATCCGCAATCTCTCTGATGATCGGTCTCTTTTCTTCTTTTCCCTCGGAGATTTTTTTTTCTTGGCCTGTGGCGCTTCTGTCGCAGACCTTCGACCTCGTCACTTAGACTTCTCTCGAAGCGTTCGAGATGTCAGCAACCATGGTTTCCCGAATCGCAGTGGGTGCGATTGTGCTCGGTACGTTGCTTACACCCTGAAACTGGCCTTGTTGCATTATTCATTGGAAGGAGAATTTGTCTGGAATACCAGAATACTGATAGAGTTGTTGTAGCCTCTGCCATCGGAGCACAAGCCCAGTTCTTCCCCGGTGGCTTCTACGGCGGCTTCAACAGCCCCTCGAACAACCCGAACGGCTATGGTTTCGGCCCTTTTCGGGGCGGGCCCTCGTTCGACATCGGACAGGCCATGCACGTGCGTAGTGTACACGGAATCTTGGCCGCGTTGGCCTTTGTGATTCTCCTCCCGGGCGGAGCCATCTTGATGCGCCTGCTCCCCGGGCGGCTGGCCGTATGGGTCCACGCTGCTGCCCAGATTGTCGCCTATTGCATTTTCATCGGCGCGGCGGCTCTGGGCTTCGTGCTGATCAACGAAGTGAACATTCCGTTCCAGGGTGGAACTCTGGTATGCACCCGAGAACACAGTCGCACAACCAACTTTGGTCGGCGTAAATATACTAACTGCGTGGCTCCCCTAGCTGACAAACACCATCGTCCGCCACCATCCCATCATCGGCATCGTCGTGCTGGTCGCCCTTTTCTTCCAGCCCATCCTGGGGACGGTACACCACTTGCGTTTCAAGAAGCTTCAGCGCCGCGGCGTCTGGTCGCACTTGCACATTTGGAACGGCCGTATCATGATCACCCTCGGGATCATCAACGGCGGGATCGGCTTGTACCTGGCCGGTGCCACTACGGCCCTCAAGACCGCGTACGGTGTGGTCGCCGGTGTCATGTGGGTGCTTTGGATGCTTCTCGCTATCTTTGGTGAGCTGCGGCGCGTGCGGTCGAACGAGAGGAAGAACAAGTCGCGCGGCAGTGGAAGCCCGAGGAGGAAGTTGAGCGAGGGGGACTAAAGCTATGCGCAATGTTCACTTCCAAGTGCTCAGAGATCGAAGGTCGTGGGCAAGCGGAAACCATGACCTAGGGCGAGGGAGCCGCAGCCATCGAATTGACAAGACGCGGATCGTCAGATCATCTTCAAAAGATTCTTCTTCTTCGCTTTTCTCCGGAGAAAAGCTCCTTATTTTGGGCCAAAGGTTGGTAAGAACGAAACAGGCGTTGGTGTCAGTGGTTTTGGAGACGGAGAGCAGCGAAGAAATGTATTTAGACTCTTGGCCTCCGGTTGGAATTATCGTGTACCCTTCTACAATAGCGGAATGATGCGCGTAAGACCCAGCTTGCAACACGAAGAATACGAATATCTCTCATACCATCTTCCTGAATTGTTTCAAATCTGTCAGTAGCTACCTGCTTTGAATCTCTAGCGTTAGATTCTACGGTAGCTCGTCAAATACTGAGCACGATCTATGAAGCACATCACTCACCTAGGTCTTAACTACAAGAGCCACCATGACTCAAGAAGATGACCGCGCCAGGATCTATCCATCCGCGGAACCTCGGCTAAAGGCGGTGGCTACCCGTTGGTTTCCTTAACTTAGTTGTCTTATCCGGACAGCTAATCCTTATGGTATAATAGTCCTATCATTCTACAATATTACATCGGAAAATCGGCATCGTCTCTTGCTTCATTTTCTACCTGGTTGACAGCTGAGTCACCGAAGCTAAGTTGGCCGCGCCAAACATTCTCTGAAATCCACCATCTTGTGGCCGTCGTTACCATTGAATTTCCTTCTATGCTGTGAGGCAGCCTAGTAGCCGGCATCGATACCTATGTAGCTTAGTAAGTGCTTCTGAAATGAATCTCTCCTAGGTACGTCGTTAAAGCTATGGTATTTCTAAACTCCACGTAAACAACGTGTGCCGTGGTTTGGACTGATGTTTTTGGCGCCGTGCACAGATCATCTACCTCTCCACCCCGCCATTAAACTTTCCCAACTCGTCACTCTCTCGCAACTCGTCAGCATCAAAACCTCTACAACTCGTCAGCATCAAAACCTCTACAACTCGTCATCATGGAATCCCCTATGCTCTCAATCTCACCACCGCCGACTTCAGTATCGTACGATGAAACCCCAACCGTACAATTTACCACCGTTGAAGAACTCCAAAAGGCGATCAAGGATGTATCTGGTGATTTCTTGACCGTTACAAGTATATCTAGCTCTGCTCTATTTATTTATTAAGAGATTATATACTAATCATCAGTGATAGATATTACCCCTGATGATTTTACGTACCTTGCTGAGACCGAGAAAAGAGTCTGTGGCTTTCGCCTTCGACGTTACCACACCAATACTCATATTCTCATTATTACAATCCCAACCGACATTCATGAAAAACTCCATGGCGAATTATATCAAGTATATATGGAAAAGATAGGTCAAATGGGTCTACGGAAGAGTTGGACCTTTATTGGTGCGACAACCCTTCGAGCACAAGGCCATCCCGGAGGCGATGGCGGAGAGAGCGATTCTTCTGGCGGCCCAAGGCCAGAACGTCTTGGCAAAGGCTCCTGGCCAACGCTTATTATTGAGTCAGGCACTTCCGAGTCTCTAAGCGAGCTGCATAGAGATATGCGTTGGTGGTTTGCAGCCTCCCAACATCAGGTCAAGATTGTCGTTCTGGTTAAATTCGATCACCGACAAGAAGCAATCTTATTAGAACGGTGGGAGGAAGGACCGGCTAACCTTCGTCTTGGTGCGACGACTACTCGACAAGCTGCAGTCCTGCAGCCAGTCATCCGGCAGCAGATCAATATCACCCAGAATGCCGCTACCAGCCCGGTATCGTATCATGTTACTAGAGGTGCATTGGTACTACCGTTTCACCTTCTCTTCCTCCGAGCTCCAGGTCCACAGGGGCATGATGTTATATTTAGCATTGAAGACCTGAAAGAGTATGCCGAGAATGTCTGGGCTGTTGTTTAAGGTTAGGGGGACGGGGGATGGGGGAAGAAGGGCCAAAAGAGAGTAAATAAAAAACAGCAGCCCCGACCACGGCATCCATATTCCAATCTTTCACTCTCTTATTGTCACTCTTTCTTTTCTTGCTCGCTGTGGTCTCCGTCTCTGTTGGCCGTTGAGTCCCCCGTAGTCGACGTCCGGCACTGCTCTCCTGTAATCTTTTATCGTTCACTTAAGCCCACTAGTCTTATACCTCGACCGTACAATCGCCCGACCCGGTTGCAATGGAAGAAAGAACAGAATAGAATGCAACGCAGTTTATCGCGATGATGTGTGATTCGAGGGTGTATTGACAGTTTTCCGGTAGCCAAGAGGAGGGATCCTTATTTTACATCGAAAGAAAAGAAGGTTCCGTCTTATCGAGCTCGGTCTGGAGAATTGTGCTCCTTGATTCCACATCCATTATCTAGATGCCGGCTAGCCTGCCAAGAAGAAGCGAGGTCAGAGACCCGGCGTATCTCCTGGGACAGGGTAGAGCGCCTTGCCTTCTTCTGAGCTTCTGGAGCCGCACAATGCTTGTTCATTTTGTCTCCAGTAGCTCTTAGTTTCTATTTAGTACAACGTCGTCGAAATGATCTTCTGCAATACTAGGCTCAGTTCGGAGACTGGTCGCCGTGTTTGCGCTCAAGTAAGTGATGGCGGAGTTATGTCTTGTATTAGCTAATATCTATCTATCTACATATATATAGACACAAAGAGAAAGGAGGTGCGGCTCAGTGGCGCGGGGGAAATATCGCTCTTCCGCATGGCGAGTTGTCATATGCACAGGCAGATTTTGAGATACAATGATCAGCCACAAGACCCAGCACAGGGAACCAGGCTATAAAGTAAACGGGGATCACCTTCTGGTCGCTAATCTCGGTAGCATTAGAAGCAACGCAGAGAATGCTGCGCCGCAGCGGGTAGCCAAGGGTAAAACAGTAATTTGAGCAAGAACCCAAGAGCTTGACCGAACGCACTTTTGCATTCTGTATCCGTAAAGCTATTGAGCAAAGACGTCACGTTTTGGTCAAATGTGGAGCAATTATAGCGTAACAACCGGTAAAGAAAAGACGGCTAAGGCTCCACTTCGCAAGCTTTACAGGGTCTTGAGCGCTTTCCCGTTCCTGAAAGTCCACTCTTCCCGCTACCTTTGTTAACCCGTTAGGCTACCTTACCTAACTGGACAGTAATGCTACGCTGCGCAGCATTGCTGCTAGAGTTTGTGCCGAAGAAGCCTCCAATCTTCAGCTATTTCACCAGGCTTAGCAGCTCAGAGATTAGAAGAAAGGCAAGGGCAAAAGAAGGAAAGGAGAGAAAAAAAATCGAGTTTCCTTGCATAAGTGCCTTGCACCCGTAGCGCTGAAGGGTATTCTGCCGGAAATCAACGGCACAAGCAGCCCTTCTGGTAATCGACAAAGGTAACTCACTTGCACAGCTCAGTAGAGAAACATTTAAAATTTGACTTTTGAGATTCGCTCGGGTCACTTGAAATTGATAATATCTTTTCAATCCCAGTATCATGAGCGTGAGGTAATTAGATTCTTACAAGTTGGCCTGCAGCCAAGATAACAATGTCAACCTAATTAAAACAAAAAACCACTGAATCGCATAGTTCTTGGGGCATATCTCCTGGAGATGCTCCCAAGCTGATCGGGTCAGCGATTGGAGAGTTAGACTTTGAAGTTCGTGGTCTTGATCTCATCCTCTAGCGAGTCGCCGTATACACCATGGAATCCATTCTCCTCGAGATAGGCGCTGAAGCGAACGTCCTCGCTCTCGAGCTCCTTGTCCTGGTTCGGGATCAAGAACCACGTGATAATACCGCCAACAGTAGCGAATGCAGCTCCAATGAGGAATACGCCCTGGATACCCTTCTGGGTATCCGAGAACGAGTCTTGGATCGGGGTGAAGACCTGCGTGCCGATGGCGGCTCCGGCCTTGCCGAAAGCGGCGGCAAGACCAAGGAAGTGGCCACGAACAGGTGTGGGGAAGGACTCGGCGCCGCAGATGAAAGTTCCGATCTAGGTTGGTCTGTTAGATACCACAGCATACTACAGGGGAGGCTAGTGCACGTACGCCAGGTCCCATCTCTCCCAAGGCATTGAAGATGCCGTAGAGGACGATAAATAACGGAAGAACGCTCTGGATGGGGTTAAGAGCACCGCCAATGATAAAGCCCATGAGAGCCCAGAGGAAAAAACCCAAGGCCATGGTCTGCTTTCGTCCGATGCGATCCATCAGGATGCCACCAACGAGACACCCGGGAAGGTAGAAGCAGTTGACGACTGTACCGTAACCGATGTTCTGCACGAGCGTATTGTCGGGGTTCAGATCACCAATGATGGTATCGCTGAAGATACCGAACGGGTAGGTCTATCAGAGAAGTTAGCTCTTCCTGAAGTCCTGACAATATTCTTGGTCCGCTCCAGTGCCGGAGAGGGTGACACATACCACGAAGTCGTACATGAACCACGCCAGGCATGTTCCGAGCATCGGCTTCCAGTATCTCTTCAATGCAAGGAGGTACGGGGTTTTCTGGCGCATCGCATGCTTGCGATATTGAGTCGAGTTGATCATGCTCAGCCGGAAGAACAGAAGGCCGATGGGTAGGACAAATCCAAGACCAAAGTTGACGCGCCACACGCCATCGTTAATATCCTGGTGGTAGGCGGCCAACACGATCAGAGCCACGACACCGGCGACGACAAAGCCGAGATCGATGGCGAAATCAGTGGCCACGGCAACAAGCATACCGCGCCGGCGTCGGACGTACTCAGTCTCATCAGAAGCCTCGGCACTACCCGTGCCGCAGGTAGGGTACTCGCCTGCACAGTTTCACTGCGTCAGCTATCTCGCCTTATAAACTAGAAGATAAGAAGAAAAGAGGTACTCACCACCGGCACCAAAGCCCGCTACTCCTCGTCCGACGATCATCATCCAGAACATGCCGAAATCAGTAGTACCATGAGCCGCCGTCGCGATGATGATTCCGAGAACCAGGAACAGTGTAGCAAACACAATACCGGTTCGGCGTCCCATCTTGTCAATGGCCCAGCCAAAGAACAACATGCCGAAGATCTCGCCGATGAGGTAAGCATTCGAGATGCGGGTCTTGATGGTCTTGCTGAAAGCATCGGGGTAGAGCTGCGCCAGCAGAGGGTTCATGTAACCAATGATCTGCGCGTTGTAGCCGTCCGAGAACAGAGCCAAGCCACCAACAAGAACCGTCATGATGGACGAGGTCTTGGTGATCTTGGCGAGAGCCTCGGAGCTCAGGCCGACAATGGTGACCTTGTCATTGGAAGACTCCCTGTCAACAGCCTCTTGAGCGGGCGAGACATCGGCTCCCTTCAGGTCCTCTTCGTGTTCTTGAACCATATCGACAAAAAGGTAGATTGAAAGATGGTACCAGATTGCCAGTTGGAGAGTGGATGACAAGAGGACAAAAGGTGCAGTCTAAGGCTCACGCGAGAGGGAGGGGGGTTTATCTACTGCCCACGACGGTCTATCTCTGTTATTATATCTGTGCATGATTGCTACCCTACCATGACAATTTTACATCCCCTGCCCGAGGACCATGCCGGCGTTTTCCCAGAGGGCTGCATCTAATCCACTTCATCTCAGAAACGTGCTTCAAACGCTTATAGGTCCATGTGCCATCCAGCCATCCAGCTTATGGGTTACCTTCTGGCACTGGGTACGATCCACAGGTTCGGCGTTTGTTTTACCTGGCGCAGATTTTTTTTCTTCTTCTTGCCTTCAACCCCGATTCATTCATTGCACATCATATAGCGCACGTTTTTGGAATTGGAATAAAAATCCAGTTTTGAATTCCGTTCTCTTATCGCCGTTGGTGGCCGTCCCCACAATCTCTTCAGATTATAAGAACGGGCGTGTTCCACGGCGACGTTATCATTCGCTGCCAACTTGACCGGCATTTGGAAGGTGCCGATGCACGTGGGTTCGATGGCTCGAATTAGCTGGTTGCCACATCCCGGTAGCGGGCGCCACCCGCTGGGGAAGTCGTTGAAATAGAGCTGTGGAGAGCTCTCTGTGCCCTTAGCTTCGGCTCCCTGACCAAGTGAGTGGGCAGCGAGCCATTTAGCATCTGCTGTTCGCGTGCAAGACCTCGGGTGTTATGTCACGTAGCCGACGATCGGCGATGTTTATCTAAATTGGGAATATCTAAGGCCAAAACCCGACAAGGAGGGCGTGATACGGAACTTATCAAGGTGCCT
>FTLB01718576.1_pt1 | contig 12039 bp, 21 predicted proteins | sample 1658291 | NCBI WGS metagenome assembly FTLB01 (sample SAMEA3914812, study PRJEB12502) | metagenome | biome: forest; material: soil | place: Canada | collected 2011-07-07 | depth 0.1 m
AGCTCCGAAGCTGGGTTCAGCTCGGGAGTCTGGATCCTTGCCGCGGGGGCTCATCTAGCAGCCCGAGTAGTAGTGAACTCAAACGTAGTCCAGTTGTATGCAATGCCATGCCGTCTTTCTCTCCTTTCTCGAGGGGTCCGCAGGGGTTGTTATTGTATCTTGCGAGCCGGATCGCAAAACAAAACACCACCTGCCATCACCACAGAGGGCCTCCTGCCCCTGTCAACACCCATGGAACCCTTTTTGGTCGTCTCCTCTCCATCCCTCCTCCTGTTCCAATTATAAAGCTTCCATCCCCATTTCTCCCTCCTCATCCTCCTCCTCCTCCTCCTCCTCCCGAGTCGACAGGATAGCCCGCAGGTCACGTCTCTAGCCACCGTCGGGACGGGATCGGGTCCTGGTATCGCGAGGACTGGCCGGGAAAAAAAATGTCGTGCTCCTCACATGATGACGCACTTGGAGCAGCAACCGGCCTGGGCGTCGTCGTCGCTGACTTCGAGCTTGTTCGCGGGGGGGCCGTTGTTGGAGCCGCCGCTGCCGGTCGAGTATCCCTGAACCTCGCGGTTGTACCTCCTGATCTCCCGCACGATGCTGTGGAACGCCTCGTCGACGTTGATCCGCGACTTTGCCGATGTCTCAATGAACTTGCAGCCGAAAGAGCGCGCGAGCGCCTCACCCTCTGCGAGTCGTTCGCGTCAGTAAACAGGGCAAGGGGAAAATAAAAGGAGAGGTGGAGGAAAGTAGACGGGGAGGCGCCATCGAGAGGAATGGCGAGTTACAAGAGAGACCCAGGGGACGCAGGGATCGATCGCGGCTTACCTTGTCGGGTCACTTCCCGCTCGCCTTCGAGATCGCACTTGTTGCCCACCACGACCATGGGGAAAGAGTCCTTGTCCTTCACTCGCAGGATCTGCTGCTGGAATGTTGTGATCTCCTCGAAGCTCTGTCGGGACGTGATCGAGTAAACCAGGAGGAATCCTTCGCCTGTTCGCATGTACTGCTCGCGCATCGCCGAGTACTCTTCTTGGCCGGCGGTATCGAGGACATCGAGGAGGGCGACCTCGTCATCGATCATGCATTGCTTTCGGTAGGAATCTGCAGCGTCGCTATGTCAGCTCTGCGAGTCCATGTTTCCTCCCGTGGGAGCGAGCAAGGGGGCTCGAGAGGGAAAGGGAAGAGGGAGATGGAGACGGGAGAAGGCATAAAAACAAGAAACAGGAGGGGATGCATCGTACCCTCAATTGTTGGGTCATACTCGTCGACGAAATGGCTCTGGATCAGCTGGATGGTAAGGCACGATTTACCGACACCACCTCCACCGACGACGACGAGCTTGTATTCTCTGAGGAACTGCTTAGGGGATTAAGCTGTCAGCAAAAGGCAGGAGCTACAAGAGAAGAAGCCATTCGCGCGACCCGATTGATGGGGGCTGGACGACGCAAAAAACCTCGTGAGCGTGGATTGAGATGGAAATAAAGACCACCTACCTGGGGCGCCATTTTGTCCAGATCTGGTTCGGCGGCGACAAAGGAAGCTCTTGTGGTGAATGAGTGAAAGAGACGACTGAATCAATTCCCAGTGATGTAAAAGGAGAAAAGAACTGTGCCTCAACGAGTCGGGAAGGAGAGATCTCCTCGGCGACGATGCAAAATACGAGAGTTGGCTAGGTGGGAAGCGTGAGGATCCTGGAGATTGACTTCGAGACACGGTTCGGGATAAGGTGGGTGTCTTGGGGCGGGGAGAGAAGAAGAGGGCTTGCGAAAAAAGGCAGTCGCGGGAAGCAAGGTGATTATGGCGGGAAAAGCTCAAGTTAGTAGGCCAGCCCCGGTGAACGATCGACAAGGTCGAGATCTCGGAAGCTTTGCGGCAGGGACGATACCAGAGCGCGCAATTGATGATGTTTCTGTCGACGGGGAAGGTTGCGATGGGTGCGACGAATATCTTTTTGGTTCTTAGGGGTCGACCGACACACACGCACACGCACACAGTCTCTCGCTCGTCTCGAAAGATTGGGGATCGGTTCGGTTGGTAGAGATGGAAGAGGTGCAGGTCTTTGCTAGTTGGTTTTAGTAGCAGCTGCACGCAGTAGAGTTAGTGGGAGAGGGGGGGTGGTGGACAGGGTCGTAGCGCAAAGGCGAGCGGACGGGGCTTGTGCACCTCGGGGAGAAGAGGGGGGGAGGAGCAGGAAGCCGCGTTCTGGTTGGGTACGCAGGAGCCATGGAGTGGTCGGTACTTACGGACCATGTATCTTTAGTTCTTCGATACCTCCTTTCAACGCCAAACTTTAATGAGAAACTGGGCGGCTTCTTGCGCGAGAACGTCCGCAACTGGGCTGCGTGACAGGCAATCAAAGGGCTGTTGGTGATGAAAAAAGATCACATTGAGGCAAAAAAGAGCACTCATTTCTTCCTTGCATATTTTCCATCCTTTCACATTGATCAGGCCTCTGAGTGCACATCTTCTACCCTATCCAGATCGCGATTGTGATTTGGTGCTACAGTCTGGAAGGTGATGATGACAGGCAGCCAAAAGTTCACTAGCGATGATGCTACCTAGGAGATTGGTACCTCCAGAAGCGATGGCCACACCCACTTTCCAATCATCACTTGAGGTGGCCCTGCATCGCATTGGATCACCTCTTTTTTTTTGTTCGGGAAAAGGGGATAAGAGAGAGAGAGAAGGGGGGGTTCCCTCCTAAGAGTTCCATGCATTATTCTCGTCACACTGTGACAGGCGGTAGATAGCTTGAAAGATATGATGCCAAAGTCGCTTCCTCTTCCCCCCCTTTTTTACACAGTACGTAGTATATTCCTACGTTATGGTATGGAAGGTACTGTACATACTTCGTACACAAGGTATCTAGTAATATGTTTAGTATCTTGAAAGTGTAGATCGACGAGCAAGATATACTACTAGGTAAGCAAGGTAAGATACCTTAATTACTTAGTACAGGGCAATTGGATACCAGATAGTTTATTAAAACACATCGCACACATCAGCAGGAACAAAATACAGTAATTCAGTACCTTCGTACCGTTACTCATTACCACAATTGGTACTCCTACTCCGTCCACTACAAACTACCTAGATGCTACCACTACCACTTCCCACCACGAACAGCAAACGCGCCACCACTTCCCACCACCACCACGGCCTACGAGGGAAAATGAGAGATGGGGGTGGAAAGAAAATAAAATAGGAGTCGCTCTTCATTAAACGACTGGCCCTCCTTGGACCAAAATGGCCCACAACCCCAAGCCGGATTTGCCTACGGTGAACCTGCTGGCTGGGTTTACTCTTTGATTTCGCTGTCGCTTGCAGGGGACATCCCATTTGAGGGGAAGCCACTTTAAGCACCATTGCCCCTTCGCAACGGCGCCAAGGGCAGGAGCCTCATTGAACGTGCTCCGTTCGACATTTGGGGAGGGGGGGTGGTGGTTCTTGATGAGTGTGCGAATAATAATAATAATCATCATCATAGTGAAATACCAGGACGAGCCAACCCACTTCCGATCATCAAACCACAAGGCCGCTCTCTCCTTCTCCTCGTTCCCTGTCTGGGTGTCTGTGTGTCTTTCTGTCTGTGTTCCTGATATTCCTCCAGGACCGAGACATGCTCCAGGAGCATCTTCCCGAGACCGAGAGAGAGAAGAAGAGAGACAGGTGCGTACCAAGATTCAGGTACCAGGAGCACGAGTACGAGGAGTGCAGACCCAACAAGGCTCAACAAGGCCTCGCGAATAGGCTTGATGCATCAACCTTCCCTCTCTGCAGGTTTTTTGGTGGCATCCCCGGAAGAGCAGGCATCGATTCCCCGTCGGCCAGTAGATATGTATTGTCGTTTGCTCTGCTTTTCGGGACTGAACGCAGGGGAGGGTGATAAAGGACGGCGGGGGTAAGGGTATCGCCAGTGGCTGGCTACCTTAACCTTCCTCGATCCGCCTCTTTGCCCTGCGTAACTTTGTAGCGCGGGACATGACATGCTTACCGTAACCTCCCTAGGTCTCGGGTCTTTCTAGAAATTTGGAAGCTTCTTCCTCGGTATGGTATCTTGCTGCCACTGCTGCTGCTAATGTAGCCGGCCTTTAGGATTCTCCTTTCTAACGATTTACTTAGTACTTGGTAGGTAAGGCAGCTTTCCGGGCACCAGGAACGAGGCTGATTTCCACGTGCAGAGGAAAAGGCTACAGAAGGAACAAATCATCCTCTCCCACTGGTTGGCCCTTTTTTCGTTGTCCTCAAGAGACGGGCCAAGCCATGGGCGGAATCCAAAGTACCACCTACCCAGATGTGCGCTCCCCTGCTTGCAACAGGGTGCGCCGCGTCCTCCTACCTGCGGCACAGGTGCTTCATTCCCTTGTTGATGCAGGCCATCCCGCTGGGTGGTGGTACAAGGATGGGCCTGGTTGGGAACCCGAGTCGAGCAGCAGATAGATGCATAAAACCCTGTTACGCAGAAGAAGGCTTGCTGCGTATGTAGGTACAGTGCATACAGGATCAGTCTATGTTTCTTCTTCCGCCGACTGCCTAAGGCAAAGTAACCATGGCAGACACAGCAGAAGCATCTGATGATGAACAAACACCCGTGGAAGAATCGACCTCCCCCTCTCCTCTCGTGTAGCATGCTCATGACCAGTTAGTCTCGGCCAGTAATTAGCCAGCCCAGACCAGCCAGTCAGGTATATTGGAGTTGGAATTTGCACCTTGACGCTCCAGTGGGGGAAAACGGGGCGGAGGGGTGAGTGACTGTTCCGTGTCGGAAATTCGGCCACTCGCCGCCGTCATTGGGCATCCTTCACGATCGGCCCCGTCCTGCTCTCCTCTCAAAGCGTGTCTCGTGAAAGAGAAAGCGCCTATTGATCCGGTCCCCTCGAGCTGGTTTGAGGAAAAATTTGTCTGGGGTACATATCAACAAGGTACTGCGGTACATCATAGGTACAGTATGACCCCGTTCACGCATACTTCAGTACATGCCACTCCGAATAAGCAGAGATCCCGGCGTACTGGATTCTCTGGAAGGGGGGATCGTACCGTCAATTACCCCAACCCTTCTTGCTCTCTTTCGACCGTGCTTTTGGCAAAATAGATTAACCCTTTCCACCTTTACCGGCATGCGAGTCCATGCGCAATCAGTATATACTATCTGTACTATCCTACAACCTAAACTACCAAAGTATTTGTTGATTACCTTGGTTACCTACCGTACTCTACCCGTCCAAGAGAAGAGGGAGAAATACACGGACCAAAACAAAAACAAAAAGACAAGGAAAAATTCTAGGCAAGCGCCCGTCCTCGACCAGGAATATCTCTCCTCCCGTTCTACCCGCCCAGAACTGGTTCTACTGATCCTCGCGCTGCCTCCAGCCGCGCTGCGGTGACCAATCGTGCCCATGTCTCGGGTCCCCAGGCCCCCTCGAGCTAACCATCCACTTTTTAGCGACGGATGAGCAGTTGGCGTCCTTTCGAAGAGCTTGAGCTAAATTACAGTAAGATAGCAGGATAGCTACAGTAAGTGCTAGGCCGTATTCCAGACTACTAGCTTTGATCAGAAGATCTCTTTCTTCCTTGGGACGATCCATTTCCCTTCCTGAGCGATGACAGCACGTGGGTGAACAACCCCTAAGGCGGTCCACTCAGGACTTTGACTGCTGCATTGTCCTCTCGTCTAAGTGTTAAGCTAATTACCTTACTTTCATTATTTGTCGGGTAGCAGGTCGTCTTTTGAATCTGCTCGGCTCATGTCGACGATATAAAACGCCAGCCAAACAGAATGAGGGGGGCTTAACGAAACCACTTCGTACTTAGGAAGGCGCTACCTACCGTCGTACGCGCTTCAGTATATTGTTCTTCTTGCTTCCTTTCCTTTGTATTGCTACTCCCCTGTCTTTTTATTTATCCTGATACTGTCCATCTGCCGATGTATCTTATTCGTCCATCCCGGTCTCCGGGCCTTGCTCTCCTCCTGTTCTTCCTCCGCCTCCTTCTCCTCCCTCCCCGCGCGCGCCTACAGGTGCACATAGCTCAGACGACATTGAGTGACCCATCTCGTTTTGGCTCTAAGAGGGCTGCTCTATGGATATATTGACCGCGGCGGCAGAGAGCCGACGTAGCTCCTCATGCTCTTCCCTATCTCCGTTCCAACACCTCTGCCGATATACCTGGACCTGGTTTGAAGCGCATTACCACCCCCCCAAAGTTGCTACTGTATCTGTATCTGATATAACCCCACAATGCTGCCGTGGATCGTTTCGGCATCGATGCTCATCGTGTTGTTCGGGGTGCCGTGCCCTTGCGACCTGCCTCTTCTTTGGGGAATTCCCCGACGCGGTGAAGGAGACCGGGCGACCGGGGAGGGGGGGGATTTGGTTCCATCGTGAACCTCGGCCATTTCATGACTGGCTGGGCAAATCTGATAGAGCTGTCGACAAGCTCCACCGAAAGAGTCCCCTCCCCAGGAGGAATCTCATCTCCTGTTCTGTTCGTCCCTTTGTCCCGAGTCCTTGGCGCTCTACTTAAGAGAACGCCATCCTAATCCCAAGACGCTTCCTCCCCTCCTCCCCAGGTTCTCTCCCTTTCACGAGGCGCCAGAGGAACGCGGGAATGAACTTTTTACATAATAGCTAGGAGCAAGATAAGAACCCCGTGCCGTGCTGGGCTGTTTATGGAACGGGGTTCACACATTTAAAACCGGGCTCTTAGCGCGCGTTCGCGGCCTGAGATCACGCATGGGGAATGATGATCCCCTGGTGGTTGAAGCTATGGCCACGGACGAGGCCTAACCTCTTTTTGTAAAGCCTCTCTCCCCAGCAGGGAGGTACCCGGTCGATAGCCGTCGACTTATTTTAAAATTCGAGTTGAAACAGCTCGGCGCGCAACGTTCTGCCCACGAGCACGGCGTCCCTTGTTCTGATTCAAAAGCTTATGCACATCCTACGTGCGGTAGGCATGGATCGACGCTCACACGTCCCCTGCTGGCCAAGGCAAGTATTCATGGCAAAGACTGGGTATAATACCTAGACCAAGTACGTACTTTCTACGTCCACCGTACGTAGCACATCACACTTACACATGTATTGTACCCTAGCATTAGTAGCTGAGAGCATCTGGCACCGCGGGGAAGCGAGGCAAGACACTTCCAGAATCCAGATCCAGGGCCTGACCCAGCTCGCTTGTATCACCTCGGGTCCCTGGTGCGAAGCCAAAGTCCGGCGCCAGACCTGTGACAGCATGGGGCATGCTCTTCCTTGATCGCCCTACATGAAAGTCAGCAGAAGCAGTCGCAGCAGAGAGCAGCCGCAGCGGTGAAGGCTGTACGAAGTACCACAGAGGGCCTGCAGAGCGGACATGACCTTCTCTGTTTTTCCCGTCGTACACCGAAAGTGTTTCCCGATCGTCCCGGTGGCACTAGACTTGACACGAAGAAAAGGTCCAGAAAAAAAAATAGATCCCCCAAATTTGCGTTCGCGGCGACCCTTGTCGGTGCATTTCTGATTTTCTGTCCGGGCGGAGGGACGACGGCGCGGCGGATACCCCAAATCTCGGCGCATGTGACGAACGCAACCAACGTGCAAAGGAGACAGATACCCTTTGGCGAGGAAAATACATACATAGGACGAAACAGAAGTAGTAATTCGTAATACCAAGGAATAACACAGGAGAATACTACTGCCTACGGAGATATCCATGGGGAAGCGGTTTATTCGTGACGCTCCATCGTTGCGTCTTCTGTCGATCTCCGTTCCCCCCTGGGCACTGAGCAGCCCCCTCCCCCTTTCCCGTACGATGGTTCCACCAAGGGCCAAGATTGCATCTTATGTTTTATTTCGACTCTGTGGTGGCGCCAGGCTTTGTTGAACCGTGAATGCGGATTCTAGAAGCACTAGAAGCACTAGAAACACACAAGAGACTAGCCACCGAGGAACTAACGCGGGTACCCAGCCCACCCGCGTTACTTCAAGTACGGAGTACAGAGGAGCCCAGAGAGATAGGATGAAATAAAGAGAAGGGGGGAAAAGGGGGGAGGGGCGCGTCTGCGTTGATCTCCCTCGCGTTCGACGGAGAAAAGCTTCTCTGCATGACTTGGTAAATTGTTTCTCCTCCCTGGGCGCGACGCCGTCCCTTACTTGCATGCACGTTTGTTGTTGCGCATATCCGTACGTACATACAGATGTCCATACATACATGCTACGTACGTACATACATACATACATACATCATACATGCATTCCCGCGACGCGAGACGTATATACAGTGATACCGCACCTTTGCAGGGATCACGGAGGACGCAAATCGGATACCGAGATGGGAAATAACGATGGCGTCACGTTCAGGAAGAGAGGGAGAGACGAGAGAGCACACACCCCTCAGCCGCAGGGGAGCAAGCAACCTACAGGACCCTACGCGTGCCTTATGTGGTATAAAAAAGGTTCTTACACTGTGTTAGTTAGCTCGGCTCGATGGGATCAGAAATCTAAAACCACAAGGCCGCGGGGGGGCGAAACGAGCCCACGTGTCTGGCGTGCGCCGAGAGTTAATTTTTTGAAGGGGATCTCTTGGATGTGTTTTGGGGGGGGGGCTTGACTCGTAGGCATGCGTGGATGCAAAGCTGTATTCTGAGATTCTCATCTCTCGCGCTCTCTGTGCGGTGTGGATATCCTCCTCTCTGTTTCCCTCTAGACCTTTCTTTCTCGCAGGCTGCAGCGGGAGGGAAAGAGGAGCCAGATCCCATCGCGACGAGCAGCACGGGATCGGCGCGGACGCACGATCAGGGCCCAATTGGCGAGCTACAAGTGCATAAGGTGAAATTACCTTAGGCATGCGCTTATTCCGCTAGATGCATTCTAGCACGGTGCCTTACTCGAGGTGAGGTCGGTGTCCATGTAGGCCTTGTGTGGTTTCTGATTTGTTAAAAACAACACTCGCTTCTATCTACTGTATATCATTTATCTGCAGGGCGACCGAAGCGTTCGTCCCATGCGGTTGGTCGGTGGAGATAAGCGATCAGCAACAGGAGGAGCCCGCATCGGAAGCCAGTGGCCAACAACGGATGCACGACCGAACATTTCCTGCACCGAAGGGTTCGGGGAGGCCCGAGACTGGCACGGGAGAGGAGAGGGGGGAAGCGTGACAAGCGAGGCTGCCTACCACCTGCTAATACGTCTATCACTGGCTCACTCACGCGTTCGCCCACGCCCACGCCACCGTGCGCATTGATTCTGTTCCCATTCAGGTCGAGAGCAAGTGTAACAGTGTAGTAGGTGTGGTAGTAGTAGTAGTAATAGTAGTGGTGGCAGCAGTAGCGACGCTGATCTCGTGATCGTCTTTCTTTATTTGCCTTCATGTGCTTCTTCTACTTCTCCCTCGCCCTCGGCGGACACCACGCGACCCTTGACCGAGAGTGCAACTTCCGAGGCAATGCTATCGATATAGTCCTTGTCCCTATAGTTTGCGATTAGCACGCGGCATAACTGCTGTTGGAGCTCTGCAAATGGAGGGGGGAGGCTCCTCCTACATACCTCCCAACCAATGTCACCGTATTGGATTTCTTCCCCCATCGAGGATAGCTTCCCACCTTCACACCCTTCGGTTCTACGCGCTGCGCCAGCTCGGTCAGGTATTCGGCAACCTCACTCTCGGCCAGTGGCGTTGCGATCAGCACTCGCGTGGTTCCTTTGCTATCAGGATCCGCCAGTCGCGGACGCAGGAGGGGCTTGAGGCCGTCCAGCATGCCCTCGACTTTATGTTCAGTTCTGCGCATTAGCTGTTGCGTCCGCCATCGGGGGGTGCAGCAGGAAGGGAAGCGGGGGAGAGGTTCATACACAGGCGGGGGATGCCCGGTAGGATGTGGACGTTTCCGTTGACCACGCTGACCGGCACCCAGAGGTCGTCCTTGGTGAAGATGGCCTGCTTGTCAAGCGGTCTTGTCGTGTCCGTCGGCAGCTTGACCATCCTGAGCTTCGCCTGCAGCGCCGGGGAGTCCTTGGACCAGTCGAACGGAGGGTCGCCCTCGCGACGTCGGGAGAGCTTCTTCATCCGCTCGAAGGTCTCCTGGTGGAGGACGAGAGGTAGGTCGAAAGCTTTGGCGATGGACTGGTACGTGATGTCATCGTGGCTGGGACATTGATTAGACCAGATACACCCTTGCACGCAATCAATGACAGGGCTGATGAACAGACGGCCCTGGAGGCTCTCTGTAGCCCATAGCTCTCTCGGGCTCCCTGAGGCAACACACTGGGCGACTTTGGGGCTCTCTACAGTTCACTGGGGATTCGCTCACGTTGGTCCAATGCCACCACTATCAAACGGTCAGCAAAACTACTTGCACACAGCCTCCTGTGGTGTGGGCACCGACACCCTACAAGTGCCAGTATAGGAAACGGCGGTGCTCACCTGGTGACGACAAAGTCGTAGCGGTCGCTCATGCGTCGGATGGCCTCGACGATTTCGCCTTCGTCATCCTCGATGACTTCGACTCGCTTCAGACTCTGCCAGACCGAGTTAGAGGAGTACCAAAAGGAACAGGAGCCACGATGGAGCATACAATTCCCAAGGAAAAGCACCACTTGGCTACATAGTTCGAATTAGTCTATCCGAGTTAATTAGCTCCTGACCACGCAGCCCTTCGACATGTGTGCCTGGTGCTTACATCGGCGATCTGCGAGTGTTAGTTCAGCATGCTTCTCTCTTCACGGATCGGGCCGAGGCTCTCTCACCTTGCCGCCCAACACTTCATCGCCTATGATGAGACAGGCCGCTGTGTGGATGGTGCGCGAGTTCCTCTCGTCGGGGGTCGCGTGAGACGCCATGATGATGCTGCCGGTGCGCCCGGGCGAGGCCTGTCGCAGCGAGGAAGCAGACGCGTGCGCGTAGTTGGGAAGCGGTCTCGTGAGATGGCGTGCCACTTGCGAGATACGAGAGAACATGAAGCTCGATGTAGGAGGAACAAACGCTGGTAAGACGCCGCGGGTAAGCTACTGCCTGTAAGAAACCTCCGTATCTATTCGATTTCGATCAACCCAGCGGGGTCACACGGCGGGAAAATAAACCAAACGTCACCGTCCCTAAAGTTGAAACGCAAGAGTTGCCGACCAGGAGAGCTACAGCTGTCCCTCCTACAATGCAGCGAGCCCCCTTTGGTACTTTTTCTCGGACGAAAGTCTGTCTCCTGGTGCCCGCAATGGTAAACCTCAATGAGCTTGGTGGTAGAGCTGGCGCTGGATTGGCACCTATAGCGTCATCGGCCCCCAACATCGGAGCTTAGGTCGGCTTAGTTATTTCGAGCCGTAGCGGGGCTCTCGTCGTAGACAAACAAGCTGAGCAGCCCTTCGATCATACACATCTGAGACTCCCAACCTTCGCCAGGCCAACGACAGCACCTGTTTTTCCCTGATTTTTTCTTATATACGTGACTTCCACCTGTGTCAGCTCAGTACCGCCGTTTCTTTATCTCTTCTACCACCCCTCGAGGCGATCCGACCGACCAAGGCCAACAGCCATCCTGCAATCATGGTAACCCCTCCTCCAAGTCCCGCGTTGAAATCATGAGCTGACCGTGCCCTGCTCGTTAGAGCTCCGAAGCGAGGCTCTACGAATTCTCGCAAGAGAGCAAGGACCATCTGCGCAAGTTCCGCCTCGGAACCTCGAGATCGAACGATCCCCAAGCAGTCATTTGTACGCGGCCCCCTCTCTGGAACGAAGAGACCGCGCTCGTCCGACCGGCGCAAGCGATCCCAGAGCCGAAGCAGGTGCTAATGAGAACCCCGCGGGAACAGACATGATTGACAAGAAGACGCACGAAATACGGCAAGACGAGGACAAGGTCGTGTACAAGTCATTGGAGGAGATCGGAGAGGACCTTCCGGACCACTCTCCGCGCTTTATTCTGCTCAGCTACCCTCTGACCTTGGTGAGGCGCCCTCAACCCCTTCCGGTCCTATCTATATATACGTGATAGACACGAGCTGGGGAACCTTTTCCCCACTACTTCTCACTAGACTACTAACTGATGTGGCATCGGTAGCCCTCCGGCCGGATGTCTGT
>FTLB01000233.1_pt2 | contig 12036 bp, 8 predicted proteins | sample 1658291 | NCBI WGS metagenome assembly FTLB01 (sample SAMEA3914812, study PRJEB12502) | metagenome | biome: forest; material: soil | place: Canada | collected 2011-07-07 | depth 0.1 m
CGCACAAAGTACCTCACTGCCACGACTACCCCTGCCCGAGTCGCATTTAGAGATGGATGACATAAAAGCTGCGCATTTCATACCCTCACTTATCCATAGCAGCTGCCCCGTAGGCATGTCATGTTCGGAGGAGGATTCGACAAAGGGCGATGATGAGGGCACGGTGCAGAACTACCATAGCCATAGCGCCGATGCATGTCACACACCCAAAAGCACATCGAACTGTCGCTCCGTTGGTGACCGCCCTCCGTCCTCCATGGAGACGCTATGCGATGCTGCCGCGATCATGATCGCTGATCTACACGGCCACCGGGATAAAGACCTAGCATACTCGGCTCTAGGGTGTGGAGGAAAAAGAAACTGCGTTGTTAAAAATACCGAACTGCTTGATTTACTCGACGGGAATCCCGAGCTCGTCTTTCAACGGGGTTGACTGGACGAGATGCTGCGTCGGAGGTTTTGTCCCGCCAGGGCAGAAGGAGCTGCGACGTAATGATCACTGAAACGAAGTAACGAAGCTAACGACTCTTTTTGTATGTATTCTCAGGCTTGGTCTCACGACGGCCGCTTAGCATGCCGAGAAGCGGCACCGGAAAAGCAACTGCGACAGCCTCCTGGGCAGTCGAACCCTCCATCCTCTCCGCCTACATGTAGTACATGTCAAAGATCGGTGACACTCACAGATGATTTCAGGAAGTACGGAGTGCCCTACCATAGTCCCTGTCAGTCGCTACGACGGCGAAAATGAACAAGTTCAAGACGCATCAGTCTGGCCGCCGCCACTCATTTAGACCATCTCGATAATTTCCATGCTGGCGCTGCGCGGATCCAAGTTTTGCGGTTTACGGATGCCTCCACCCAATCAGGATCAAGGAGTGACAGGTTCCCGTTCTGACGGCTTTTCTCGGCAATGTTGCTCCGCAAGTTGTGCCCTTAGCGGGCTACGCCCCGCCGTCACCGGAAACCGTGAAGAGGTGGTCCATATCGCTGCGTATAATTAAAACATATCGCATCAATTTACTCCTCCAGAAGCGATCCTTCTCTGTGGTTTGTCTCTGAGAAACGCTCCAACGTGATCGCCATGTCGTCGGCCGCAGAGGTCACACCGGCCCCATGGTACGCAGCGTACCCGGCGCCGAAAAGCAAGGCGGATGCGATCTCCCGAGATGAAGTCTTGGAGATGCTCAAGGCCGGGGAGGAGGTCGCCGGTAAGGACTTTGTTCTTGTTGACGTACGCCGGAACGACCATGAGGTACGTTGAAGCGCCGGCATTATCTTAATCAAGGCTGAACGCAACGTGCGCCTAAACCGTGAAGCTCACGTTGTTGTCTGCCAGGGCGGAACTATTCGCGGATCTATCAACCTTCCGGCACAAAGCCTGTGGTCTTCGCTGCCTATCGTCTACGAGATGTTCAAAGCGGCCGGGTTACGCAAGATCATCTGGTACTGCGGTACGCCGAGCTCTCTTTGCTTTTATCTTCCGTTAGTGACACTGCTCGGTGCTAACTCTGACCCCTGCAGGATCTTCGGCCGGCCGAGGCACCAGGGCTTCGGGTTGGTTTGCCGATTATCTCGCAGAGAAGGGAGCCGGGAACATGCAGAGTCTTGTCCTGGTCGGGGGGATCAAGGGATGGGTGAACACGGGCGGGGAGTATTTGCAGTGGATGGACGAATATGACGAGGCGGTTTGGCAGAAGAGCACTGCATGAGCTAAGCTGGCATCGTTATTATATACAACATAATTCATCTTACATGTCCGTCTCGAGTTCCTGGGTTCTGCCATGTTCAGAGCTTCGGTCAAATTTACCGTCATGGGCTCGTCTCAACTAACCCTAAAGGATTAAGAGATCCCGAAAAGAAGCTTGAGTTATTCTTAGTAATCATCGTGACTGTTTGCAGTCACCAACTATCAGTGTTTTCTTCCAAGTAAATGCTTTGATTCCTAGCAGCTATTATGTTTGCTTTACTTCTCATAGGATGCGAGTTAAACACTTGTGTCATGGGTAACGATTCACCTGGGAAGCTACACGTACTAAGATATTCCTGATATTGGAGAATGAAAATGGACGATACAAGTCGTTCTTCAGACCTCCTCTGACCAAATAGCAGCTTATCAGTACCGTCTACATTACAAGTGTCAGTAAAACTTGAAGGTATTTATTTTCTGCTGCTCAATGGTCTGCCCAACACACTGGACATAGTCAGCAAATGCCAGCATGTCCAATACGTCTATAGTGAAAGAGAGAATCAGTCGGGACAAGAAATGAACTTGACAGAAAGCATTAGATGCTACCCAATCAATTTCCTAATCCAGGCCTACCATACAAAGTGTAAAGCCATTCGTGAAGATACCCTCAAGCCAAGCAGAGTTCCAAGGCAACTCCTGTGGAGCCCTTTTCCTAGAAAAGCAAGAGGTCCGTGCAGAGCTCTCGGGAGCATGTCATTCCCTCACGCTGATTGGCCAAGAAGAAAAAAAAACCGACTCGGTCCCTTCTCCACTGTTCGATATGTCCAGGCGGTGTCCAAGTATATTATTCGACAGAGATGATAACCTGATGAATTCACACCGCAAACTACTATACGTTCACAGAAGGAGTGCAAGATAGCTGCCGTTACGCTCTGCTACGATTTTCTGGGACGACCATCCAAGTAAAATGGCGACTGAAACAAAATCCCACGGGGACCCTCCCCGGGACGGCAATTCGTTCATCACACACAAAGACGAGAACGGACGCACGAGAGAGGATGAAGTCCTGGCAAAGGAGACAGGAGACACTGAAGCGCAGAATGCGGAAGCACACAAGTCACCATCAGACAAGAAGATATCCGCCTTCAAGTCACTTGGCTTCCTGGACCGCTACCTTGCCGTCTGGATATTCCTCGCCATGTTGGTGGGTATTCTCTTGGGCAATTTTGTGCCCGAGACCGGCCCAGCTCTGCAGAAGGGGAAGTTTGTTGGTGTATCCGTGCCTATTGGTGAGTGATTCCGATATTGAGCCCCCCCGTCTACGCTGTACTCACCGAGATACTAATTACTCTGTCGTTCGGAACAGCCGTGGGTCTACTCATCATGATGTACCCCATTTTATGCAAAGTTCGATTCGAGGCTTTGCATGAGCTTTTCGCACACCGGTCCATATGGAAGCAAATTGTCTTCAGCATATTTGTGAACTGGATCGTCGCTCCTTTTCTCATGGTAAGATTTCTCCTCGATAAGAACGGAAGCTCAATCCCGGAAGCCCACGTATTTTGCTGACCAGAGAACCAATAGCTGGGCTTATCATGGGCGTTCCTCCCTGATAAAAGCGATCTGCGGACCGGTCTCATCTTGGTTGGTCTGGGGAGATGCATCGCAATGGTACAGTGCTCTCCTACCCATCAAAACTCGGCTTCCCTTCGTGCGAATGCCACGAGCTGACCTTACCCGTTCTCCAGGTTCTCATATGGAACGGCCTAGCCGGCGGGGACAATGAGTACTGCGCCATCCTGGTCGCCATCAACTCCATCCTGCAAATCCTCCTCTTCGCCCCCATGGCCGTCTTCTTCATCAGCGTCATCAGCCACGACGGCGGTGCGCAAGACGTCTCCTACAGCGTAGTAGCGACCAGCGTCGCCGTATTTCTAGGCATCCCCCTCGGCGCCGCCGTCCTCACGCGGTTCCTGCTGCGCGCCACCGCCGGCCCGGCGTGGTACGAGCGCGTCTTCATCCGGGCCGCCGCGCCGTGGTCGCTGATCGGGCTGCTCTATACGATCCTAGTCCTGTTCGCGTCCCAGGGCCGCCAGGTGGTCCACCAGATCGTCTCGGTGGTCCGCGTCGCGGCGCCGCTCGTCGTCTACTTCGCCGTCGTGTTTTTTCTCACCCTCGGGATCGCGCGCCGCCTGGGCTTCCCGTACCGGCTGGCGGCGACGCAGAGCTTCACGGCCGCGAGCAACAACTTTGAGCTGGCCATCGCGGTCGCGGTGGCCACGTTCGGGCCCGAGAGCGACCAGGCCCTGGCGGCCACGGTTGGGCCGCTCATCGAGGTCCCCGTGCTGCTGGGGCTGGTCTACGTTGCGCGGTGGATCGGGAGGAGATACAAGTGGGAATGAGATCTTGTTTTGATTTCTTTCCAGAATGTACCTCGTTATCTTGAAGATGTTATTAATAGATGGAAGATAGAGAAATGCCCATTACATCAGGTATATGCTAAAGCCAAGGACCTAATGCAGGGGCAAGCGCGGGTTTTTTTTTTTCTCCCCTTATTCTTGGCTCCCGGTCTCCCGTCGATACTTCCCTCTCGCTTGCTACCGGCTACTTTGGACCGGCTTGGAACGAAAACTAAAAGGGGATATGACACCTTTTAAGAAACCGAGTTAATAGGAAAGTTGAAAGACCTACTTTCAAGCTCTGGCCAGATGTGGACGGGACGAAAGCTTATCATCAACAGGCAAAGAAGAAAGCCGGATAGAGCGCTATCCGAGGTCTGGAATCAAACAGTCAAAGAAACCCAACAGCGACCTGGACGCTTCTGGAACCCAACTAGTTAAAATTTTAAAATGACAAACCGCGATAACAAGCGTGAACTATGGCCAAGGGCTACAGTATTCCGGGGTGTCTTTGCCTGGATGTTGGATGCTCAAGTCCTTGATCTCACCTGTGTTATCGATTTTTGGCCACAGAAGAGATAACAGCTGTTTGATTCCCCAAGCCTGCCGCGGCCGGTGGTTGACGAAAGCGGTCGACGGCACCCGGATCGTCTCGCCTATCTGACCAAGACGCAGTAGCACGACCTTGTCCGCTGCAGCAGAACGACGGACGTCGGGAGTCTCGATAACAACACGAACTAACAAACACACAAGTACACAGCTGTGGTGGACCCGCCAATACAATGACAATTGATTTCTACCTGAGAAACACCTGTGCATGGCTGGCCGCCGCAACTCGGCCGTAGCTAGCGCGGCGACAGGAAATGAGACAAAGTAGGAGTTCTGGGAGAAGGTCCCTGGGATCTATGACCCCGATAACAGTACAAGCAGACTGCACAGTTTCAATAGGCTAATATATAGTGCATTGGATGAGACACAAGACGGGCCTTATTACCAGGGCAGTCCGGACTTTCTTCAGTGATCTAGTGAATGTGGCTGCAGCAAAGAATCGAAGACACATACCGCACTGGGCAACTGATCGTCAGAGCCAGCCCAAGGGGTAAGGCCGCGCGGTAAGGGGCCTTGCAGGCGGGAGTAGGAGAATCAGCTGAGTGGCGCACCGGGTTCCCGGGGAAATTTGGCGAAAGGAAAACCCGCAGGTGGTGGGTGGTGGTGCATAAGGACGCTGTAACGCATATGAACGCAATGCACAAACCACCTTAACCCCTGATACGCGGCAGGCAAAAAAAAAATAAAACAGCAATAAGCGCTAGGAGGGGGAATTGCCCCAACAAGAAATGGAATTTTTCGAGTTACAGTACGAGAGGTACTTTGGTATCTATTTGTTTTTGTCTACAGACGGGGTCCAAGCCTCATCGTCTTCATATCCACTCCAAGTTAACTTGGTAGTTTGACCAGCCGCCGAGAGGAAAGAAAAAAGAAAAATAAAAAAGGCCGCCCGTTTGTTTGGGTTTGGTTTTTTTTCCGATCCGGTACCGTGCCGTGTTCCAGCCGTATATTTTAGTAGATCATGCATCCTCCTTCGTCTCCAGTGATTATGGCGTAGTGTGCACTAAGGCGTGCCATGTTATCAAATATCCTTCAACTCGTCGATTGATTGAAATCCAAATCATTGTGACGGCCCCGCCCCCTGTCGGGTTGTGTACGAGACCTGGACCTGGGTCGTCTTCCGGATCGCGGCGGCCCTCCGGTCCCTGTCTCCGAGACCTGCTTCGGAGTCGTCGGCGGCCGACCGGGCCGACCGGGGTGACAGGATATGCTCCTCGCTGTTCGAGTCGGACTCCATCTTGGACGTGATGCTCGTCATCGGAATGCCTGCCTTCTCCGGGGGGTATGTGTGGAGCTGCTCCCAGCCGTCGTTCTTGGATGCCGCCGAGGTTCCCATGCTGTGCGTGGCCGAGAAGGGCTGCGAGTCGCCGTAGCTGCGGGACTTGGAGCTGACGGAAGAGAAGATGGCAGGGAAGAGGAAGGCGAGCGGGGCGCGGCACATGGGCAGGCACGCGCAGATGATGGCGACGTTGTCTTCGATGATGGTCCAGATCGACGAGGTAAGGTCGTCTGTTGAAATTAGTTAGGGCTGTTGGCTCGGAGAGGCGATGATGGCCGCTCTGGTATGGACTCACAGGTAGTATCGGGGCTCTGGGACGAAAAGCTCAACGTCTGCATGCGAAGAATGCTCGTGACCGTGACGCTAAGGTACGGCAGTTAGTGTAGTTCACCAACGGGCGAGCGAGAAAGCTTATCGAGAGGGAGGGCGGGCACGATGGATCGCTTACAAGATACCGAGGGCAAACACAGCCATGAGGGCGATCTTTTGGCGGAGAGGGAGCTTCGAGGCGTACAAGGGCTGCATGGGCAGCATCAAGATGATGAGATCTGTCGCGATGCTGAATCCTGCGTTGGCGTACCAGTTCTTGGTGATATCAATGCACGTTCCCGGAATCGTCTTGTCCCACGCACGGCTGATGGGCGTGCATTGCCAGACGGCCGCGCAGAAGGTGGCGATCATGTAGGCGATGACAATGCTCAGGAGAGTGTAGCAGGCGATCTTGAACCATTTCTGCGGAAAGATACGCAGGTAGAGGAGCAGGATCGATGCCTTGGTCAGGTTGATGGTGAGCTTGTAGAATGCCTGGGCGACGTAGAAGAGCTGTTGTTGCAGGAGACTGGTCAGTGGGATATACTATCGTGTAGAGGTGGTAATCCGGACGAAACACGGACTTTCAAGGTCATGATCTTATTCGGCACCGACAGATTGGACATATGTTGACCAAATCCATAGTAACATGATGCCATCATCAAAGCTGAGACAGCAATGCAAAAGGTCTAGAATCAAACATGGCTCGTCAGCAAGCATCCGGCGATGATAAAGACGATCTCTGTAAGAAGTAAGGATCAGGAGAGATGATAACATACCGCCGAGACCAGAATCGTCCAGTCATCCCATCCCAGGCCGGAGCGGGTGTGCAGGCGGGACCAGATTCGAATCGTCAAGAACAGAGGGGTCAAGATGAAGAAGACGATGCAAGGCACCTGAATCTCCAAGGCCCTGTTGGGGCCTGGAACATTTCCTGGAGCGTACTCCATGATGGAACGGATCGGCGCTGATCGTCGTCGAGAGGAATTTGAAGTTGGATGACCGAAGAAAACCAAGGGAAGGGAAAGTCTGGGGGGGTGACCCGATCGTTATATGTTTCTCATCAGATCCCCATCCAGTGAGAGGGTCTAGACGACGCGCGACAGCGAGTGATAGTCGGGGGGGTTGTGGGCTTTGTCCCGACTATATCACTTTTCTCGCGGGATGCAACGTCCAAGAACTTTACTCCCCTTACCTTTGTATCGACCTTGGGCTGGGAGCGGACCATCGGAGGGCATTGAACCGGCCTGACGTATATGGGCGCCGTCTCTAACCAGTCGCTTTCACGGGAGTGAACGGTGGCGCATCCACAAGCCGAGACGGTTAAGCGGGAGCGATACGCACAGGACCAAAGTTCGACTCTCTCGAGTCACCACCAACAAATGACCGAGACGAAACAACGCCTTGTTCCTGGCCGCCTGGATTATGCGTTTCGCGAACAAGTGGGATGCTTGCGGTCCTGGCCCCCCCTTCAACCTTTGCACCCCCCTACCAAGCAGGTACTTTCGCCTACTTTACCCTTACGCACTCACTTGTACTCCGTATGCCCATACGCCAGGCGAAGCAGGCCTGGCACAGTGGCCCCCCCGGACGGCCGTCAGAGGGCTTTTACCGGGATTCGAACACTTACATGGTTGCATTATGCTGTAGCATCGGGGAGTGGAGTTGGGAATTGCGGAATCTTCGTTTGAAGATTTTTTTTCCTTATTGGCGATGCACTGACGACCGGGTCGACCTCCGTTCCCGCGCCGCCCTTAGTGTATATTGCCAGTGGATCGATTGCCTGCATCTTTGGGACTTAGCAGCTGGCCAGGGAATTGATCATGCCGTGCTTTCGTTTCTTTTTCCTCTGGCGTGCGATAGCTCTCACAGCTGCCATAGGTGTGAGACAAGCTCGTCCTTGCATTCACAGCTGAACCGATGATCGGCATGCTAAGTCATGCTTAAGTCGGCCGGCCGAACCAAGCTAAGAGGAAACCGAATTATAGTACACACCACACTCACACACAGACTGGCGGGCTCGCGGGCTCGCACACAGACAGAAGAGGAGACAACTCCGCCCATCCATTATGTGCGCCCAGCCGCTAAGAGGAGAAAAAAAAAAGATGGGTATTTCTCCTAGTTTCCTGTGGCCTCCCAAGCCACAACTGAGATTGCCATGACAATGCTGCCGAGGTGAGCCCACTGCGTTGGTGCTAACGGTGCTTTGCAGTACGTACTCTGGTTAGCGAGAGAAGCCGTAGGAGGGCCTCTGGCTTCTGCGTGCCTGGGTTTACCCAGTAGTCGACTCGCGATCTCGCGCATTCTTATCCCGCACCAAGACGGACCGCCCAGCCTTGGCCGCCAAGCAAGCAACCCTTGACTGTGGCGTCGGGACTTAACCAAGGCCAGCAGCTTCGACGTTTAGCTCAGGGGGCGGTCTCGTCTGAGGGGGGGTACGGGATGTGCTGGAGTACGTCCCGGAACAGAGGGCGGACCAGAAGGGGGGTAGTCGGCGCCGTGGCTATTGGGTACTGCCTTGGGCTAACTCGGTAGCGCGACATATTCTGTGCCGTTCTCGGCAATCGAGTTTGGAACAAAGAAAACATGGCTCGGTATGAAGTTATTTTCCCTCTTCTGGTCTACCCCCCCTTCCAAGCTGAGACATGGGTATGCTCTTTTCTGTCCGGAATGACCGGGGCAGGAGGCGGAATAGTTTGCTGTTCTTTTCTTTTTTTTTTTTCCTTCCCCTTTGTCCAGTTTCCCCCTCCTTCTTTTTTTCCAGCAAGAGGGAGCCCAATCTGTTAGTCTCGCCCGAATCACGGACAAAAGCTGTGCACAAAGACTGGTGGTCAAGACTAGAATCATGATCGCCGCGATGGTGGGAAAGGTAGTTCAGGTAAGGTAGCTCAGGCAAGGTAGCTTGGTAGCTCAACCCGTATAACTATCTTGTGCATAATTTGGCAGAGAGACTACGACCGTTGGGAACGAAGATCATCCGAGCCCCGCGGAAACCTAGTTCAGCGGGCCAGCCGCACATTTTTACGAACGGCTGAATAACGCGTTGCCTATCTCGAGCTCCCTAAAGATCGACCCCAGCCCGCTTACCCAGTAACCCAGCATCATTCCCTAGACACTCACGATGCTGTGCTCCGTATGTGTGTGTGGCTTTTGAGTTCAAATTGCCCGTTCGCCGATTGCAGTAGGAAACCCGGCGCATGACGTAGCTGGCGGTGCAAGGGGGATCCCAAGTTATTCTAGATAAAACGACATACTCAATTCAGCCCTCCTAGCACGCCAGCGAAGAGGGTGCCTGCTACCCCGTCATTTCATGCTCACCTAAGCTGCAAAGCCCAGCGACAGCCGATGCCTGCGCTTCCCCAAATGTGGCATAACGTACCGTACCCTGGGGACGCTACAGGGATAGGTGCCTTAACTTTGGAAGCGCTGTAGCGGTAGCTTGCTCAAGCTCAGAGTGGGTAAACTTGGTACGCACGTACGGTAGGGGAGGTAGCTTTCTCTGCTAGCCAGGCGAGGCACGCTAAGGTTGCCGTGAGGTAGGTAAGCTCGACGTAAGGCAGGGGAACGAACAAAGATATGACATACAGTCGTACTCGACAGCCCTCCCCGCCTCTTATTATTGCATCCGCGGGGGGCGGGCTACCCTGAATGAAGACGAGTTACCTGGCCTGATACCGAGCGACAAGCATACTTTAAGCACCCTTGCTCCCTGTCATCAGTCGGGGAAACTACTGCGCAAGAGTCGAAATACCCAATCTCGAGCCAATCTAGCCGAGCCAACGTGCTTCGTCTGTACGGAAGAAGAGATGGAGAAACTCCAAAGCACGAATGTCTTGGAAATCCCAAATGGGAAGGAGTGGGAAAGAAAAAATCTCTCCTGCAGGTACCGTCATGGACCGCAACGTGGACCCAGGCAGGAGAGCGCGAAAGGCCCCAGAAATTACTTGGTACGGAAGCGAGGTCGAAACTCGGGACGCCCATGAATCAAGAATGTGGCACGACAGCATCGTACAATTTACCGGAACAAAATCACGTGGGACCTCCAAGTTTCCAGAAGCCAAGTAGGAAAAAATGGAAAAAGCAGAAGCAAAAACAAAAACAGAAACAAAACAAATAGTTAATATCTATTAGCATTAGCATATAAACAAGAAGAAAAAATAGAGCCCGAGAATGCTATGTATCAGAATTAAGAAGGAAATATCGAGCGACAGCCTTTTGTTTCTCTTCCCCCACTCTGTTCGGTGCCTTGTACTTTGTAGTTGCTTTCCTTCGATGATCTGCCTCTGTGAAGTCTGAACCCGCCTTGGGAGGGGCGATTGTCTTTTTCCCTCAGACGGTTCCCCGCTCATTATAGCTGTTGCCCCCATCGCTAGGAGGGTGATATTATAGTGCCGTTGTTATACGCAACGTTCTCCTCTAATAAGTGGAGGTTTTGATGAATTCCAAGAACCAACACAGCCAAGACAGCCTGGGCGGGGAGCGGGCCGCCAGCAAAACACATAAATAGAGAGAGAGCGAGAGAGGACAACAACAAGCAGAGAGAGAGAAAAATAGAAAGAAAAAAACGCCACCGTCACCGTTGTACCCGGTATCCGACGGCCCTGCCCTTTACGCCCGCCTCTTGTCTCTTGGCTAGTAGTATGCGAGGTAAATAGTCGCTTCAGTAGCTTGCCAAGCAAGACCGTGGGAGCCCACGCTCCCCCTTCTCCCCCCCAAGAGTCCCAGGGGCAACACTCAGTTTAGGGAATGGCGTCCCAACACCTACATGAACGAGATTACTGTATTATCATTTCTTCATTTCTACTGTCCAGAATGTGTGCCTATGCCGGGTTATCCGCCATTAGTTTCTTGGACTCTTAGCCCGGAAATTTCGCAGGCCAACGTGCATAAGTGACATATAATCGGGACCAGCGACCGATGTTACATACACTCCAGCGTTGTCAGTCAAGTTTTCGTCTCCCGGGGCACCCTCCCATCCATTCCTTTACCCTTTTCTTTATTCCTACCCTTCCCAACTGAAGCTGCTAGCCGCAGAAGGTCTGCCTGAACAAGCGCATTTTCTTGCTGCTCAGCACCCAACACACTCGTTTCCGGATCTTTTATAGGAACAGCCAGCCCCTCCTCGTCTTGGCACCTTCTGCATCGTTGAACCCAGCGACCACGCGAGAGAGTGTAACATCAGAAAGGAAGAAAAAAAAGGACACACACACTTTTTTTTTTGCCCTTCCCCTCTCCCCCTTTGTTTCATCACCCTGCACGCGCCCGTCCCGTGTCCCAAGATGAAGATCTTCGCTCTCACAGCCCTCGCGGCCTTCACGGCGCTCCTGGCTCCGGCCGCGGCGCAGTCCGGTGCCATCACCAATTCGGTTGACCCTCTCGGTACCGTGGACAAAGGCCCGTTCCCGGATGAGCTCAACGGCTCCAACTTCACCTACCCGTGGCCGGTGAAGCTGTACAAGTTCAAGTCCCAGCACCAGGACCTGGAGATGGCCTTCATGGACGTCTCCCCGTCCAACTGCACGGGGGCGCCGTCCAACGGCAAGACGGCCGTCTTCTTCCACGGCAAGAACTTCTGCGGCCCTACCTGGGCCGCCACGGCCAAGTTGATGCTCGCCCAGGGCTACCGCGTCATCCTGCCGGACCACATCGGCTTCTGCAAGTCGTCCAAGCCCATCACGTACCAGTTCTCCCTGCAGCAGTACGCGTGGAACGTCAACAACCTGCTCACCGTCCTCGGCGTGTCCAACGTCACC
>FTLB01025473.1_pt1 | contig 12032 bp, 15 predicted proteins | sample 1658291 | NCBI WGS metagenome assembly FTLB01 (sample SAMEA3914812, study PRJEB12502) | metagenome | biome: forest; material: soil | place: Canada | collected 2011-07-07 | depth 0.1 m
ATCTTCATCAGTATTGACAGGCGGAACGTCGTCTCCATCGCTACGGAACAAATGCTTGGAACAAAGAAAATATGGCGGTGGCCTACCTGCCAGACAAGGGCTCCTCCACACCTTCCTCCTTCGAACTTTCTGCGCCAACCGCGAAAGGCGTAATACATCGCTTCGCTCTGGATGAGCTGGGAAAGGTAGACGTACGTTTCGAGGTCAAAAGACATCCGGAGGTTCTCTCCGATGCAAGTGAACATACGTTTCTCGTAGGAAGTCGCCTTGCAATGGAATTCGAACTCCTTGCTCTGCGGGTGGAAGTCGTCGCTCTCCCCGCTAAAGAAGGTAGCTTTGACCGTGTCCACCGCGGGACAAGACATCATGCCGAACTCGGAGACAAAACGGCCGGTGATGTCAGGATACCGTTGATAAGGTAGGAGCATGCCACTGGAAACATTCCAGATGTGAACATCCCCGACTGTGCGATCACTGTTATTATCCTCGCCACCGAATGGAGAACCTGGCCAGTACAGGCTTTTTGGAGAGTGCTGTCGGACAAGATCCGGTAGGATTCTCTCGTAAGTGAAACGAGCCCCAAAGGTTGACTGGGACCACCGCTCTTCGGGCATGGTCATATCGTGGAAGAGGCCCTCGTTGGCGATCTGATAATCTTCGTTGTTGCCCGCCCAAATAGCCAAGGATGCATGAGATCGCAAACGCTTGATAGCCTGAACTGCTTCCTTCTTGACGCTCTCTATGAACTCTTCGTGCCAAGGATATTGCCCGCAAGCAAAGCAGAAGTCCTGCCAAACAAGAATGCCTCGTCGATCACACTCATCGTAGAAAGCATCCTCCTCGTAGATGCCACCACCCCACACACGAAGCATATTTTGGTTGCCCTGAACGGCTAGGTCGACCCACTTCTTGTATCTCTCCGCTGTCATCCGGGGCAGGAACGCATCACCAGGTATCCAGTTGCTGCCACCCATAAAGATTGGTACTCCGTTACACTTGAAATAAAACGAAGAGCCTTCATGCAGAGGGTCCTGGATTAACTCGATGCGCCGAATCCCGATGGTCTGCGTCACGGAATCAAGAATGATGCCGGTTCCCGACCTCGCGGTTACTTTGATTTGATAGAGGGGCTGCTGGCCGTGAGTATGGGGAAACCATAGCTTGGGATGAGAGAGATTGAACGTCGTGGAGCTTGTCTGGATTGATCGGAGATCCATAGCTTCTCCGCTCGGACCTGTTAGCTCAATATCGAAAGAATGTAATGATTCCTTTGGCTTGAAGGTGACATCAACCGCAACTACCGCCTCGTCCATGTTATCGGAAAGTTCCACATCAGTTTTGACCTCCTCGATCCGACAGATATACCTCTCGAGAATTATAGGCTTCCAGGGACCGCAAGTTACAAACGAGGGACCCCAGTCCCAACCAAAATGGTATTGAGCCTTGCGCACATATACTCTGCCGTAATGTCCATTCCAGCAAAGCAGATTTCCCTTCAGACTGCGCAGCTCTTCACTCTTGTTGTATGCAGAAGCGAACGTTATCTCCAGCTCGTTAGTTGATCTTATCAGGCTTCTAACGTCACGCCTATGACTAAGGAACATATTATCGCATCTGTAAGAAAGAATCAGTCTTCCGCGGTCTAGTCCTCGGGTGTTGGGCATGGTTCATACTGGAGTATTTCTTCTCCGTTGAGCTTGACTGTAGCAAATGTGTCGAGGCCTTCGAAGACCAGGTCCACTCGCTCTTCGTCACCAACCGGGCTTGCTTCGAAGGTGGTTGAATATACCCAGGTTTTCCCATGAATCCATTGTAGATCTGCTTCATTCTCGCCGATCATAGGATCTGGAATAAGTTTGGCTGCTAACAAGTCGAGGTGAATGCTAAAATCACGGTTCGGTCAGTGGGAAATTGTCTTTACACCGATTCTGCGAGATGTCTCCAGTCGATGCCACTGCCAATAGAGCCAATCAATAACTCACTTAGTTGGAACCTCCGTTTGACCGGTGAGCCCGTGCTCCGAGGCATCCCGCCAGGTCCAGGGAGAGAAGAGTTGCTTGAAAACCATCGCGAGTGTCGCTTATTACTGGCAATTAGAGACGAGCCAAATCCATCTGCTCAAAAGCCGTAGATATACCCAATAGTACAATAGCAGAAAAATTTATGGCATGCCTTAAGCTCCGTAATTGGTGGGTTGTCGGGTGGGGTCTCGTTTTCGTGCGGCTTTGCTTTGTGCGGGATGCTAAAGTGCGGGATGAAGAACGGATGATGGCGACGTTTTGTGCTCACCGACGCTTTCTCAATCCTGGGTCGAGGGGGAGTCTCGTCCAAGGTTGCAGCATACTGCGACATCAACGGATGTTCGAGCATACCTTGATTTACGAAATAGAATCAAAGCTTGTGCTGTAGGAATTGGAGAGAGGCGGGGTGCATCATAAGGTGGTGTATAAAACGGCGGGGTTTGTAAGGATGGTGAACTCTGGGTGGACTCAACTCTTTCTTCCATCAAGGCCACGCCGAGCAACAAATAGTTTTCACAGAGCACTGCTGTCATGTTTCTCAAGAGTTTTGTTGCCGTGGCATCATTGCTGATTGCCTCGGTTTCTGCTGGTTATATCAGCTACCCGCGTCCTTCACTCTACTCCAAATCGGCACATTTCTCTCTAAAGGTGAACGGCACTGATATGTATACTGTGTCTTATGCAGGATACGACTATGTTCAGCTTTCCAGTATGTGTTTCGGGATTTCTCTCTATTGATATGCCGCGGACAAGTCATCCACTGCCATTATGGCTCTTAGTTAAGTCAGTTACTCACATCGGACCTTTATAGTGGATGAAGGCCATCCTACAGAATTCCGTATTGCGGTTACAGACCAGCCATCAATTACTTCTTACAGTATTACTCCTCGTCAGCTCCCTATCTCGGCCGTGGTTGACGGCAACGAGCTTGTCTTCTCGCTTAAGGACGCGCACTACCTGATTGTTAAACTCAACAACGAGAAGGAGTTCGTTGTCATGATTGATCCCACTGAGACAGACGTTCCCAGCGCCTCTGGGAGCGGCATCTACAATGTGCTTGATTACGGTGCTGACAAGACCGGGGGCTCGGTAACAAAAGGGATACAGAGTGCTTTGGACGCGGCAGCACAGCATCCAGGCAGTATAGTTTATGTTCCGCAAGGGCTTTATCTCATCGGAAATCTACTTCTCCGGAACCAGACTGCGTTGTATCTTGCCGGCGGATCCGTTTTGCGCTTCACAGGAAACGCGTCCGACTACACCACCCTCTATACGAAATCAGACCTAGGACCGGGCACATGGTGGATCCAAACAGAATTCAACTCGACCAACATAAAAGTCTATGGCCGCGGAACTATCGACGGGAATGGATACAACACTCGCCAAAATAAGTTCATGGCGGATCTCCTGGTACCGGTTGGTACAACTAATTTTCGGTGCGACGGAGTCCTGGTGCGAGATAGTTCTTTCTGGGCGGTTACCCCGATACAGGTCGAAGACGCCCTTCTCACAAATATAAAAATCCTCGATCGACATGATGTGACACAGGATGATGGTGAGTTTTGGCTGTATTTGTTTTGTTGGCCAACGGCTGGCATCTGGGATAGGGCCACGGACAGATGTGTCCAATACTTCAGACAAATCGCGCATGTTCCTGGAACATGTCAAATAGATAAATGCTGACACCGGAGCAACGCAGGTATCGATGTTGTTGAGTCTAAGCGGGTAACCGTGAGACGAGCTATAGCGATCGCTAATGACGACAGCTTTTCGGCGAAAACTTGGCCGTATCAAGTGGGAACGACAGTCCCGTACCCTTATACTCCTCTGCCTCTGAGTGACGGTAGGTATTCGAGAGTCAAAACTTTCACCTTCCATTCCGGTTGAGCCTTTGTGAAGACCAATCGAGTGCTACCCCATTCGCGCCCAAGTTATTAGCACTTCAGTACTCTGACAGAACCACTACTAACTCACTTGTTTGCAGTCTTGTTCGACAATTGCCTCGCATGGACAGATTGCTACGGATATAAGATCGGCCAGGGTGTCTGGGAGAGACAAGACAATGTAACATTTCAAAATAGCGTTGTCTACACAGCCGGTGTAGGGATCGGGATTGATCACAAATTCGGGTCTAACACCGCGAGCAACATCACGTTCGAGAACATCGATATTGAAGGTCTCCACGGCAATAGCGGGGGACAAGCCACTTGGTTGTCTGTACTTGTGGAACTCTCCGGGCAAGGTGTAGGGCCTGTTGAAGGTTTATTCGTGAAAAACATCCGCGCGAGAACCCAAGGATCTCGCAATGGATTTCTCCAGGGATACAACTCGTCGTCTATGGTGAGCGGAGTGACTATTAGCGATGTGTATATGGTGAGTCCTCCAGTACTGCTCTTTTCCACTTCCGAACTCTCGGACAAAAAAGACTCTAGTTGGATGGTCGCCGAGTTTGACCATTTACACTTCGTTGAGAGAGAATCAATTACTGACTCCGCATATGTGCAGTACGCCAATATCACGCCGGCAACAACGCTGCAGCAAATGAATCTGCTGAGTACCAACTTCTCGGAGGGAATCAAGATCATCAATTCTTAGGTCTCGCAACAACGTCTAAGCTAGGCATTTGAGTCCACTCTCCTCTCTAGCTTATCTTTTCCGGCTAGAATATAGTTGCAGGAAATGATGAGGAGCCTGAGTCTTCTTTTCTTCATCGATATTCTTTCATTTTGCTTCTCTAATAAAAATATCTTAACCTAAATCTCCACCGTGACATGCTTCTACCCATTGGCTCCTGGTCATTAGGCACTCGAGTGGCCGAACACGTCTTCAATGAGAGAAACACACCAACAGCTGTGTTTTAAAGCTAGTCGCGCTGCTTCTTCGTAGGCTGCTCATTCACTCCCTTGGCGGATTGTAACCAACGCCACTGCATGGCCTCCCTCGCTTCGTGACTAGTGCCATCTTCCCAGAGACGTGGATCGTAGATCAACACAGCTCCCTGATTCAAAAGTTCCCGCTGCACCTTATTGATGTCTACCTCCTCTGCGGCGACTCCGGCATCTAAACAGAAAGCTGCGGCAACTCCGGCAGCCTGGCCAAGTGCCATCCAGCACGGTTCCATGCGTAGAGTGGAAAATCCGACGTGGGTTGCTGAAACAGGCACCGGGGCGAGGAGGTTTGTGACAGGCGCGTCGGGAACCATGACTCCATACGGAACGTAATACGGCGAGCAGCGATAACTGAAAAAGCCATCGAGATGAACTCGGCCAGGTTCCCGCTTACGCACAGCATGCGAGTCCAGTGCGTAGTGGCTTGCGGTAATACTATCACTGTGGCCGAGTGATTGTACTGATTTGGCAATCTCACCTACTGCATCTGGTATCCCCTTTTTTTGATCGGTTACTCCGTCGGCTCCTTCCAGCTGCTTGGTGATATTTCGGACGGGTACGTCGTTGGCAGTGAAAACATACTTCCCTTTCATCCTCCTCCCTTCACGCACGTATAACTGGCGTGGAAAGTGTCCGTTTTCAATGTATTCATCCGCCGCCCAGCCCCATCGTCGACACTCTTCACGGAACCAGCCTGGCAGCTCAGGGTCGTTTTGTGCAAAGTACAGAAGCCCCTCCGTGTATTCACGAAGCCGCTTGGCGAAGCTATCTCGCCAAGCCCAGCTCGAGGTCGGATAAGGCCAATTTTCTTCCGGCAGGTCCGTCGAGATTAAAGCCAGATGCTGGTTGTTGCCGTCGACCTTCCGATTGGGGAGAGTGACATTGCTCAGGAGACGTCGAATTCCTCCCAATTTATCTTGAATCGGCGGCTGATTCTGCTCTGCCCGCTTCAGATTTTCGGCCATCTGCTCTTCCGATATATCAAGGACATCCGCGCCTGTGTGCAAGCCCGTGGTGACATCGTGTACTAGTGAGATGAATTCCTCTCGATCATACTTTGCCGGACGCTGGATTTTAACCCTATTTTCTGGGTCGTCTGTGACGCATAGGCGGTAGTTGTAGGCTTGTACGGCGTTATCGCCGCAGTGCGTGCTGCCAGAACATTCAGGCCCGTTCCATAGCTTGTAGAGCCTCCCGGCGCCAAGTTCGCCGTAGACATCTTGTCCTTCTCGGCCCAGGAAGAAAGGCACCCCAGCCGCCGCTATAAGATCTCCCTCGTACGTAGCATCCAGGAAGAACCGGCCACGGATGGTCTCGACCATGGTGGTTTCTAGGTTTGTGACTGAAATAGAAACTATCGCGCCGGCTCGCTGCTCTACGTTCTCTGGCTCGAAGTCGAACTGACGCTTAGTTAACACTTTGATTTGCGGGTACTCCAGCAGCCACTGGTGGAACACATGCTCCGCAACGGAAGGCTCGAAATGGTAACCGTCGTCGCAGTCACGGGCTTGGTCTGAGTTCACGCCATACACGGCGATGTAGTGTGCTTTTATTCGCTGCACGAATTCCAAGAAGAGTCCACCTGTAGCGCCGCGAGTGGCGATGTCGGTGGCGCCTAAGCCATTTGCTGGTAGGCCACCGATGAAAGGTGTTCGCTCTATGAGGAGGCTGGTTTTGGAAAGTCGAGCCGCCGCAATGGCCGACGTGATTCCACCTGGAGTTGCACCAAGAACCACGAGATCGGCTTCGTCAGTCGAATTTATGGCCATTTTGTCCCTAGTGAGCTGACACAATTGGCCAGGAGCTTCAAGCTGATAACTCTACAAAGTACCTGGAAATATTTGTCGTTGGGAATAGACATAGACACCGGGAACTGAATCTGCTCGTTGTGGGCGAAGTTTGGGAACAAGTACTGGCCACTTATAGATCGCACTGATCAGCGTGAACGGAGCTTGCGGCTCTCGGATCAGATTGATGTAGATGCTCTTGGGACCCGTTCTTAGGTTGGCAAAGTCATCCTCTTTGGTAACAAGTGATATCAGGATCATGTGTCTTATTTCCTCAAGCCTATAACAGTACTAGGATCTCGGAAAACCTCTTGCTGCCAATTTGTGGACACAGCCCGTTCATCCCGCAATGGTAATTCCGACGTTTGCGCGTCATCCCGCACTAGGCGTAAATCGGTCATCCCGCATCGATGATCAGTTCTAGCATCCCGCACCCTTAGCACGTGCCTCCCCACGCATCCCCACACGGTAATTATTGATACTTCATTCCTGGCTGAAACTCTAGACGTAGGTAATCGATCAACTCATGCGACAATATTCCACGACTTTGCGCTATCTTTGTGTTCAAATCTGCGGATTTTAATTTGATACGCCCATAAACCTGCTTGACTCTCAGCTTCTGCCAAGAATATCTTGTTTCCGGATCGAAACCATGAGTCTTGAAACAAAAAGCACCCGGACCTTTGAACTCAACAACGAGGTTCTGATCCCTGCTATTGGTTTTGGGACCTGGAAATCGAAACCGGAAGACGCCTATGAATCAGTGAAAGCCGCACTACAGGCCGGATATAGGCATATCGACACCGCGTTTGTGAGTTCCTATCCCCCAAAAAGCAAAGACAGAAGCTGCGGTACCAAGCGTTCGGAGCGACGATGAAGAAACTATTTTGTGGAGTTCGACTTCTAAGCGAATCATTTATTTCAAATTTAGAATTATGGCAACGAAGTCGACGTGGGGAGGGCAATCCGGGATAGCGGCGTGCCAAGAGCTGAAATCTTCCTCACAACGAAGCTGTACGTCAGGCCACCTCTTCTGACTTGTCAACAATTCTTTAAAAGAACTGCCACGCTGATTATAACCTTCATATCCAAGGTGGAGTACATACCATACTCGGGTGGCGGAAAATCTAGATCTGTCGCTCGAGCGACTCGGGGTGGATTACCTCGATCTGTACCTGATGCATTGGTAAGTTATTCTACCTCTTCTCGTGGCACGGTGTATAATCTGCGCCGATGTACGCAATTAATAGCCCCTCTCATTTCCTTTTTTTGCTAATCTAATTCCTCTTGATCAGGCCGGTCGCTATGAACCCAAACGGTAATCCGCCTCTATTTCCTCTCTTGGCCGATGGCTCTCGCGACTTGCAACACGACCGACATTTCGCATCTACATGGCGGGACATGGAAGCTCTCCAAAAGACAGGCAAGGTGCGGGCCATCGGTGTGGCTAACTTTGACGTACATAATCTTGAAATTCTCCGAAGAGAATGCTCCATCACGCCGGCGGTAAACCAGGTCGAGCTCCACCCGTACTTGCAGCAGAGAAAGTTAAAAGACTACTGCGATTCGAAAGGGATTCACATCACAGCTTATTCTCCGTAAGTGTGCAATCTCCTCTTCGCCCTTGCTATCTTTTCAAGATTCAATCCGTACCTGAATATATCGGCAAACGCCAGACTAACCATCGGTCGGGGGCCGCAAAAAAAGCCTTGGATCGGGCAGCTCTGCACTTTTCACAGAGCCTCGCATTACAAACATCGCCGATGCGCATTCCTCTGACCCAGGTGCTGTTATTCTTGCCTGGGGCGTGCAGTCCGGACATAGCGTCATCCCGAAGGTGAGATTCCATAGTTTTTCCATCTGCTGCCTCACAGTCTTTAGGAGCGGGCTTCCTGTGGGCCATGGATGGAGACTAAACTGTGACCATCCAATTTCTAGTCAATAACCCCCTCGCGCATCAATAGCAACTTGGGAGCGGCTAGCATCACGCTGACGACAGAGGAGATGGCCGTGATCGAGGAAATCGAAAAGGGTCTGCGGTACTGCAACCCTCCTTGGGGAGTAACTGTATTCGCAAGTTGATGGCCGTTTATGATACCCCCCCAGTGCATCCGATGATGTAGCTGACATTTGAGCCCCACAGCATGAATACTGAATACCATCAGTGGTAGCTGCCCAGAGCTTCGGGTTTGATCGACCTGTGGGAGACCGGGAGCAATGGTTTTAGCGTCATACCGCCAGATTAGCAGTTATAAATCGAGCTATAGGGGCAGGTGCCTGGACTGGCGATTCTGTGCGAATGCGTGGATAAATTGACGTTGCTCCACTGAAATGTCTCTAAAAACATGTCTTGATTAAACTATATGCTGAGGTTATCGTTTAGTGACCGCAATACTTGGCTGTATTCCTGTGCGTTATTGTTTCGCCTCGTAGCCAATCTTGCTGCAGCGTGTTGCACGATAGCCCGCCAGTGACTATGGCATGCTAAATTGTCGTTACTGTTGATGGCATCTTCCATGCCCTGTAAATGAGCTAGGATTGGTGCCTGGGCAGCAGTCGTAAGGTTCATGGCATGTGGAGGAGAGTCAAGGCTCTCGTCAGGTAGGTATGCCTCGTCGGCAATCCGGGAGTCGTTGTCGTCGTCATCGCTCACTCTGCCGATCAGATAAGCCCAGAGTGTTAAAACCCCAAAGTACAAAGCGGAAGGCTCGTAGCGCGAGTAACCGGCTAGCTGGGAAATATGGGCAGCAGGCATATAGCAAATGGCTGCATCAGCTTCCAGCGGTGACTGAGCTATCAGAAATAGCTTCAGCAAGTGCACGGCGTGGCGCGCAGGTTCTGCTCCGACTTTATGCTTTGTCAAAAGTCGAATGATAGCTGAGCGCGTGTGCTGCTTTGGCGTTCGACCTGTGCGCGAGAAGCCGTCGTTAGCAGCTCGTTCGAGGTCTTCCAGAGGCGTGCATAACGCAATTGCCGTGATGTGATAAATGGCTTGACCATGAAGTTTCATGGAACCTTCGGGGCCGGCCATCAAACGGCTGTGGATTGCTGGAAGTACCGATCCTAGGTGAGCTAGAGCCTGCTTTGTGTTGAAGAAGGGATCATGCTGGCGTCGCAGGAGATCTAGAACAACTGACGCCATGCCAAGCAGAATGATAAAACTTGAGAATTGAGTCGGATTAGCAGGCATTGATGTGTGACCGTGAGTGACACTGGAGAGTATATTCCGACACATCACGTGGAATTTGGTTCGGAAGCTCGTGGCGTGTTGCGACTGTAGGTGGGTATTCTGGTTTGTTAATTGCCAGCCCCCTTCTTCATAAGGGAGCTCAAGGTTGATCGAGTAAACAGAAAGTCTGCTCTCAGGGGTCAGCGGTCATCCGAAGAAACTGACAAGCCCCTAAGCACCCAAGGAGATAGGGGGAGGCGGAGTTAAGGGGCCCATACATGCTGCGTTCATGTCCGAACAGTAAAGCGTGCTCAACATCCAGAGCAAACACGTAATAAGCCAACCTGAGATACCTAGGTTCAGTAATCAGATGCTCGAGTTGGTCCGGGGATGGAGGCGCACCTCTTGGCACTTTCGAGTTCGACTGAGCTCTGCCACCCGCTATCATTAGATGATACTGAAGCTGGACGTAAGTTGCTCTGAGTCATCTCGAAGAGGCCCAGTCGACGTGACAGGGTAACCAAAGTGCCATGGAAAATATCACTGATCTCCATTGCCGCTCGGTCTGCAAGATAGGTGCCAGAAAACTCAACCAGGAGCCTATAGTACTTTGTCAGCAGGGAAAGGACTGAAGGAGCCACGCCAGGTTGGAATTATGAGTACATTGCCTGCAGAATCCCCAGATCCGCCAGATATATCGTGTTCTTGTCAACATACTATGGGGATCTTTGTCAGCAACCTAACAAAAAACCAGTCTGCCAGCGACCTACTTGAAGCAACTCAGATCGAGTGTGCCCTAGCAAAGCACAGCCTATTTGATGCAGTCTCGGCTCGTCGGCAATGAGTAGACCGAGGCAGAAAATGGAGGCGCAAAGCTCTCGGCGCACAAGATCAAAACCGAACGTTGGCGTATGGAAAATTGGAATTGACTGCGTCATAAAACGAAAGGCGTCATTCAGTATGGAACTGGTATCCTGCAGGGTCAGAGGATGGTTGGATTCGACGACCTCGTGCCAGAGTTAATCAGTTGGAGCAGCAATAGGGCTAGTGGTGGAGTCTGGCTCACCGAGCCCAAGGTAGCGAGGAAATCATGAACCTCTTGGCTGATGTATAAGTCTTGGAACCTGTTGGAGTCGATCCAGTCCTCGTTAAGACGCTGCACGTGGAAAATTACTTAGTTCGTCTGTAAAAAGCCTGGAAGACAAGCAGGCACGGCACCTACAAATTCAGGCATTTCATTGTTGCGGTTTCCCTGTCCAGTCGAACCTGACTCGACTGGCAGGGTAGGAAGTGGATTCTGGTGCAGCCAACCCCAATCTTGGGCGAGGTCAACGCTCGGGGAAGGAAATGGAAAGAGTTCGCCTGAGATAGGCAGAATACTCCCGTCATCGTTCACGCCGTCCATAGGAATATCGGCTACAAGAGCATCGTGAGGGCGTCGGCCGGGTTCCTCGGGGTCCTGGACATTGCGAGCTGCATGCGGGAGCTGACGAGTCACGCCAGACCCGTTGCTCTCGGGTGAGGAGACTGGTTGGAGTGGAGGGGAGATGCCGGAGTCTGCTACGCGCCGACCAGCCCTCGGAGTTTTCCCGTGCTTTAACGTTAGATGGCGCTGCAAGAGGTCTCTGCGGTAAAACAAGCGGTCGCACTGAGGGCATGGGATCGTGGAATTTGTGTCTGGGTCCAGTTCAGTCAATGCTGCCTGCCCTGCTCCCTTCTCCAGCGGCGATTTGTTCTGGAAAGGTGGGGTTGAATACGGTATGCATAAAGAGAAAGAAAACACATACGATTTAGCTTGTGACGGGTGAGGTGTTCTGCTCTCCGAAAACTTTTGTCGCATTCAAAGTAGTCGCAGTAGTGGCGTGTCGGCGCTCTACTGCTGGACATAATTCCGACCTTCAATGGCAATCCTGTGATATTATCCGTGCAGGGTCGAACATTTGGAATGATGGTTTTGGCGTGGCGGGAGATTTGATGGTCCGATCATCTGGGCAAAAAAAGCAAAGCAGAACACCCAGAGTAGAGTGAGACGGACCCCGACTCGCTCCAAATTGTACCAGTCCACAAGGGGATGGATGAGAACTGTGTGCGGGGAAAGGGGCAAATGCGGGGGGCCAAGCATGACTATAAGAATGTACGGAGTAGGAAGTTTTGACCTACCTTGCTC
>FTLB01771155.1_pt1 | contig 12028 bp, 4 predicted proteins | sample 1658291 | NCBI WGS metagenome assembly FTLB01 (sample SAMEA3914812, study PRJEB12502) | metagenome | biome: forest; material: soil | place: Canada | collected 2011-07-07 | depth 0.1 m
GCGCACCAGGTCGGCCAGCTCGGGGGTCTTCTCGACGGCGCGGTAGCAGTCCCGGAAGCGCCGCGCGAGGTACGGGTAGCGCACGACGTTGCCCGGCATCTGGAACGTGGTGGTCAGGAACGCGAGCATGCCGAGCCGCAGGCACTCGGCCAGGAAGTCGGCGAGCGTCTCCTGCAGCGCGATCAGGCGGTACTGGATCGAGCTGACGATGCCCTGGAAGACGGTGGAGGGCATGGGGCGGTCCGGCGTGGCGGCGTTGACGGCGGCGGCGAAGCGCTGCAGGTCGACAAAGCACTGGGCGAGGCGGGGGTCGACGAGGTTCGTGATGGACACGGAGGGTGTGGAGTCGGGCGGGAAGGGGGATTCGAGGAAGATGGGATCCCAGGATATGTCATGGGGAGAGAATTGGGAGAACTCGCCCGTGCTCAGACAGTACGCGAGGTCGACGCTGTGTTCGATGGTCAGAAAGAGGACAGAAAAATCCAGTGCATTAGCTCGAGAGAAAGGAGGGTGACATACCGGCTTAGCTTCATGTAAAGCTTTATGTCGTGCCGGAAGGATTCGATACCACCACGGGCGCGGACCATCTGCCTTAGGCCGTCTGCGTGGGTTTCAACGGCCCTTTGATCGCCCAGGACGTCTGCCATGAACACGAGGAACAAAACTACGAAGACGGTCGAGTCAGGGATCACCGGTACCGGCTTTGAGAGCTGATCACTGAGGCACGCCATAGCTTTCGTCAAGTAGAAAAAGGTCTTCTTGCCGAAAGGCTTCCCTTGGAGCCTCTCGGTCATCGCCGATGCAGTAAAGAGTGCAGATTGCAGATACGCGGCGTCTTGGTAGAGCCAAATGAACCAGTTCGTCTTGCTGTAGTCAAAGTCGACGTAGAGGCCGGGAGGGTACACTGCGTGCTGCCCTTGGGTGTAAACTACAATAAATCAGTATCAATCAATACGGCTATTCTGCAGGCCTGAGGGATGCCTCGGACATTTGAACACAAGCTCCAGAGACGACCTGTCTATCTCTTCACCTGCGAACCGCACCAGGGCCAAGTCTGTCGGGGGAGGAGACAGGAGCGGTAAGCTCCGCGTCGACTTTCCTCCTTTCGGTACTAGTTCCGTGGTGGTTTCATTCTTGCTAGAATCTTTCGGTGCAGCAGTGGCTTGCTTCGTGGATGCTCTTGGGGTGCCTCGTTTCCGGCTCTGCGGCTTCGTATTCTTCCCCGTCATGCAATGGCTCCGGATGAGCTTCCGCGCTCCCGCTTCTGGCCGCCCGAACTCATCGGCCGGGATAAATGCAAAGCTAAGAGACTGTACAGTCGACATCATACGTATCCGGGTGCGGCATGGGACTATCCTCGTTGGCAGTTTCACCCCGGATGGCGCCACGGTCTCATCGACTAGGCCTAGAAGAATCTAGTAGGTGTCTGGGACAAGTCCGAGATGAAAGAAGAACGGAGAATGGCAACCTAAAGGAGGAATTCACTACAGTGGGATAATGATGCTCTTGGGACGTTTGATACTCAGTCCCAGTGTAAAAAATGCGGCTTGCTTACAACACACAAAGGACCCCGAGTCGTAGTCTGACCGATTCACCGCCGTCCAAAAGTGCCGGAAAAGTGGGGAGCAAAAGGGGATTCTTGCCCAGATTGTTTTCCGTTTTGGGAATGGTTTCATCATTCGCCGGACCCAGACCGGCCCAAACTCCGGCCGTGACCGCGAAATCGCACGCAGTTGGCCATTTATAACTCCGAATTCCGCTTATATGTGTTCCTTCTGTACTAGTTAGAGAAGCAACAGAGAATAATATATGTTATATGTCTACTCCTTTCCCTCATTAAGATTCCGAATCCTTTGACCATTAAAGCCAATACGCGACCGAATCTGGCTGGTGTACTTCATATTCTCGTAATATTCAGTTTGTGAAAGGCGCTATGTGAAGCTCTTCATGTCATCTTAACGCTGTATCAGGTTAGCTCACTTTCATAGGCACTCGATTTCATCAGGCAGACTGAAATGCTGCTAATAGCAACATGGATCTCCGCCTGGTATGATGAACACGAGCTTCGCATGGTGCGATTCGTTCGTAGGATATGTTTTTCCAGCCTAGAATAGAGATTTGTTGAAACTAAAGGTTCTTTTCTTGATGACATATCATAACCTGGATACTAATCACGGGCTTAGGAGTTCGGAGTTCACGAATATGGTGATTTTCGACACAGCCCTCAGACTCTCACGAGATTCCTTTCTCGCCTGTCACTCGTTACTCAATAAATTATTCACGAATATGAATACCAATATTGGTTCATATGAGAAATCTGGACTATTAAAAAAAATCTTTGATATATGTGAATCAAGAAGCTTAGTTTGCGTTCTTGTCCGTTCTACGATAATAACCTGCGCATGAGCAAGTGAGAGCATGTCTTGAGTCGAACAAGGTTTTGGTCACCCCCGGACTCATTGAACGGTCCTGTATTATTAAATTAAGTGAGCCAAGTATATTCCACCGAAGCCAGCACAACAACACGCGACACCTTCCAAGCTATACCTGGAAAATGGTGATCATGTACACATCCCCTTTCCCAACACACTACTGCAACAATTGTACGATGAGCTTCTCATGACACCAAGTGAAACTACTTGCTGGATCTGGGATGACGTGGTCAGCCACGGGACCATCGTTTGTAGCTAGCAGTCTACAGTCCAGAAGGGCCGTAAGTTGAGTGGTTGCAACTGTAAAGGTGAACTCAGAGCCTGACAACGGAAGCTTAATAGACGGGTGAAGCATAGTACAAGCACATCAGTTTGTGCTCGCGCCAAGACACCCGATTCGCCAACACAGCCCACCGGGTAGCAACAATAGATCAACCAGTATTGTCCTTTTAAGTCGAAGTCGATACACTAGCTAGTCTATTCTTACTCTCTCTAAGTACACTTAAACAAACCCACGAGCCTTTCCTTCAGATCATTCGACGCACCGATGCAGCTGTCACTTTCCACGGAACACTTCAAGTTTCACAATCTTCAATCTACAAGTACTGAAATGCCTTGGAAGACTAATCTGCCTTCTATCCCGTACGGCGAGTGTAAATTTGCACCTCACTCAGATGCTCAAACTTACGATTCATTAACACCAAAGCAACTGTAGATGCAGTTATTTCTTTCCAAGAACTAGAACTATTAGCAGGGAGACGCAGCATGAGGAGCAAGGCAACAAAATTCACAAAATAAAAAAAAGCATCATTTCCGGTCTTCAGCTTCAAAGGATCTGCATAGTTTCCAAGCCCCTCCACATGTTTCTATCTGAGACTGGGCGGCGAATTTTGGAGACAGCACTGCCTCTGGGATGCCTCTCACGTGATCTGATCGCGAGAGCGACTCGTCCAGCCCTTCATTCCCCTCCCCCCATTTCCCCTGCCCCTTCTGGAACGATTCCAGAGTGTCCTAGTGGGTCTCTGCATGGACAACGCCACATACGGCCACGTTCCAGGCTGTATAAATCACATGGAATGGACATTTTTATTTTATTTTCGCAGGGAATTCCTGCGGCTCGTGCAAATGCCGCCGGTTCTGGCAAAGACCTGAACAATCGTGGAGCCTTGGGGTTTCGTCACGGAAATGGCTGAACTACACGCAGGCTTGGGGCGCTGCACCTATAATTCTGGGAAGCTGACTCGGCAGACCAAAATGCTGCTGAGCGTGAGAAGTTAGACACGGAAGGGCCCGGAACCAGGTTGCCAGGCCAGGGCCGTAAAAAGGGGATGCAACGAGGCGCAAGAAGGGGGCAGCTCTCAAATCCTCTCCATGGGACCCCAGGCTCCAGGTTCTATGTAAGAGTAGACCCAGATTTTCTGTGTCTCTACCGAGATCACAAGGCGTTTTTTTCTCGAGCATGCCTCGAAGGATATAGCTGACGCTGCCGCTTGCTTGCTTGGCTTTGGGTGGAGCAGACTACTGGGGGCGGAGATTCCAGGTCTTTTAGTCTTTCTTCAACGCCCAGCAGTGTCTAATAATGGAAACCAGAAAACTCCGTAGTCCGTACTAAGTAATTCAGATAGCACGACGGAAAGGACGGTTCTAGGCCGGATCACGCCGGGGCAGACAGGATGTCCGGCAGATATTCGTCGGCCGTGAAACAGGGCTGTAACGGAGGGCAATACATGCTCGGGGTCCCAGTGCAGGCCAGAGCCCGCAAGCCTTCCTCTACGTATGCACGCCTGCCACTGTTGTACTGCGAGGTACGAAGGATATGTAATTATACCAAAGTCCTGACTCCGTACAAACTACCTACGATCTTGACGGCGGGGGGTGTAACGGCCCCGCGATTTATGTTAAATTTTATTGTTCGCAGGCTCGGCGGCACCCTAATAGCAAGGATGGCTATCGCGCCCTTTGATACCAAGCCTTGGCTCTGCGGTGGTGCATCTCTACTAATTTACTGAACAAAGGTGATGCATTCTTGTGTCGGTATTGAGTATTGAGAGACGAGGTGAGCAGTCCCAGTCTCTGCCAGCAATCGGCATCTAGGGCTTCATGTCGCAGTGATTCACGCTGGGTCGTTCTTACGCTCTACATACGTCTGTTGCTTACAGGATCTTCACGCATAAACACCCCAGTGGCCGGAAGACGGTGGGCCCGTTTCTATAGGGAACGAAAAGGGATGGATAGAAGCGCTGCGAACTGTCTTTGGCGCCAGCCCGCACCGAAGAAGAGCAGTATCCGTCTGGGTACTGTATCAGGGCATGCAGGTACGAGATAATTGGTAGGATTGTAGGGCTCGAGGGCGGTTGTTGATGCCGAAACCCGTGTGCGCGGCCACGGGATGGATACAGTACAAACCGTGTACATACTGGTGATTGATCTACCGCGCATGTCTACACCTTGATTGGCCATGGACCTCTGCGAAGGACTCATTCGGGCCAAGATCACTGTGGAACAGCCCAGCATCGTTGAACTGCTTTTGTACTTCGTACTCCGTTGAAGGAGCGCTTCATCTTGACACCCGCATTTCTTCAAGCAACCGCCAAGGAATTGAGAATGTTCAAGAAATCTTGGCCCTGACTTACCTGAATCCCTGCAGTACGAGTGTGATTCAGGTAGGTCGAGGAAGGGAGCAAAGTATGGGACTATGGGGGCTGGCATGGATCACCCCACCGGCCGTTTCAAAATGCCGACTCCCCGTTTCTTTCGCCCTTCAGCGGGTGCGCCCTGCGTGTTTCCCCTCCAGTGTAAGAAACAAAGGGATGTGCCACTGGGGCGGCGGGCTCTTCGTGAGAGGATCGTTTGTTTCTAGGCCGGTTGGTCCCAGACTTGGTGCGAGTCAAGGCGCCGCTGAGCCCACGCTTGATTGGTATCAGAAGCAGAGACAGAGCGGTCGGTGCGAAGGGGAGGACTGAGAGGGTTTGAGCGGGAGGTCGGCGTCTTTAGGCCCCGTGTCCCGCCGGCGGGCTTTTGCACTCTGGGTTTCTGCGTGACTGCGTCTCGCTGGTTGATTCTCCAACAGGCTAGAAAGTTTAGGTTCAGCAGGCTCGCGGAGATCATTCGATAGTAGTGAAGCTTGGTCCCCCCTCGGAGCCCAGGACTATCAGCTCTTACGACACATGGTGCCACAAATGTTACCTTTCTGGGTATGCTTTGCCCCGTGTGCCTCCCAAGGGCGTCGGCTGTCAATAGCTAAGGTGCCTAGCTATGCGAAGCAATCAATGGCTTTTGTCATTCCCGTTTTGTTTCGTGCTCCATAAGAGAAAAGTCGCGGCCCCGGCAGCAACCTCGATAGCGGAGGCGGTGCATGAAAATAGGGGAGATTCCTTGCGCATGCCTTCCTGGAACAGAGAGCCTTTCGGTCTCGGTCTTGTTACTGTCGTGTTGAGCTACATAGCTGTGGTTGCACCACCCGCCGCGGTGTCGCATGAGGTGCTCAAGGTACTGTGCATGCAATAACAAAAGTCAAGAAAGAGGCAGAGGGAATAGGAATCCGTAGATCCTCGCTTCCTCGAGGACGGACTGGCGGCAATGCCACTGAACTCGGCGATACCACAAACGGTTTCCTTCTGATGATATTGGCATTAAAAGTTAACAGGCCTGACAGGCTCTCCGCTGCTTTGGGCCCGTCAGTGATATTTACTTCTGTTAGTTCTATCCTTTCCTCTCTTCTCTCTTTCAAGTCCAATTTAACGAGCCTATACGAGTGCGAACCCGTCGCCTCGGATTGAGGCTGTGCTGTGAGCATAATGCGCACTCTAATCTCGCCGCGGTACACGGTACTTATGGTTGTGCGATGAGCGGGCGAGGCGGGCTGTGTAAACGCCGTCTTGTTCGCCACGACGGGGGTACCGATACTTTACAGGTTTCGCATCATATCCACGCAATTCCATCGGCTCTTTTTGAATCCACCCACACGGAAAACCGCATGTTTCCCCCGACCGATTGGCGCACAGTCAACTCATACAGTCAACTCATACAGACTTCTCTGTCCACTCTCTCGATTCTGTACACAAGCGTGACAAGTCGTGTGCCTCTATGTGGTGTGTTGGTGTCTGGAGACTCTGCTCGAGACTTGTTGGCCAGCCAGTCAATCAATCATGGTCTCTCCGATGCCAGAGAAGTTATTCATGCTCGCACCCGTGTTGACCCTTTTCGGGGTAATTATCCTCACCGTCCTTTTTTTGCTTCCTACTAGTTAATTTACTACTAAAGTTTCATGGTCCTTTTTCAGAAGGAGAGAGGAAGGGAATAATTAGGAAAAAAACGGTGAAATAAAAAAAGACGAAAAAGAAAAAGACAAGGGAGACGTCAAATGTCGAGACGGGCTTCGTCGTCTTTTTCGTAGGCTACGTAACGGAAAGCATCGTTAATCAAGAAGCCAAGACTTTGATTCGCATCGATACTCGTCAACTTTATCAACAAATTGCTCTACTTCGACCGAAAGAGGCAGCTGTTGTCGTCATCCTCAGGCCGCAGGAACTTATCTAAGATACTTCCTGTCTCAGCTGTTCCACCGCGCCGACGGAGGTACAGCCTCCTTGAGAGACCTTGTAGCCTCCGAGCAGGAGGGGCACAGCAGAAAGTACTGTACAGCAAGTACGGAGTACAGCAAGCTCAGAACAGGTCAGAAAAAAAAGGAGCCAGAGGCTTGCGAGTTCAGACGAGGTGCAACCATTGCGCCGTACGAAGCGTAACGACGAGAACAGGCTATTTGGCCTAGCCCACCTCGCTGATTGGTCGAGTCGCTTGCTGGTCCCTCGCATTCGCGCAAATTGCAGCCCTGGTGCACTGAGCGAACAGTTGGGTCAATTGGGCGACTGGGGGGGGCTCCGTGGGCTCCTCGCAGCTGGATTACGCGTCCCCCCCCTCCTTCCGCACTAACCCTTGTCAGCCTGCATTGGGCCGATCCAACCAAGCCGAGTTGAGACAGGTGGTGTCAAACGCCCCGACGGGTCCCCCCCAGCCCATCGCTCTTGCTCTCTGCGTTTGTCTCGTCCCCAGGCATCCATAACAAGAAAACTCCCCAGTTCCTCGCTCAACCCTTCTTTCCTCTTACGCTCGTCTTGCAAAGTTGACTTTTCATCCTGACCAAATCGAAACGTACGCTTTCTTCTCCTCGTCATCATCATCATCGACGACAAAAAGGACTACTAAGCGTCGCCGTCATCTAAAAACGAAATTCCTCGCCCGTCATCAATTCGCACCGTCACTTGCTGGTTTGCCACCCTCGTCGGCTGCACCGGACTGGAAGCCCAGAGCAGCAAATTCGCAACACAATAAACAGCTTCGACACTAGGAACCAGCAATGTCGGGTTCCATGTCGACGAGCCCAGCCGAGTCTGGCATGATGGACCAGACCTTGGTCGATTCTCTCCTCGACTTCTCCGACTACGACAATGCCTACCAGTCGCCTTCTCTCTCGCCTGCCACCACCAAGACGCCCTTCGCGCGCCCCGTCAAGATCGAGAGCACCCCTCAGTCTCTGCTGTCCACGAGCCAGCAGCTCAGCGGCCCGAGCCACCAGTATGACCTCTACAAGCAGCAGACGGGCATCGTCCCCGGTGCGCTGGCCAGCACCCTCGCCGTGAACAGCACCTCGCAGGTTCAGGGATACAACAGTTTCAACGCCATGGAGTATCTGGGCATGAGCGGCAGCGACGACGTCTTCGACTTCAACTCGACCCCGTCGCAGGGCCACATGACCAGCCCGGATCTGGATCTGGACTTCGAGTCGCCCAACGCCGACAACTTCTTCTTCGAGTCCACAGTCAACCCCAACTCGATTGGCGGCCAGGAGCCTCACGGTCTCCCTTCGCCTCTCCAGACCCAGACCAGCAACGTCGGCCGGATATGGCCCGGCATGCACCAGCAGGCCGCCCTGGCCAAAGCCCAGGCCCAGCAGCGCCAGCAGCAGGTGATGCAGCAGCAGCAGAGGCAGCAGAGCCAACCCAAGCAGACCCAGCGCGCCAAGTCGGCGCTCCCCTCTGACCCCATCGTGGAGCAGAAGATCACCCAGCTGCTTAACTCGATGCGAGCCAAGCCCGGCCAGGGTGGCGACGACAACATGTCGCCGAACCACCTGCCGAGGTCCAAGAAGGACGAGGAGGACATGGACGAAGACGAGAGGCTCTTGGCCAGCGAGGAGGGCAAGAAGCTCACGAGCAAAGAGCGACGCCAGCTGCGGAACAAGGTCTCCGCCCGCGCCTTCCGATCCAGGAGAAAGGGTGAGCAATATTTTTTTCCTTTTTCAGTCGCATGTAAACGATTGCTAACACTGTCTGTTTAGAATACATCACTCAGCTCGAAGCCGAGATCGCCGGCAAGGTCAACGAGAACGGTGACCTCAAGGCACACAACCGTGCCCTCATCGACGAGAACAAGCGCCTCACTGACTTGACTCGCATGCTCTTGTCTTCGCCTTCGTTCTCTGACTTCCTCAACCAGCTGAGCAGCAACCCCCAGCCGCTCACCCAAGCCCCCGCGCCTCAGCAGCAGCAGCAAGAACAGTCGCGTCAGCTCCCCAAGGATGTGAACCCATATGCCACCCAGCAGCAGCAGATTGGTATGGCCATGATCCCCGAGCAGACCATGGACTTCACCATGCTTGCTCTCGACGGTGCTGCTGCTGACGGCTTTGGCTACCAACCCCAGGTGTACGCAGTTCTTGAGACGCCAGAGCCCACCATCGACACGTCGATGCTCAGTGGCAAGACGTCCAACTTTGTCGGCCAGCAGTTCGACTCGGAAGACGAGAAGGTCGAGATGCCCGTGATTGAGCGACCTGCCCAGGTGGAGAAGGCGGAGCCCGTGGCCGCCGCGCCTGCGGTGGTGGACGAGGAGTTCGAGAACGACCCCGTCTTTGCTCTCTACCACTCAACCCCTACTGCCGAGCCCGCCGCCAAGTCCCAGCGGGAGGTGATCGAGTTTGTCACCGAAGGCCTATCCAACATTGACATATTTGGTGGCATCGAACCCGAGAAGGCCTTTGCGCGCCTCGATCTGGTAGATGCCACCGAGGAAGAGGAGAGTGCGGCGCTCGCCATGGCTCGCGTCCAGCACATCAGTGCCGGGCTCGAAGGGGTGATGGCCCGGCTGGAGCAGCTCACCGTCGACCTCTAAGCTCCGTGCTGGCGTCATCTCCACTTGTTTTCAATCTTTCCTCTTCGCTGTGCATATAAGCTTAAGAATAGTACTTTACTGTGCGCATCAACAAACTTGGATTTGCGTGCTGGCGTTTTCTTGGGCTGGGATTCGGGGGATTTACACGGACGACACACATCGTTTGCAAAAGGCGGGCATTGTCGATATCATCTTGTATCTGGTGGACATGTTTTTAAAGAGGTGGGATTATTCTACGGGGCACTCGAATTGTTACCGGTGACGGTGTTTTACGAATGATGATAAGAGAGACAGAGGTTCGGCGGTCATAGAACCTGTGCGAGGAGAGTGTTCCCGGTTACGGCGTAGGCACATGATGCTGCTCATGTACTAGATAACTAGCGCCCGCTGCTCAATATTTACTAAATGATTGAACCAAACAAGCCTCCTTACTCGCCTGTGCTGTGCTGTGCAATGTGTTCCGAGTTTTCATTAACACGATACAGGTTGCTTATGAATTTACTTTGTAGTACTGAGAAGGGCCGGACAAGACTCGTGTCTCCTGCCAACGTTCAACGCAGCTGACCCTCCCCCGCTGCCACTGCGTTCTGGATGCCCAGAGAGTGAAGACAAAAAGTGAAGACAACAGCGATGATATATTGCCTTCGGAGGACGTTCTTTGCAATCCCATAATTCGCGTGGTCGACCATCGAGGGCCTCAGCGGTTACGGAGCGGGCAAATTACGTGTTGCGTTTCCATCGGACGGGCGGTTGAACTTATTACGCGGCCAGTGGGTTTCTTGGAGGGGTGCGCGGCAACCCTGTAAATCAATGGCAGAAGTGGGACTGTACTCAGAGTAGAGTAGGTAGATAGTCTTTAGCAGTCTACTTGGCATGACCTTCGTTTATACAATGAGGCCGAACAAATCCATTGGTTTCATTACTTGCCTGAGATTCGTCGTCTAAGGTACAGTTATATAATTCTTGAGTCTCCCGCCGGCAGTTGGCCGGGGCGGAATAGATAGTATCCACGACGTGGCTTGATCCCATGATGTACAAGAGAAAAAAATTGCTAATATTATTTTATTTATACTGGGAATCTCTGGATTCTCCTGGTCCGTTATACCCCCCCTTCGTGTTTGTAGATAGATCGTCATCATAAATTAGACAGCGGCTGCACACATTGGTAGCGGTACATTCGACGCCTGTACTCGTGGGAGAGTGTGCTGTCAGAAGGTAGTGGGGTCATTTCGTGCCCGGCCATCGCGCACTCTACCGGCATCGGACGTACTCAGACAAAGAGTCGTACCAGCTCCGAAAGGAGCACGGCAGGCGACTCGTCCTCTTCCATGGTCGCGGCCACTTCACTCCTCGTAGATGTTGGCATCACTGAGTCTGTTAGTACTTCGTGTTCACCCAGCGCCACGCTCGGGGGGACAAAGAAAAGTAGACGGGGCGGAACTCACAACTTCTCGTCAAACCTCTCCCTCCCTTCGGCCTTCTTGTTGACCCAGATGCTCACGCTGGTCCCGGGGCAGATGAAGTCGGCGAACCCGTCCTGCCCGATGACGATCTCGCGCGTCTCCCAGCCCAGCACGTCCGTCCACGTCTCGCCCGCGTGCATCTCGCCCACGTGCATGCGCTTGGTGCCGGGGCCGGCGTTGCTCAGCACCACGGCGCAGCCGAACGGCCGGTCCCACGTGCCGTACCGCACCCACCCGATGCACGTCTCGTAGTCGAAGTAGTCGGCCTGCTCGCCGTAGGCGTACAGCTTGCGGGCCAGCGCGATGGAGGGGAGCGCGCCCCCGCAGGACGGCGGGAACGGGTGCTCGCCCTTGATGCCGTACAGGTCGCCGTACCACACGCACGGGTAGCCACTGTCGCGGAGCAGGATCAGCGAGTAGGCGAGCGGCTTGAACCAGCCGTTGATAGGGGCCTCGAGAGCCTGGTACGGCTGGGTGTCATGGTTCATAACCAGTGTCTGGATTCCAGTCGTCAGAAGGTGCTCTACGAGGTCTGGGAAAGCAAATAAAGAGAGCACTGAGGGGGAACCTACCACCGCCGCAATCGGGTTGCTCTGCACCAAGGTGCCGTCAAACACTTTCCGGAGGTCGGCGCCTTCGGCCTGGGAGATCTGGCTGAAGTTGTAGACCAAGGGCGCGTCGAACAAGCTGAACTTCTTGCCCATGCGGTCCAGGTAGTGCGTCATGTCGTCGAGCGAGTCCTTCCAGAACTCGCCCACGAAGAACCATCCCTCGCCGTACGTCTCGTCCATCTGGACGATGAACTTTCGGAGGAACTCCTCGCTGTAGTGCTTGATGGCGTCGAACCGGATCCCCTTCAACGGGATGGTGTCGGCCAGCCACTTGCCCCACGCCAGCACATCCTCGGCCACCTCGGGGTGAGAGTAGTCCAGATCGGAACCCATGAGATAGTCGCTATGCGCG
>FTLB01691710.1_pt1 | contig 12025 bp, 7 predicted proteins | sample 1658291 | NCBI WGS metagenome assembly FTLB01 (sample SAMEA3914812, study PRJEB12502) | metagenome | biome: forest; material: soil | place: Canada | collected 2011-07-07 | depth 0.1 m
CTTTGGTCGAAGCCTCGGACAACCAATCACTGCTGTGTGACTTTCGAGATACGGAGGCACGATAGGAGTCCCGTCCTTTCACTGGTCTGAGATAGTCCCCTTTCCCCCCTCCCCTCTCATCCCCCCGACGGTCCGTTAAGGAGGGGGGTGGAATTCGTTCCTTGTTTTGCGATATGCAAATGATGCAATGCGAAGCAGTCCCAGCGTCCAACGGTCTCTGCTCTGCTCTCCAGCTACGCAAATCAGCCCGTGCTGTCTGCGAGACCAATACCAGCTATGATCCGATTCTGACTGTAGCTTGCATATCCGCGGGCTTGTTTCCCTCCACATGGCGTTTTGATTTAAGCTTTTTGGCCAGCTTTGCAGGGCTGGCTACCTGGAGTCACCCTATTGGTTTCTGATACTGGCCTCCTACTCGGGGCCTGTAATACGCTGGTTGATCTCCGAGCGACGGTGGAAGACAAACCGTGGTGACCTGTCTTGCACCTGGTGTAAAGAACTCGTGATAGATGGAAAGCATCTACGTGGAATTCAATTAATTTTTTTTAGTAATTTAGAGACTTCTTGTAATTATAGACGGCTTGTGATTATAGACAGACTTCTTGTAATTTCTTATCGACTCATGGTTTTGCCATGTGTAGGGCTTGTGCATGCTTGTAAATGCTCACCTAAACGCCGCCCCGAGCCTCGCCAGTTCTCGCAGTGTCGTAATTCCATGACGCCAGCTTACTGCCTAAGGCAGATTTTGCACGTAGAGCTTACCCATATCCATCCCGCACCTTGACTCTCTCAGCATCAGAGCTCATCGCCAAATTGGTACCTCCCCCTTCCCCAGTTGGTCGGGTCACCGCCCGGGACGCAGAGACCCAGTCTCCAAAAGTAGTCCCGATGGGCGAAGAAGAGCTGCCACAGCTGGAGTCTTGATGAGACGCCCAGCTTCGCCGTCCATGCCTCGACCTGGGACTCCGTCTCCTCGCCTCGCATCAGGCTGGCGAGGAAGAGCAAGTACTCACCGCTGTCCGCGTCCTCGATGCATTGGGGGTCTTGCCTGCCGCGACACATGCGCAGATCTTCCGGGGCAGGCTGGAGGCTCGGCTTGGAGATGAACACCTCACCCCCGTGGGAGCGGTAACCCCACTCCGTCAGGGGGAGCAGAGGCACCGGATCATTTGCGTGGGTAACTCTTCGATAGGACCGACTCTCCAGGTCCGAATCGTCTTTGTCGTCGTGGTCGAGACCAAACGCCGCATCGACGTACTTGGCGAGCTGGCTGTTCCCTACGCGGGGTTCTCCAAACGTCGTGACCCTGATGTCGTGCAGGCCGGTTGAGAGCTTCAGCTCCAGCGCGGCCAGGGCAGCCACGGCGCCGCCCAAACTGTGGCCGACCAGGTGGATCCGATAGTCGGGGTGCTTCGCACGAGCCTCCTGGAGCGCTGGGAGGACCAGCTCGCGCGCGCTCGTCCACGAGGCAAGAAACCCCGTGTGTACGGTGCAGTTGGAACAGCGCCTTTCGGGCTTGTCCCCGTCCCCGTCCCCGTCCCCGTCCCCGTCTCCGGGAGCCGGGTACGGCACGTACTCTTGGGGTACCGTACTGAGGTCCACCACCGTGTTTGTGATGCTGTACGTGCCACGAAACGCTATTACGATCTCGGGCTTGTGAGCGATTTCCCCGTCTTTGGATTTGGTGAGACCGTGGTCGACCGCGACAAATCCGCAGCTGTCGCTGAGCAGGATACCCGTGTTCCATGTCCTGATCAGCTCAAGAGTCGGGAACTCATTGCAGCGGGAGGCGCAGGAGAAAGGCGATGAGACGCCCGTCGTGCCGACGCAATAGGCGACGTCCACGAGACGGGCCATGCGTTCCAGCGAGGCGAAGAAGGCCGTCGACACGCCTGGCCTCGTGACATCATCATTCGAGCTGAAAGGTTTTTGGCTTGCCGTCGAGGAGCTATCAGGAGCGCCCCATAGAAGGGCGGATAGGAAGGCGTAGGGATGCATCTTGGACGAAGAATTGAGGCAAAGCTATGACGATGACGAGCTCTACGCCCCCAGGATGAGAGATAATGGTGTGGCGTAGGTCAAGGTACTAGGCAGTAACAGTCATCCAGCATGGCTCCCGATACGGGCCCAATGGCAGAAATTAGGCGTCTGAGGACAAGGAGGAAATATCGATTGGTCGCGTTAGGGTGTTAAGGTATACTGCAGAGTTCCGAGTTCAACGTCGTTGGCGTAACAAGAAATGGAGAGCCTGCATTTGTTATAGGGATTTGAGGATGATCAGCAGGTCTCGTGTCACCTGAGTTTCTCCCAGGCTAGATCTAGCCACTTGCGGGCCAAGCCATTCACCCCCTCTTCCCCGCAGTTAACCGTGGTATGTCACTAAGCTCACTAACATGCCGTGCACGCCTCATCACGACCGTTGGGACTGGCTGATTGAATGGTTCTATTCGGCTCTCGCACCCAAATCTGGGATGCGACAGCTGGCCTGATTTTACCACCGTGCACCTTGTCTAAAGTTTGCTTGATGCCGCCAATATCACCGATTTTAGACTGCGCACCCTTCTTTTCCAGCAAGCAAAGGTGTCGTAGGGACAGGATATCTATTGTACTTGTACATGCAGGCGCGGCAGGGTAGGAGGTTTCGCGTTGAAATCTAGCACACCGAGTCGGAGTCCGTCTCCATCACCTTGCCCGGATCCGAGAAGCTCAGTAGCCCTTTGCTCTGCGTCGTCGCTGTGGTGTTTGCCGAGGGGAGGGCTCCAAACTAGTAAAGTTGGCCGCCACGGTTCCCGGTGCCCAGCAGTTCTGCCCCGGGTTCGACGCCAGGATGGCGTCCGAGCAGACAAGCGCAGGCTTGATGGATCCAGCTGCCTCAAACGACGTCGATCTACCGATGGATGCACTTAGTTCTGCACTTGATGCGAGGAAGGAAGATCCGCCGTAACTTACGAGTTGCTCTGAGGGCATGCCTTCTCGATCAGAGTCAGAGTCTCATTCTGCCAGATGAACTCGACTGTGGGATCGTTGCAGGCATATCGAGGGGCAAGGCCTGGCCTCCCCACGTTCACCGAGGTCGAATTCAAGTGGCAGGCAGTGTGGATGCTGGTACTGTTGTCCCGGTATGAGAAATCGACGGTGGAGGACTTGTTGTTCCCCTGCACGGGCAACCAAGTACGGAGCCCAGCCACCTCGAATGTCTCAGGGTAAACACAACTTGATTCTTGGAGCAACGTGGTTGGGATTTTGTAGTTGACCTTGGCTGCCGCGAAGGGAGCAACCAGGGCTAGGGAGAGTATCGCCAACATAATGATGGGAGGAAGAACTGATGCGCAATTGGGAAGAGACAGTGGTGGGTAGAAGAGTGCCTGTCTCTGGAAAATTTAATGCCCAAAGTGTTGGAAAAAGAAAGGAATGGATGAAAAAGAAAGAAAGGGAGAATAAGAAAGACACGAGAGGATATGGTGAGAAAAGCACCGCCGCAGTGACCTGACTCGATAGACCGTGAATAGGTAACATAAAATGGCAAGAGGAGGGATGGAAGGGACGCTTCGAGCATATAAATAACCTACGCTCTCCATCGCGTATGTCATGGCTCTATGTACTGTACAGTACCTTGCAGATCCGTAGGCGAACGCCAGGGATGGGGAATCGCCACCGCAGAGCTATACAACCAAGCGAGTGGTAAAGAATACAGATATATTCCCAATCCCCTTTCCCTGAAAGTAATCTAATAACTTCTACGTGTGCTCACCAGCGTAATTGATCAAATTGAAACCTCCGTTTATCCCAGCGAGGTCACTCGCGCGATTATTTACGCATACCTGTACAGAGTAGAATGGTTCTCGAATTACACTGAAGCTGAGGCTTTTGTTAAGGACCCTTCCGCACTAGCCTATGTCTCGTTATGTCGGTCGATCGCCCGCGCTGCATTACCTGGCAGCCTGGGCACTGTGCAACAAAATTTCAAGGGGCTCGCAGAGCTCGTTGCAATCAACCGCGTGCCGCATCAAACTCTCGGGGATGCCCATCCTTTTCGGTAAACTGGGGGAGCGCATCGAAGCCCATCCCCTTTTTTGGCCGAGAGCAAGATCTTGCATGTGGTTATGCCGCCCGCCCTTTCCGATTGGAGCAGACCGAAGCGTTGTGTTTCGTTTCAAGGGGCCTACCGTGATATCGGGTCAACTATAGGCTGATTCTAGGTTCAATGTCGTGGGAACCGAAAGGAGGTGCTTTCGATGGCCAATGCTACGGTACTTCCCTCGTGTCCTACCATTATAATTCTCGCCTGGAACTAGATAGGTTGATATCCATTGACATTCCTCGAGCGTGCGTCCAAGGTGACCAGGTCTTCGCACCCGTGCTGCCGTGTCGAGCGTGTCTGTGCCTTTGCGGTTGGTTTTGGTTATGAAATATCCTGCGGTATTGACTTGGTTTTCTTTGATCATCAACCCCATCTCTCTCCCGCCAAACTTGGACGATGATCAGCTTCTCTCGAGTCAGCTCTCCCGGCAGCTACAGATCGTCCCTCCGCACTCGCAGATCGAAATCTGCTCTTGAGGCAGCACAGCCTCAGGAAGGCACGGAAGGGCATACGCTGGCACGCTGGGCTACTGTTCGCAACCATGACAAAGTGATCTTTTAAGATGTTGAATGATTGCCGTGAAAGGAAAGCCACTGTTGGTATTGCTGTTGGTATTGCTCCACCCGGCAGCTGCGAAACTTCTCTTGCTTGGCACATCGTCGGAAGAAAGGCGAGAGCGAAATCCGCAATTGCGAGTCGCCTTACAAACTTGCGCTTTTGGCATATGGCCTGTCAAGTTATTATTTGGGATTACTCCTGCGCCTCGTGAGCAGGAGGTGGTCTTGCCGTTGTATTTAGAGCCATCGTGCATGGCACTGCGTTGAGGCTCAGAGGCATACAGGGATCTAGACGCCACGGAAGCGCCATCCTCCCAGAAAGAAGTGATGGTGCAGTGGCTAAGAATTTCTAGGTAGGGTAGTTTATGTAAGCAGCTTGCCTGGCTGAAGGTTGATGATTATGATGATTATGATGATCCATTTCACCCCTACGCGGGCCACCATTCCTTAAGCACATACGGCGTGTAGCTCTCTAAATACAATAGCTCGATCACATAAGGGCTCAGAAGGAGCCGGCGAGGGTCGCCTTTCGAGGAACGTTTCGGGCGCCTGGGTGTATTAGGGAAAGTTAGTGTATAAGTGGACGGCCCCACCTACGGCCTAACAGCTGCTAACTTGCCGAAGGATTGGAAGAGGAGGAGTTGTGGCTTGCCCTCGAGGACTGAAGCGAAGCCACTTTTGAAAATTAGGTACCCGCACCAGCCACAGGAAAATTCCAAGCCACGAGCCCCACCGCACAAAGGTTCTTTTCTCCCACATCGTCAAATCCACCTTCAAACTTTTGTTCTCTCCGAAAGTCTCAACGTCGCGACGACCATTTCGACAACCACATCACCACAATGGCCAAGGAAGCTCCCGCTCGCTCCGGCATTGCCGTCGGCATCAACAAGGGTCACGTATGTTAATGTCTCACCTCGTGGAGGATCTCTGAGGCGTGCTCTTCTTCAAGGGCCATTTGCCGCAGACGATGGACCGACATAACGCTGACCAGGCAATGTATTTATCTTATAGAAAACCACCGCCCGCTCGGTGAAGCCCCGGATCTCCCGTAACAAGGGCCGTCTCAGCAAGCGAACTTCGTTCGTCCGTGAGATCGTCAAGGTAAGCCAATCCCCATTCTACGCCGGAGCGAAATCTTTTTCCAGTCCAGATTCACTAACACCGACTCTATAGGAGGTTGCTGGGTAAGTCTACTACCATAACGACGACGAATCGAGGAGACAATGGCGACTGGACCTACGATGATACCTTCCCCCGTTTCGTCGAGCCCGAAGAATGTCGTCCATTTGTGTACCGAATCGAGTTGGATCTGCCATCTTGGCTGGAACTCTGCTGACCGTGGGAATAGCCTCGCCCCCTACGAGCGCCGTGTTATCGAGTTGCTCCGCAACAGCAGGGACAAGGTACATATTTCCTCTCCTTCACAAGGTCGCTGCATGAACTGGCGGTTCGCTCTCAAGGCGATCTCTGTCTTTTGATCTTGCTGGTTCCGTTGCGTCGTACCGCAGTACGTGTGGACAAAATTGGCTAACAAAGACATACAGCGTGCCCGTAAGCTCGCCAAGAAGAGGCTCGGTACCTTCGGCCGTGCCAAGGCGAAGGTCGATGAGCTCACCCGCGTCATCGCCGAGTCCCGCCGCGCCGGACACTAAACGACAACTCGGTTGGCGATGGGCGTGGTAGGGCGATTTGCATGAGGGTCTTTATGGCGTAGTAGCGGCCGGTTCATACGAATACCAATGACTTTGGCAGGATGGTCTCATGGGAAAAAATCGGCGAGGTTCTGCTAGATAACCTTTACTACAATGGCAAAGCTCTAAAATCCTGCTTTGCTTTATTCCACGCTACAGCCTCATCACACGCTGCTCTTCCCTGTGCAGTGAAATATGCTTTATCGAGTGTCGTGAAAATGTCTTACCTACGGTGACTTAGCAAGTAGATATACCTTCATGCCATGCGTCTCTGGCTAACTTCAGGAAAGAGATTTCTTGAGGACTGGGGTGGCAACCTACGTTGACTACTTTTTCACAAAGGCGGCTTGAGAGAAGTGATGCACCAGGTCTATTCGTGTGTACTCTACAAGAGTGAGGACATGACTCTTCCACATAATCAATCCCTGAACTCCATGCAATGCTATCACGACTCCCTTCATGGCTCGAAATCTACATGCGACAGCACACACAACGGCACGCGAGTCCTTGGTATTTCTCACACGCGACTACTTCTTCCCACCCGGCAGCTTCAACCACTTGGGGAGTTTCTTAGCTACCCCGTCACCGCTGCCCTCGGGCTTCGCTGGCCGTTTGGCCTGGGTGGCGGCGGCGTCCTCCTCCTCGGGCTCGGCTTCCGGCACCCGCGGCACGACCAAGTCTTTCGCTTGGCTCGCGACGCTGCCCTTGAGGAAGGCAGACTTCCTGGCGGCCTCGGAGGCGTCGGATTCCCAGACCAGGTTCAGGAGGGTCGAGGCCGTAAGCCCGTAGCCTTTTATCAGCGTCTTGTCGTCGTCCCTGATGGCGCCGCCGGACCCGGGCAGGACAAGCTTGAAGGGAGAGTCGGCGTGCGCCATGACGGCGCGGACCGCTCGGTACAGGAAGGCGCCGTCCTGCTCGGGGCCGATTCGCCACTGGGCGACTGTCTGGTCGGGGAAGCGCACCTTGGCCACGATCTCGGTCACCTTCGCGACCTTGGCGGCGTGTGCGGCGGCCTCGGCCTGCAGCTCCTTGTCGGACTTGAGGCGCGTGTTCTGCGAGCGCGTGAGCAGCTGCTGCTGGCGCAGCTGGGCGTGCGCGATGGTCGGCTCGTAGACCGAGTCGTCCTCTTTTGTCTGCGCAGCAATGGGCGTCGAGGTTGTCGGTGCCGAAAAGACGCCTGTGGGTTGCAGAGGGTCGACTGCAGCGGTCTCCGTTGTCCCCGCCGAGCTGGACGGAACATCGACATCCATCGGACCTGCATCCGTTGCAGAGGTGTCAGGAGCTTGCGGGCTGTCGTCTACCGCGGCCGCTTCTGGCTGCTCTTGCTCAACCGCCGGTGCTGGCGGTGTCTTTACAGGCTCTTGTATCTGATCGGGCGCAACTTCTTTGATGTAGTCGCTAATTTGCTTGAGAGCATCAAACAGGGTCCTATCGGACTTGCGAAAGTCAACGCGTATGCGCATATTGCCGCCGTTGATACCGCACTGGGATAGAGTCTTTTGTAAATCCACCATGGAGGAATACTCCTTGCCCATGATGTTCACGATAGGTTCCTCGTACAGGAGCTGCCCACTGCCACCGCCGTTCGTCTCCGACGGCGTGCCGCGGCCTGTGAGATCCAGACCCTTCTCTAGGTCTTCGAACTGCCGCAACACCTGCCACAGACTCATGTCGCTGCGCAGCTGCTTGGAGAGTTGTGGCTTTGCCGGGTCACGGCCAGCCACCGTCAAGCCTACGTTCACGACGGAGGGGCTGTTCGACTTGACGACGAGATCCAGCTTCGCGCCGGGTGAAAGACCAGAAGTACGGTATGTTCCTGTCAGATCGACATTCTTGTTCTTGTGCCTGGGGTTCGTGTTAGTTTATGTGGCTCGCAAGGAAGATAATCCCCGGGGTTACGACATAAGTGGCAAGCAGGCCCGGCTAGATGGCTGCAAGAGGACTCACTTGAGGAGAAACTTGTCGCTTGAAAGCTTGAGCTTAGCGCATGCTTCGTTGAGGACGTCTATCATATACGTCCCCGGAGTGACTTTGACTTTGGCCCTCCTCAGGTCCGTGGACAGGACCTCGACGTGAGCCGACATGTTTGCGACCGATTATGCTTGAACAAGGGGGCGGCAGTAAGAGGAGACTTTTTGTCGATATACGGCGAGTCGACTCTAGAGTTTTTATGCTTGCAAGGGATATAGGTGTGACTATATCCTCTGTTCTGGCAAGCGAGGGCGAATGAGAAATGGTAGCTGTTGAGAATCCACGTGGGTATCAGATAGGACGGGGGGGAGGTCGGATTTTGATGAGAGATGGTTCTTGTATGGAAAGTGGTTGTGAAAGTGAAATGGAGATCAAAGAGACAGATGAAAATCCAAGGCTAGCAAAATAGGACAGCTAAGCTTGGGCAGCTAATTCCCCGTGTTTCGACGCCCTGGGAACCCGTGTTTGGTATCGAGGCAACCTTTGCCTCGAGGCTCTCCGCGGCTCTCTTCACTTTTGTCTTTGTCAGAGGGGCAACTCGTGGAACTTTGGAGGGGAAGCTTCCATCGGTACTATCGGTGCGCCGGTGCTCTCTGTTGGCGGTTGGCCTAGACCGGGTCCCTAGCGCGTCACGGAAGCTGCCTGTTCAGCGTCCACCCGAGCCACGACCCAGTGAAACTAGCCACAGTGCCACACTCAGGACACGCCTCCATTTTCCCCAGCGGCACCCGAGCCACGCCAGCTCCGTGTTGCCTTGCCTGCTGCTCCAGAGCTCTCGAGGCTGAGAGACGAGAGCTTCAAACCATCAATGCTTAATTCCCGAACAAAGCTGCCAACGCCTTCAAACCCACGACGACAACACCTACGCACCACAACACGGAGCCCCGTTGTGGAATTGAAGAGACACCAGCTTTGAAGACGCATTTATAAGCTCTCGATACTGCTTTATTCCTCTATTCTCTGCCGAAACGACGCAGACACATCAACCCACGCGATCTAATCGCTAAACTTGAGCAGGCAGAATGGTACGTCAGCCATCATCAAATACCTCCCCTTCAATCATCGCAGGATACTTTGGAATTCTGGCTAACAGAGAGGCTTGGTACAGTCGTCTCCATTCTCTATCAGTTCGTCTACCTCCCGTCCCCAACCCGCATCGATCCCGATGATGCCTCCTTCGCCGGCCCTCTCCGAGAGGCTCCTCGCTCCGCACCACGACGTTCCCATACCTATCCCTCCCTCTCTACTCTCCCGGCAGCCAGACTAACGTTTTCTCCTTCCCCTTTCGTTAGACGGCGGTGCCTGCGTCGCCATGGTCGGCAAGGACTGCGTGGCCATCGCGTGCGATCTGCGCCTGGGCCTGCAGGCGCTGACGGTGTCCAACAACTTCCCCAAGATCTTCCAGTACGGCGAGTCGGTGTTCCTGGGGCTCACGGGCCTGGCGACGGACGTGTCGACCGTGTCGGACCTGTTCCGGTACAAGGTGAACCTGTACCGGCTGCGCGAGGAGCGCCACATCGCCCCGCGCACCTTCGCCAACCTCGTCAGCAGCAGCCTGTACGAGAAGCGCTTCGGCCCCTACTTTGTCTCCCCCGTCGTCGCGGGTCTCGAGCCCAAGACCGGCCAGCCCTTCATCTGCGGCTTCGACAGCATAGGCTGCATCGACTTTGCCAAGGACTTTATCGTCAGCGGCACCGCCACCGAGCAGCTGTTTGGCATGTGCGAGAGCCTGTGGGAACCGGATCTGGTATGTCTTCTCTTGTTTCATCTTCCTCCTCTTTTTCTTTTGTTTCTCCCTCTTTCCCCTCTCCATCTTCCCTGCATTTTATCCCTACCTTCTCTAGACGTACAGAGTTCGCGCTAGATCCCGGAGGAGAGGAGGGTTTTGATGTCCGTCCATGTTATGAGAATCCGCGTCGCTGACGAGACTCTACCACGTCACACAGGGTCCCGATGAGCTGTTCGAGACGATATCGCAGGCTCTTCTGAACGCTGTGGACCGTGATGCGCTCTCCGGCTGGGGTGCCCACGTTTACATCATCGAGAAGGACAAGATCACCAAGCGATTACTGAAGGGCAGGCAGGATTAAGAAGGGAGATGCATGCTGACCCAGCACCAGCGGAGGAGGAGCGGAGCGCTTGGGGAGGGCGTTGGGAGAGAAGAGAGCCAGCCAGCCAGGCTGTATGTTGGCCATGTCTCCTGGTCAGCTTCGGAGCCTTGTATTATTAGGTCTTGATACTTGATACGAGACAATCACACGGCGAATTTAGACAAACTTGGGTTCGTGACATGAATTTCTTGGGTCAAACTCGATCTTGCTTTTTTATGTTTGCTCTATGGTGCTATGGCACGAGGGGGGGAAAACTACATATCAGACTCTATGTGGAATCTGGTCTGGTTTGTACAATGTCTAGGCGTGCAAGTATATGGCCATGATCTTTTTCATCTAAAACTGATCCCTCCCCCCCTTTGGCCACTCTATTGCTCTTTCTTGCCCTTGGGCACACTAGGGACCGCGCTCTGGATGAAGAACGCACGCTCAAAGAACTTGAGAACCTCGTCGATGACACTGAGCAGACATGTTAGCATGCGGTTGCGGAGAGGGGGCCGTGGGAAGAAGAAAAAAATGGAAAGATGTCAGAACTTACATGACTGGCGCACTGATGATTAGCACCGCTTTCCACTCGGCCCAGTTCAGCGGCAGGATGGAGAACAGCGACTGGAGGACCGGGGTGTAGAGCAGCGCGAAGTGCAGGGCCATCGAGAGACCGATGGCGTAGACCAGCATCAGGTTGTCCCAGAGAGGGAGGGTGAGGAGCGATTCGCTCGACGACAGGGCGTTCATGGCGTTGAACATCTCGATGACGACAAGGATGGAGAGGGAGACAGTGGAACCGGACTTGGCCATGTCGTTGGAGAACATGCTGCAGCCGATCTCAGGGAAGTCGGCGGAGCAGCGGTGGAAGTGGGAGAGCTGGTAGAAGGAGATCTGCGGGCCTTCCGAGTAGAACATGAACCACCAGGCGTATCCTCCCACGGTGGCGAGACCGACGTAGGTTCCGATGACGAGGTAGCGGAAGAAGAGCCAGCCGCCGATGAGGGCTTCGTCGCGCTTCCGGGGCTGGCGCTTCATGATGTCGTGATCCGGCGGGTTGAACGAGAGAGCGGTGGCAGGGAGGCCGTCGGTGACGAGGTTCACCCAGAGGAGCTGGACGGGGATCAGGGCCTCGGGCATGCCCAGGGCGGCGGTCAGGAAGATGGACACGACCTCGCCGATGTTGGAAGAGATCAGGTAGCGGATGAACTGCTGGGTGTTGTTGTAGATGGATCGGCCCTCCTCGATGGCGACCTCGATGGTAGCGAAGTTGTTGTCGGCCAGGACCATGTCGGCCGCGAGCTTGGACACGTCGGTGCCGGAGCCCATGGCGACGCCAATATCGGCCTTCTTCAGCGCGGGGGCGTCGTTGACACCGTCTCCGGTCATGGCGACGACCTCCCCGAGGGACTGGAGAAGGTCTACGAGCTTGGACTTGTGGCTGGGCTCCACGCGCGAGAACAAGGAGGCCGTCTTGGCCGCCTCGAGCTGCTCGGCGGGGGAGAGGTTGTCGAACTCGCGACCGGTGTAGCTCTTTCCAGTGAGATCCTCGTGCTCGCCGAAGACACCGATCTGGCGACAGATGCTCTCGGCGGTGTTGCGGTTGTCTCCGGTGATGACGATGACGCG
>FTLB01843284.1_pt1 | contig 12022 bp, 9 predicted proteins | sample 1658291 | NCBI WGS metagenome assembly FTLB01 (sample SAMEA3914812, study PRJEB12502) | metagenome | biome: forest; material: soil | place: Canada | collected 2011-07-07 | depth 0.1 m
TATACAATCATATTGTCGAATTCAGCGGTGACCAACACGGCTCCCGCTTCATCCAGCAGAAGCTTGAAACGGCCAACAGCGACGAGAAAGATCAGGTGTTCCGGGAGATCGAGCCCAATGCCATTCAGCTCATGAAAGACGTGTTCGGCAACTACGTCATCCAGAAGTTCTTTGAGCACGGCAACCAGGTTCAGAAGAAGGTTCTGGCCGGGATCATGAAGGGCAAGATCATCGACCTCTCGGTTCAGATGTACGCCTGCCGTGTTGTTCAAAAAGTACGTTCTTTTTCCTAGCTTTGCATGAGCCGCCAACCCGGTCGTGCCCCCATCTCATATATTTTTGCCTTGCACTCTGCTGACCAACCTTCTAGGCACTGGAACACGTCCTCGTCGAGCAGCAGGCTGAGATGGTCAAGGAGCTGGAGCCCGACGTGCTGCGGGTCGTCAAGGACCAGAACGGCAACCACGTTGTGCAAAAGATCATCGAGATGGTGCCCCGCCAGTACATCGGCTTCGTCATCGATTGCTTCAAGGGTCGTGTCAGCGAGCTCGCGTCCCATTCGTACGGCTGCCGGGTCATCCAGCGCGTGCTCGAGCATGGAACCGAGGCGGACAAGGCTGCCGTCATGGAGGAGATCCACGCCTGCGCGCAGCTGCTCATCACGGACCAGTATGGCAACTACGTCACCCAGCATGTGATCCAGCACGGCAAGCCCGACGACCGTTCCAAGATGATCCGGATCGTCACGAGCCAGCTGTTGACGCTCTCGAAGCACAAGTTCGCCTCCAACGTCGTCGAGAAGTGCATCGAACACGGCACCCCGGAGGAGCGCCGCGACATCCGACGGGAGCTGACGGCCCCGGGCAGCGATGGCACAAGCGCCTTGCAGCTGATGATGAAGGATCAATATGGAAACTATGTCATCCGTACGTCTCCTGCTGTTCTCCGCCCACTCCTCCCCTTCCATGGTTTTCCCCCTTGGCTAACCGATTTTATAGAAAAACTCTTGAGCGAGCTGGAAGGATCGGAGAAGGACAACCTGGTCGAGGAGATGAAGCCGCAGTTTCACGCTCTCAAGAAAGCCAGCACGGGCCGGCAGATTGCCGCAATCGATCGCCTCATCTCAGCGGCCGGCACGAACAAAGGCGAAGGGTCTACTACGGGACCCGACTCCCCCTCCCTGCAGCTGAGCTCGGCTGTGGCAACTCCCAATCTCACCATGGAGCCCAACAGCCCGTCCAGCAGCAGCCCTCCGAGCACGTCTCCTAGTGCTGCCGACGACGTCCTTGCCGAGGGAGGAGCCAAAGTCGGCGCCTCAGCCGACGAATCCCTCCCGTCTCAAATTCGAGAAGTCGAGGCATAGGGTGGGACGTTTGACAGCCAACAGTGGCAGCCGTGGTCTCGCGTGTACCCGGCTCGCCCATTTCGATGTTTTCCAATTTGCGGATCACGTCGTCGAGACGATTCTCCGCCAGTCTATTCTAATTCTGTTTAAATATCAGTACCATAACGACGACACGACCGGATTACGTCCATCATCAATCGGTCAGAAATTACTCGCTTTTATTTATATCTTCTCGTACACCGGACGGGGTCTTGATTTGTGCATTTTAGAGCTCAGCACCCTCCCACGCACTTACCCGCGTGTGAGAGAGGTTGGCTCGGCATAGCCATCTCCTGCTGGTCAAGTCACTTTACAGATCTATACCCGGTAAATGTTCAATGTCCAATTTTGAAAGGAAAAGGAAAGGACATCATACATGTTTTGTAATCGGTCGCCGAAATTCCCCTCGGCTCAGGCCCCCGCCCCCCGAATCCGTCTCAGGCAATCTGCTCTCGAGGACGCAGTCTCAATATGCTCTGCCTCGGGAGCAGCCTCGTGTCCGCCTCGCTCTGGGCTGCTCTCGCGGTAGCAGGCTGCGGGCAGACGAAACCAATCCTTCGACTTCTTGGGGAAATTATTTTTCAATCTTTGGTCGTCGTGGGATCTTCTCCTCTCAGCAGACTCGGTTTACACGCTCTTGGCATCGACGTATCCGGACTCACTCCCAGGCTTTGCCGTACCTGGACCCGGACCCGCGACGCCATGAGCATGATTAGTACATTTCACGCCAGCCTGTGACGACGGGAGAGGCTCCACCGAAGACTAGTCGCGCAGCATCCCGACGACGTACTGTCATCTAATCCGAGCAACGAGCCAGCATATATGGGTCTGGGCAGGCGGCCCAGGGTCGGGTAGAGCAAAGAATTCTAGCTTGTTTTTTGTTCCAGGGAAGTGGGCATCATGGTCCCAAGGGTAATGCACAAGGGTTGGGGGCGGGCGTTTTATCTGCTACTCCTTCGTGCTATTTCTTGTGCCCTTTTTTTCTTGCTATTTTTTCTCTCTCTTGGCGTCGTTTTTGCCTTGCTTGCTTTTCGGGATCTTGGGCCAACAAACAGTTTGATCTTCCACTACAAAAGATGGTTTCGGTGCCATGGTCTGACCTGGGACATTCTTTGTATTTTTACTGACGGAGATGGAAGCTACAATTGGCGTATGGTGGCTGAGGGAGCAAATGCGTTTTCACCTGAGATCCTCGGTGTCATCGGTGGGAAACATTGAAGGGTCACCGGGCGGCTGGTCGGGTTGAGAGGCAAGGGAACAAACACCACACACATCGCACAACATACACAAACACACACACACACAAGGTACGTAGATGTTTCTAGAGAGGTCCATAGGGTACATCATTTACTAGAATGGAGCGTGTTTATATTCCTGCTGCGTATTTGTCTGCTGCTCTCTCGTGCTCTCCGCGCTGCGTGCTGCCCATACTCTCTCAATATCCATATTCCCTCTTCTACCGCTACTATCTGGTGGCATCTGCTTGTTCCGACGGCGGTAGTCTAGTAGCAGCCACATGTCCACATGTACCTCGCACCGCTCACAATGGCCCGATATCTTGCGCGCGGCGATATACGGCTCAAGCTTCAAGTACAAAACTCTCTCTCTTAGGAGGAGTCTCACAAAGGTAATGGAAACGATAATTGTGCTCGAGATGTTTTGAATTGCAACTGTGACAGCCAGTTTGTTGCAGCAAGTTCGCCTTCCTTTGCGAGCAAGTCATCCCCCATAACGTGTCCGGTTGCGAAAAGCTAAGGTATGACCGAGAACGACAACAAAGATTTCCTGCGCCGAGGAAAGTACATTCTGATGCCCTGTTTCCATGCCCCTGATTTCACATGTCCCTCGGAGAAATTTTCCAGATTTCTCTCCTCTGTACAGTCCGTCCGTCCGTCCGTCCGTCCCTATCCGAGAGCCAGCTCCAGATTACATGATGGTTTTACCATAACCTAACGTAAGAGTTTAGGTAGGTAGGTAGCGAGCCGACAAGGCTGCTGAACAAGATATGCTCTCTCTCCCTCTTCTGTCTCCCTCTATCCTCCCCTCTCTGACTCCAGCAGGAGATGTCCCGGCAGTTTATGCCTTTGCAGACACTTCTGATGTGCTGGCCAGCGGGCAATTTATGCCGACTTGTGCAGCTTCCTTTCCATGCCAAATGTCGTCTAGTTCGCAAATTCCATGCTTTCTTTTTTCCCCGATGAGCATTTGCGCTTCTTTCGAAAAAGAAATTCCCTCACTTCTTAGTCATGAGATTGTCGGGGACGAGATGCAGCGCCAGCTTGGTGGGATACCGGCCGGCGACGTTCTCGGCGCAGCCCTTGGACCAGTCGTAGCCGGCGGCGTACGCGAGAAGCCGGCCGTCGCTGTTGAAGCCCACCGCGGTGACGGGGTTGCCGCCGGGGAGCGCGAGGTGCCGGGCCCGCTGGTGCGCGGCGAGGTTCCAGATGTTGACGTCGCCGTCGGAGCCGCCCGTGGCCAGGATGTCTTTGGTCTGGGGGCTGAACGCGCCGGTGTTGACGGTGTAGACCTTGGTGGGCTTGGTCCGGAGGGGGTCCGGCTCGCGGTGGCACTTCCAGGTGAAGTTGAATCTCCTGTGTTTTGGGTTAATTATCAGGGAAGAAAAAAAAAAAGAGGAGACAGAGTGAAAAAATAAGAACGGGATGGGAAGATGATTAGGTTAAAAAACAAGAATACGTACTTGGCTTCATTCTCGTCCATGCTGACAGCGCTGCACCGGCCCTCGATGCTCCCGACGGCCCAGCGACTGCCATCGGCGGCCGCAGCGACGAAGCGCGTCTGGTGGGTGAGCTTGGAGGGCACGGTGCTACCGATCGCTGCGGGGTTGCTGCGCAGGTTGACTTGGTGCACGTTGCAGTCGGCGGTGGCGATGGCCAGGAGGGAGCCGGCCGAGTCCATAGAGTAGACTCGCTCGCCGCACTGGAGCTTGCCGAGAGGCTGCGAGGTGTTGCGCAGGTCCCAGTACCGAACGGTCGCATCCCAAGAGCCCGTCGCGAGGATAGGCGCGGGCGAGGATGGGATGTCCACGAAGCGGACTGCACTGATGGGCGACTCATGGGCCGCGAATGACATGGTGTCTCCGGAGGCGGCATCGAGAAGATAGACTTTCTTCTCAGCCCCTCCTCCGGCCACGATATTTCCATCCTATGCGGTTAGTCAGTCAGTATGAACTGTGAGAAGATGGCAGGAGGGAGAGGGAAAGAGAGAGTCTCATCTATCACTTACCTATTGCAGCGGTTCGCATTCGTTCATTTCGTCTTTTTTTCGGCTGTAGGATTAGAATTTCACACCGGACTCACCTTGTTAAAGTCACAGGACAGGACCGGACCCTGCGCAGTCAAAAGAGAGACTGCGCTGATCGCGGAGCTGTTTGCGACATTGTAGATGCGGACCTTGCCATCCCAGGACGCGGCCGCCAGGTACGAAGCCGTTGGCGACCAGCGGATCGCCGAGATGGTGTCGGTCGCATCGGCGGGAAAGATAACGTCGGCTACGGGCGCCGCGTTGCTGTTGGCGGATTGTCTGCTACCAAGAAGCGACATGTTTGCTGTTGTTGACTGTTGATCCAGAACAGTTTTTGGTTGGTTGTTTTTGGATTGTGAAGACTGGTAGAGGATATCGAGGATGAATTTATGGTGAGCGCGGCGGAACTCCGCCTCAGCAAAGACTGATGGGGCCGCAGTACCAGGCAGCAGGAGGACCCGCAATGCAGCAGTAGTATTGGGCCAATCACAGTCGCGCGCTCTCCGTCTTACACGGCCGCTTCACACTATTTGGAACAATATGATTCACGCGAGTCTTTGAGTCATTGTTGCCGAGATGGATGCATCGAGGTTTGTCTTATCGACAAAAGAGAATGCCGAGGTCTAAATTAAGGCATCGATTCACTATTCAGAGAAGAGATTGCCTGAAGAGGAGCCTCTGCCAAACTCACTGCTACAATGCCTTTCTCACCAGGGTACTAAATGAGCGATGTATATTGTAACTACACCATACACTATGTGTAGTTGGCATAATATCATCCAGGAGAGAGTAAGGCAGTATCTGCTTCCAAATGGTTCTTCCTAAATTGGATTTTCAGAGTCTTACCTGAAACCTCAATTGAGGACCGTCGCGAATATTCTTTAATTAGTTACGTCTTCTATATCCATCCCCCTCGCCTCGACTTCTGTTGTGGACCATTCAACTCTACACTTAGCTGCTCCTGTTATATTCGGCCTTGCTAGCTGCTCCTGTTACATTCGGCCTTGCTGTCGTCTTCGTAGAATAGAGGAAAGAAACAACAAGGTAGTAAAAATGTTGTACACGCCTGCTCTTCAGGAATCCAGCGCGTTTCCCTTAACATTGTGGAATGGATGCGGTTGCCTGCTGAGGTAATCGGAAAACCACCATTTCTTATCGCTCAAAGTGCGTTGAAATATCCGAGGTATTGCATAATGCTCTCGCGGCGCACCAAGCCAACGCAGCGATGCCGCTCCAAAAAAAAATTGCCAGGCGAAGCCAACCCAGGTTGTTAATATTCTGGCAGAATCGCGAAAAAGTGCAAAAAATTTGGTTTAAGCACTCGACGTGGGACTCGAACCCACAATCTTCTGATGATCTCTCGAGTTTCCAGAGCATTGGGTCCCCATTTGCTAGGAATCAGACGCCTTACCATTAGGCCAGCCGAGCCTAAGACTTGCTAAGTGCTTATGTTGTTGGGTTTCGGCGGTCGAATTGTGCTATATATACCTCGGGCTCCTCTTCGCTTCGAAAAGAAAAGTGGGGATGATCTCAACCTTCCAGGTGGAGCAAAGACTCGGGCAAGAGACAAGTTCGAGTCAGGATTTTTCACCTAGAATCCGAAGCCATTCTCATTTACTATTATTATTAATCATGGGACAAGAGGGAAACAGGTCTTGCTAGGGAAAAAGTTGTTGGCGCGGCCGGCGAGGAGGCCGCAGTCACATGACACTAGATGCAGGTACCAACTGGGTGGTTGTTGCGTCATGTTAACGGTCTAGTCGTTTATCAGCAATAATTAGAACTTACTACCTTGTTCCCCCGTCATCCTCCAAGAGGTCCTCTGGTACGCATCCATCTGCGCGCACACGCTGGCGTGATGGCCCAGCATCCCCAAAATGCCGATGAAGCGTCTGCGTTCCGGACCTTGGCCACCTCCGGACCTCACCCGGGACGAGTTGAACTCACCTGCTCGCAGACAGCCTTTCTCTTACGGCAGTCATCGCAAGATAGAGATGAGGTGTCCGAGTAGACACAGCCAAAAGCCTCGTCCGCCGCGAGCTTGCAGCCCACCACGTTGTGATGGTAGTGCAAACAATGATAGCACACGATATTGTATATACCTTGAGCTTTAAGCCAATCTTAACTCGCTAGGCTCGCTGAGTCTCTCCGTAGCACCGCCTCTGCCAGTTCTTCTTCTTCAGGGTTGTTTATTAAAACTCGTGGTTGTCTAAGTGAACAGAAGCTTCAGTGGCAGAGGTTCCGACTGTTCACGCGAAGCTTGCAACATGGTCTCGCGCCAGATAATGACATCCTGCTCAGAGCTTCGACCTCATTAGATACCAAGACTGTGGGGGAGAGATCTCATTTCAGATATGCCCTATGTAAGCTATGGACTGCGTAATCGGGCTCAATACGCCACCAACCTCATGTCAAGATTGTGCCCCTGCATCTGAGATAGCCGACGACAGCCTTGAGAAAGCAAAGCGAGATGGTTGCGAGCAACATGCGTGACTGTCTCTTTTCTCGTAGATCCTTGGTATTGACCACCCAATATCCTCTTATTCTGGTCCTAGCTGCTTGCCGCAGTCTATGAAACCACGAGTAACTAGAGCAGTGGCAACGCCAGGGCTAAACTCAATTCCTCTCCCCTACCCCATTCGATGGTCGATTGCGGTCACTGTTTGGTCCTAACGGCCATATCGGAGTCTACGGCAGAGCTATACTCGGCGAGAGTCATGCGTCGATAACCATTGTCGCTTCTCGCCACACCCCACTGCCAGAGCTCATCGTCGAGCTGGTCTTCCAGATTGCAGACGCGGATATAAGAGCCGTTCATGCTTCCGAGATTTGGTCTCCCGATCAGGCAGCGGCCCTGGATCCCGCATACAATCTGGAAAAGCTCTTCTTCCCCGTTTCCAGGGACCCAGTACATCGAGGCAACGATGGCGCCGTTCCTGCTGTCAAGTCCGCACGGCTCCGGGTTGCTGTATTCTCCCATGGGATCTGCGGCCTGTTTCTGGCCCTCTAGGGTTCGTCGGCAGGCACCTTTCACAGCAGCGAGCAGGACATTGTCCAAGACCTCAGGGTACTTGCCACCAGAGCGGATTTCGCAGATCTGGTGTGCCATCTCCCGCGCCCCGCAGCTCGCTGCAATCTCCCTCGCACGGCGGGTCTCGTCTTTGACCAGCACATCCATCCGGCCCAACTTCTGCTCCAAAGTCTTCTCAATCCGGTTCATGTCTTGCTTCACGGACTTTTCCATCTTCGCCCCTTCCTGCCTCGTCAGTTTCCGGAGCACTTCCTTGGTGTCTGGATGGAGGGAACTCGGCTTGTCCAGGTGAGTGACGCGAGCACTGAGTTGGTCGAACTGATCAGTGAGCAGTTCAATCTTTCGGTTCATATCGATGAGTTCGTCTCCCTGTGCGGGAGTCCCATTTGTCACGAAATCCTTTTCAATCTTCGCGACGCGGCCCTCCAGAGTGACCATACTTTCTCGTACGTGCTCCTCACGTGTGCTAGCTTCGGAAGCGCTCGTCTGCGCCGTGTTTAGACAGGACGTATGAAGAGTTAGCATCTCGGCACGGAGGGTCTCGAGGTCCTTCTGCAGTGCGTCGTGTTTTCTCTCCAGTTCGGTGTATTTTTGGATTCGATCGTCGAGCGACTTCGCTTTCGGACTCGCCGCAGGAGTGGAATGATCCGCTTTCTCAACTTTCAGCTTTGCAGCCCGACCAGCAGGTTTGTCATGGGATCTACTAGGCGCCTGGAGTGACTTTGGTAGAGGTGCTTCTGACTCACTCTCCGGCGAACTGCCGAGTCGAGGGATTTTCACCTGGTGAATCTTCTCGGCAGGATCTTCATCGGCAGGTCTCTTCCGAGACGCATCCGCCGTCTTGGCCGATTCCCCCGGGGTTGATGGCTCACTCAAACTCGCAGTTGAAGGGACAGCCGGTGGCACTGGGTCATGGCTTGGCAAGTCCGCGTACGGTAGCCCTGCTTCAAAGTCTAGAATGATATCGAGCTGGAGCGGATCCGAGCTCCGAAGATTGAGTTTCCGAGACGGATCGGCAGTGAGCAACTCTGTCTCGATGCGAGCCCGAGCTGCTACTTCCTCTTGATACGCCTCTGCGGTCAGTGCGCCGGGGTCGAACGCAAAGACGACAGATCTCGGCCACTTCTGTTCATCGTAGCTTCTGTCCTGGGTCGGAGTCTTCCAAGCTTCCATGCCAGCGCCTTCAAGGAACTTTTCAAAAGTTTTGGTCCAGGCGTTTCGTCGTACCTAGAATCATCAAATGGTAAGCATGCCGTTACTGTCTCTCGGGAATTTTGTCTCCCAGGAGGAAAGAGAAGCTAGCAAGAAGCAGGGATAGCGAACCGTTGTACCGCGAAGAAAGATTGCCCATAGCATCTCCGTAGGAGGAAACCGCGGAAGACTCCCATCGAGATTGATCCAATATCGTGCTGCGAAGAGTGCGGGCCGATGGCGGCGTTGAATATAGCGCTCCCGAAAGGTTGTATCTTCGTCACTCTGCAGAAACTCTTTCATAGATTTCAAGTGTTTGATGCAGCGTTTATATTCTTCCCAATCAGTGATGGTCACATGACGGCCCTTCTCGAGGATTGAGATCACTTTCCCAACATCCAGGTGTGCAGCGTCCGATCCCGGGAGGTGGCTCTTGACGCGTCCCTCCGCCCATTTTCGATCCTCCGACATGGCGAGTCGGGGGTGTGGGGTCGGACCAGGAAAGGAAACCAGAACGAGAATGTATTATAGCAATGAGATGCGCTCTTTTAAAATAACGTGAGAGTCCGGTGGCTCCGGGGTCGGCAGTGCTTAGTTTGGGCAGGGGCTCGGCAGATCGCTGCTCGGATGTGATAAGTGAGAATGGTATCGAAATGTGGCGATGCTGAGGGGCCCTTGATGGTAGGTTGAGAGGTACCTTGCTTGAGATTAAATATGGTCCTGAGGTTTAAAATGGGAGAGATTGGAGGCTAGAAGTAGGAGTGGCGAGGAGTGGGAGTGGTTAAAGGGGAACTGATGTTGAGGGAGAGTGATAGGAAGAAGTGAGAGTGGTTATACTGTCTAAGTGACTTTGATCTCGTGTGATAGATCAATTCTGTGCAGATATCAGATGGCCCTTTGTCGATAGTATTTGTTTCGGCGCCTCTGTTTGAGATTATGTTCCTACCAAGACGGGAGACTCACAGGATGTTGAAATGATGGCGGCCTAATATTCAAGGTGTGTTGAAGACTAAGTGCCTTCTGCGAAATAGTTGGAAATGGAATGTGGCAGATGGATATTCGCCAAGTGCTCTCAATGGTTAAAAAGTAAGAGAGAGAATCTTTGGGTGACTTAAGGTACCATGGGGTGAGTACCGTAGGTAGCTCGTGAATCTTCATGAAGCTTGACGATTTCTCAAGTAGCATCGACCGTTCTTGCCTTGACCTTAAAGCTTGACACTCAGTAATTCATGAGAACGCTTTATTTTGCCCATCTCTCTCAGTTCCACGGATCTCAAGAGCTGTTCAACTTCAAATCGAGTTTCACTGTAGTAGTCCTACTAGGTTATCTCGGATGCACAAATCTACGCGTGTAATATCTGGCTGGCCATTTCTTGGGAGCAGAAGGCGAAATCTCCAGGTTTATCTCACATCAAGCGCATCCAGGAGCCCAACACTCTTTGAATACCTAGTAAAACGCGTGATTTAAGCAAACTCTCTCCACCGATTCAAAAATTCGCACGGGTTGGGAAACTTATAGAGCAAGAATCGGGTAAAATGAAGCTATTCACAATACTGGCAAATCCCGCCCACCAAGAGCTTGAGTACGAGGCATATGTCTCTCAACTCCGCTTCGTTGGATACAGCATTCGAGGACCGGAGAAAGTCCCAGCATCGAGATCCAGATCTGCCGGGGCTTCAACGACGTCGGGAATACCTTTCGGCATGAATATGGGGCCGGCATTTGGCAGCATTTTATCGGAACAACGACTTCCACCGCTGGGGACGAAGAAGCGAGACGACCTTTAGAAATTAACGGCTCTCTGGTCAAACCATCCAGGTCATGATTACGGAATTAATTGAGATCTCGGGCCAACCATGCTGTCCTGCCCCGCTGGCGTCCCCCGAGTCTTATGACAAACGAACGATGGGTCCGCCGGTCCCAGAGTCCGGCCGTCGCTCCGCTCGGAAGCGGCCCTTTGCAATTAGGGGTAGGAAAACACCCAAAGAGTATCACGACCACGTTATGTAGAACAAGACAGTGATGCGTCTCGGATATAACTACCGTAGAATGGAAGCTTCAATATTCCTTTGGGATCTCCTGTCGGGATTCTCTATCACCAGCTTCGTCATTGAGTGAATCTAAAGTTCTATTCTTAAACACTTGCAAACGCTGTACAAACATGTCTTCTGCCTCTACTTCCCCGGCCGGCGGGCGCACTGCCTTGATATTTGGTGCCTCTGGCATCACCGGTTGGGCGATTCTGCGAGAAGCACTGAACTACCCGAGCGCGAACGAGTTTGCTCGGGTGATTGCTATCGTCAATCGTCCCATCGACCGATCGGAGCTGTTCCTCCCGGCGAGCGACAAACTCACCATCGCATCGGGCGTCGATCTCACCAAGAACGTAAACGAGGTCGCGGCCTCGCTTTCTACCATCCAGGGCATCCAAGAGGTGACCGATGTCTATTTTGCCGGCAAGAGACCTGTCCTTAACACGAAGGGATGCAAGGCGCTAACTTGAGTTTCTCGCAACAGCATATATCCAGCCTCCTGGAGCTTCAGATTTCGAGGGGTTCGAAATCCTCAAGGAAGTCAACGTCAGAATCCTGGAGACAGCGATCCAGGCCGTAGAAGCTGTGTCTCCGAAGCTTCGGTTCTGGACCCTACAGACGGGCGGCAAGGTAATTTTACCGAGAGACCATTGCTTCTGCGTATGAGAATTTCGTTTTCTAAAACCCCAACTAGTCTTACGGGTTCGTTCACGTCCTCAAGATCGGCCTGCCCAAGGTTCCGTGCCAAGAGTCGGATCCACGCATCCCGCAGCCCTTCCAAGACCAGGTCTTCTACTATGCTCAGTATGACGCGTTAAAGAGACTGTCATCGGGCAAGCCGTGGAAGTATGCCGAGATACGGCCAGACCTCGTGGTAAGTGTCCCCGCGCCAGGGCTCGTCCTGGAATTAGGGAGGAAGACTCACACGTGGCCCCGCAGGTGGGATACGTCCCCGGCGGTAAGAACGCCATGAATCTCGCACAAGGGCTTGCGGTTTTCTTAAGCTTCTACGCGGACCGCGAATCCGGGACCGAGGGGAAGAAGAGGATCCCGTTTCCCGGAACGGTCCAGTCCTACAACGCTCACTACACGGAGATCGGACAGCAGACGCTCGGCCGCGC
>FTLB01001064.1_pt1 | contig 11995 bp, 9 predicted proteins | sample 1658291 | NCBI WGS metagenome assembly FTLB01 (sample SAMEA3914812, study PRJEB12502) | metagenome | biome: forest; material: soil | place: Canada | collected 2011-07-07 | depth 0.1 m
AGTTTTAGCTGCTGTTGTCTCAGTAAACTCTTTTCAGGCCTCTAAGAGCTTCCAAGATTCTCTTGCTTGCGTGTACTTCAGTTGGCCTACGCCTTAGTAATCGACGCAGAGGGAGTCAAGGACCGTCCAGAATTAACCAGCGTCGAATAACCCTGGACAGAGACATCACAGCGGGAGAATACAACTCTTTAGGGCGAGGTCGGGCTTGGATTTGAGGCTGTCCAGCTAAGTACACTAAAGTAGAATAGAGATTCAAAAGTCGTCCCTCTTGAACAGAAAGTCCCCCACCCGTCGCCATCTAATTGTCAACAACTTCCAAGACGCCATTGCCGGGGCCGAGTATTGGGATTAAGAAACGGTACGACATGTATGCGTAACCGTTCCCAGGAGACGTGACCAACCCAGCCCAAGGGCCCACAAAGGGACACCCCTCAATCAGACGTTCAACCCACTCAATGGACACCCGTCACGGAAAGCAACCCCAGAGAATCGCAGGGTCCGCGGGGATGTGTGACATGCTAGTGGGTAAGATCCTCCTCGGCCGAGTCCGAGACGCTGGCTCCGGAGCAGAGTGCGTCTGCCGCGGTCCATGCTCCTTGGGAAAAAGTTGTCCATCGAGGAACCATGTCCGGCATATCGCCTCACTATCACGCTTCTCTCCTTCAGAAAGGATCCCGTCTGACGGGACAGGCGGCCCGGGTCACTGGCGGGGAGTAGAGATTTCTCCCCTTCCCACCGGCGACAACACCGAGCCGCCCCACCGGTACGAGCTCATTTGCTCGTACCGTGGTTGTTAAATACTCGCTTCCACCCTGGTAGTCACTGGTCAAGGAAGTCAAGAGTGTGGCGGTCCAAGGACAAGCCTGTGACTCAGTATCATGCTATTTGAGCATCCTAGGTCGCGAGGCTAATGACAGATATCGGATTGGATATCGTCTCGAGTCATAATGCAGTTATTGGCATATCTCCGCGACCATGTTATATGGCAGCCAGCCATTCAGATCAGTGTTCAGCACAATGTTGTAGCACAGTGTTGTAGCACAATGTAGTAGCACAATGTTGGGGCTGCGTTATTTGGACAAACATTTCTGAGACCACGTTCGAGTCTCATATGTCCTGCCGCTCCCACCGGGCAGAGGCTGAGGGTGGGCAACCTCGCCATCCGCACCGAGGGCCGGCGAGCGCCAATGAAGAGTGGCGGTGTTGTGCAGCACTCCCGAACACGAGTCGTCTATTCGTAATAGGCGACTATTGGCTAAGCACTCTCGTGGATCTAATCCCATGAGAGGCTGGTTCCTCCGATGTCATCATCGGAGTTGATATACCTTCATCCCAAGTGGGTCGAGGGGAGCGTCCAAGGTATATCGATGTGGGCCTTTTAATGTCATGCCCAGGACAAGCCCTGGAAAGAGGGAAGCTCGTCGCTGAGTTCCTAGGTTAGTACCGGGGGGTTGGATTGTCTCCGGGCTAGTTCAAGGGCGCTCACTTTTCTTGGCAACACCGATGTACTTGTGGAATGAATCATCGGTTTCTGGTGAGCTGTCCGACATGATTAAAAGGCAGCAAATGGCCGATGAATGACGTGTGCCTATCATGTCTTGTTCGACAGCGACGGGGCATATTTGATGATCATTTCGTTGATCGTGCGACATTCATAACTCGTCCAACCGTTTCCAGTGCCGGAACGCCTCTGGAAAGAAATGCCGTCTAGATGTCATAGCTGTGTAGCATGTTAACGGAACGTATCCTGTACAAACAAGACGAGAAGCATCTGCATACCAAATGACGCCGTAATCTGAATACTCCGTTTCTCGGTACAGCCGTACATCCGATCATGAAAATTCATAACGCGTGACACTCACGTTCCCCCATCTTGGTCGCCGGCATATCTCCGTATCACCGAACGCCGTAGGCCTTTTAACGTCCTGCCCAGGACGAACCTCGGCCAACCACAACGGTATGAGGTGGTTCCGGTCCCAATTAAAGCCAGTGAGCTCCGCGCGCGTCAAAATCTGAAGTAGTTCTGAACAGAATGGCTCTTCACGCGGCTCTGCCTATGAATGCGACAAGCTATGCAACTCGGATCCCTATTTTCGGATGCAGCGCTCGGCTGGCCGGGGCGTGTTGCAAAACTGTCCTCTAGTACTCTGTAATCCTTGCTGATGTGTTGCGTATCGTAAGTCGCGTCTCGGCTAGGGTTTGATCTAGGCCGCATTTAGGCTCCTGGAACTCGGTTGTCAGTTCGATTGAAATGATGCTAAGAGAGCAAACGATCAGGAAAAAAGTAGGAAAGTAGCAATGTGCTACTCACAGCGGGAAACCCGAGCCAAATCGCGGCGTAGACGTCAGAAGTTGGTGGCAGCATTCTCGATTGACAACCATGGTAGAATCTAGCAAAGGCCAGAGACCTGCCGGCGCGATTGATGATGAGCTGTCCGTGGCGCTTGGCCGCGGGGACAAGGTCAATATTATGTCACCATGTTGAATATGGGCCGAGCTCGAAAGGCTCTGAGATGCAAGTGGCCGAAAGATTGAGCTACGAGAAATGGGTTGATGGAAAGGGAGAGGTCAAGTGCTTCTGAAGCAGGAGATAAGGTGCCTTTTAAGTAAGACCTTAGCTGAGCAGGGGTGCAAGCTACCTTGCCTTACTCCGTACACACGTAGCGATTCAAGGCCCAAACCTTGTGGTCCGCTGTTGCCAGAAATTCCAATGAACGGACCGACCCCACCAATGTTAGTCAAAGCTGGGAATCTTAGCTAACACGAGCCGCTAACCACCTAACGTACTGTACAGGTATGGTAGCTTGCTAGTCTAGAGCAAATGGGTTGAATGAAAGTGTGTGCTAGCATGTTTCCGGAATATTCGTGATCGTGCTCAGCTAGGCAAACTAAATATGACCTGAATTGGCTCCGTGGAACACTAGATCGCATCTCTGACAATGCGAGTTAGACGAAGCCAGATCGCAAAGCTTCATCTCTGGATCAGAAGATGGTCGATGCTACGCAGAGGCTGACTTGTAAAGAGGGTTAGGTCGAACAAAACCTCTCACGGGGATCTTTTCTAAGGTATCCTGGGACTTGGAAGTGGCTGATGGTTGTTTTGGGTACGGAAGGCTCTCAACAGGCACCCTAAGGAACCCGGGTAGCTTGAAGTATTTATTTTGGTGAAAACCGCTTGGGAACTGTCGAGCTAGATGGAAGTCACCGTCCGAACGCACCTTCCCAGCCTAATGGCAGGCACCAAACGCAAGCATATCTCTTCCTTCTCTCTTAGGATCTCGGCCAAGCTACAGATGACAATTCTACTTCGGCAGTCTCGAGAAGTCTGTTTTGTGACTACCTTGCCCACTCAGTTTGAATTCGGTCCAGCCTTATCTCCTTCCTCAAACTTACCGCCATAAACATGTCTCGCCAGCTTAGCGATGTGGACAAGGCTGCCCTGAGCCAGCAGGTTGCTCAGTTTGTGGATGCCTCAGTAGGACGCGAACAGAGACAGAAGCTAGAGAAGGAGGTCCAGCAGCTCAGCAATGAACTTCGGTCCATCCGCCGAGCGGTATCGAGCAGCCAGGAGGCGACCAGTTCCCAGTTTGCACAGATGACATCCCATTTTGAGGAATTTAAGACGGCCAAAGAGGATATTACCGAGACTTGCAGAGAGCTTTCTCAAGACATGATAAGAACTACCAGGACGGTATCAGATCTGAGTGAAAAGCAATCCTTCCTCGAGTTGAACGTCACTACCCAGCTCAGCAACATATCCCGAGAGCTCGAAGCTCTTAAGGAGAAACACAGGTTCTTCAGAGAGCTTTTGCATACCATAGAAACAAAAGTGACAACCCTAGCGACTATTTATACCGATGAAAGAACATCTCATCGACAGACCAAGGCTACTGAAATTACATTGTTGGGCGAGAAGACAGATTTTCTCCAGGAACAGCTCGTCGAGATTTCCGAGCGACAAGTTATCCTCCAACGCGAGACCGGTAGACTTTATCGCCAGGTAGCTGGGCATTTGAGTGGGCAAACTGAGAATGCTGAGAGCTCCTGTAAGTCTCTCATACTTCACCCTTCGAGGCTTGAGTCTAACGACTGCTAGGCCCCAGAACTGTCGACTGGAATAAGGATCAACATCAGCCGTCCCTGGAAGTAGCAGCGAGACCAGTTAATGAATCCGCTGCCGGGGAGCGAGCTCTTATATCAGAAGAATGTGACTCGATCCCGTCAGAATCGGAGAGTAGGACTTCGGAAGGAAACAGCCTAGATGCTGCAGTAGATGCGACCATGAACAGGATCCGCATGTTCGAGGCCAGATACAAGAAAAAACCCCCCATCTCACAGCTCAGATTCATATGGGATTTTATAAGGGGCATTGAAGACCAGGAAATATGCGCGTACATACAGGACTCCTTAGCCAAGTTTCACCCCGACCTTGTCGTCCCCGGAACTAACTCAAGGTTCAAAGGCTCATACCGCAAGGTCACCATCTCTCCTGACCTGACATGGATAGATGTTCTCAGGGTTCTTCGAGAGCTTTAGGATACAGTGTTTGCTGAAAGCCAAACAAAACATGGGATGAAGGAGCTCCGGAGGTGCAACCGTCACGACTGGGTACTGCCAAAATCTCGGATGCTATCTGAGATGTAAGTTTAAAGATGAAGAGCTCAGGTAGCGTAGTGACCTCTGGGAGGTGCCTGCTGAAGAATAATCCTAGCCTCTTTGACTCTATTCCGTGAATAGGGACCCCAGGCCAAGTACACATACGTCCGGAGGCACTGCGTAGTCCTGTACACACCTGAGGATGAACACATCCTGCTCAGGTTGGGCTTATATTCCAAGAGGAAGAAGTTCCTGTCATCATATATTATCCCCGTGCCATAGCTGTCGCCGTATTTTGTTCCTCGGCGTTCCTGTACTGGAGATGAGCTCATGTGCGCCAGGACCGGGGTGAAAGAAGGCAACAACTTATTTGCTTTAAACCATTTCTCGAAATATTTCGACCCCGCTAAACCCCACCATCCGGCTCATCAGGAACAACAAAACGACTGCCTTGTAGGCAACATCAACACTCGAACTCTCATAAATCTTAGAAGTCCGCGCGTCCAAATAGCCAAGACCTTCTTGACGCACACGAACATCTACCCAAAATACCCTCATTCTTGCAAGATGCCTGCCCCCTCGCAGCTGAAGAAGCGAACCCTCGTGGTCCACAGGCTGGTCGAGGAAGAGAAGAGCTACCTCGAAGAGCTTGCGACCGAGGAGGCTAAGATCAAGGCCCGTGAGGAAGACAAGACAAACACGGACGAGAACTCCGAGTTTGAGATCAAGCAGCTGGCAAGTAATCCTAGCACCTTCGCCCCAGGCGGCACGGAGACTCTCTTCCTCGTTGCCCCTTTTTGGCATCTCCTTAGCCTCATCTTTAGTCCACTGAATATATACTAACCCTAACCCATAGAAACTCAGCCATGAGCAGACCAAGGCGGTCCTCGCCGAGCTGCCGGACAAGATTGCCCAAGCCGCCGAGGTGCTGGAGAACCAAATCAATATTGACGAGGAAGGCGGAGATGAAGAGGAGTTGAAGAAGGCGAAAGAGGTTCTCGAATCGGCCAAGAAGGCGGCATCGAAGTAGTCATAGTTCGCAGAGTGTAGGGAAAGATCAGGGTCGGAGTCCAAGGGTGCTTAGAGTGTTATTAGCGAGCAACTCAGATGTTGCTGCCGGGTATCGTCTATTTTACAACTTATCTCGAGTTTAACTAGAGCACAAAATCCGTCTTTTGTATGCCCCGAATGCCAGAAGTCCGCGTTCCTCTCAGCAGGGAAGAGCTACACATGCTGCCGCAACGGTTATTTTGCTTCCGTTGCGCTGAACTGGGCATCTTGGACATTCGATCTGCCACCTCAAGTCGTGTCCATCTTATCATCCTCCTCCAGGCTATCGACAACAATAGCTGGCGTACCAGTTCCCAGCGACGGCGTCACAGAATTCTCCATTGCGTCGTCCTCTTCGGCTGCCACCTTCGAATCCTCCATCTCGACATCGCCGCTGACCTGGTCTCCTCCCTGAGCATCAGAGTCGCGCCTGTTCGGTGACTGCTCCCGGCTGGGAATCTGGCTCTCACTGTGCGAACCGGTACCTGCGTTATCGAATCTTGGCTTGGCAGAGATCTGGCTCTCCCCCGGCGCCGGGCTCTCCCTTGCGGGAGTCTGTCCGCCAATCGTAGACGCCGGCATTGGCGAGCCGACCACATCGCCAGGCTCTAAGACGCCCTTCAGCAGGCTGCCGCTCTCAGGGCGTGGCGTGGCATTGCCGCTCGCGATGCCTGGTCTCGGCGTCTGGCTGCCCTCCACCTCCGCGTCGCCAGCCCCGCCCTGGTCGTCCATTCCCTCGCGGCGCTCGACTTCTTCCTTCTCGTCACGGATGAGACGCCGCAGCCGCATGCTCTCATCCATGATCCTGGAGAACTGCTCCCGGCGTTCCTGCCACGTGACGGCATACGTCTCGCTCTCGTCTTCCAGCTCGGCAATTTCCTCCTGCAGTTTCTTCAGGTTCGCGGCCTGCTCGGTACGCGTGCGCAGGTTTTTGTTGCTCGTGATCTTATCCGCGAGCTCATCAAATTTCTTGCGCTGCTCCAGCGTCGCGCGTGCCTCGTCCAGCTGGTCGCGGAGTTCTGTCGTCTTGTCCCGCACCGCCTGGGACTCCTCAAGGATATGATCGCGCTTGGCGGCATAGCGCTCGCGCTCGCGCTCGTTTGCCGAGAGGAGAAATTGCAGGCGCGCAATGTTGCTGTCGAAGGCGGCGAAGTCGAGGACGATGTCCTCGCGCAGCTGTGTGAGGTCCGCAGCCGATGGATCGGTGCTCGAGCCATTGGCATCCGGGGTCTCTGGCGGAGGCGTGGGAGCCTGGCGGGATTTCGAAGAGGCTATGGAATGGAGATTGGCCAGGTGTTTGGTCACCCGTTGGAGCGGTTTTTCCTCGACCTTGAGCAACCGCGATCTGTGCAGTTCGTTCTCGTCCTTCTCGTTAAGCAAGCCCCAGGACGCCATGGCGAATACGCGGGCAATATCGAGTGAAACAACCTCAAGAGAAAGACTAGGGTGAAGGAGTCTCAACAGAGTGCAGCGTCGTCGGTTATCTGTAAGGTTGGTGGCGATTGGCGACAGTTTGGAGGCACGTGAGAAGGAGCGCGTTGCCTTCTGGAGATGAAAAAGATGAAGCTTTCCAGGAGTGAATACGCTAAATAAACAGGACCTATTTGAGGTACAGTACGGTGAGTACCTAAGTTTTTTTGAACCGCTTACGCCACTCCAGTTGACCCACCCCCGGATTAGGAACTGGTGTGGTCCCTGGCGTACATTGCTGATGTTTCTACTTCCCGATTCGACGGTATACCACACGGAGAAGCTCATAAAGATTGTGTATCAACCTGCAAATTGGGCATACACTTCAAAAATAATGTGGATTGTTCGGCCTTTTGAGTTCCTGCGGCCTACTTTGGTATTTCGGCGTGGAATTTGAGTAAACTACCTTATGTACCTACGCTTTGAGATCCTAGAGCCAACAGGAGTACCTACCTACGATAGCTCTTGCGAAACATTATAGGATGGCTCCGTGGAGTGAGGTAAAATAAGATACATACATATACTTGCCATATGTATCGCAAGCATACGAGGCGGATATAATATCTTCCCCATACGAGAGAGCGCGAGATTATATGAAAGCCCTCCCAAGTATGTTGGATGTCTCCAGGGATCATCTCATACCAAAACTATGGTGTTAAAGGTACTTGAGGTAGGGGTGGTTCTTGGAACCCCCCAGTGCCGCTCGTCACAAGGATGGACTGGGTTTTGCGGGTCAAACTACGCCAGCCAACCCGAGAGTGGGCCACTGTTCTTTGCACTACTCTACGGCGCGCTTCCAGTGACTCGGGACATCAATCCTCATCCTTCTGCTGTATCCCTCCAACCTCCATCTCGCCTCTCCCCGGGATCTTTTCCCATCTGGTTCTGTCTCGAATACAAATCTTTTGCCCGAATTTTCATGAACGAAGACCACTCTCGAGATGCAATAATCTCCTCCAGAGTTGCGCTGAGGCTAATGTCAGATTGATTTCGGTCTGGCGCTGTCCCGTTCTTTCTCCGAAAGGTGACTGCGCAGTGGGAATTACCATCTCACCTGCGCTTCACTCTTTCTTGTTTATTTTCTGATTCACCTACCGCCAGAGAGAAAAGCAGGGCCCCCCAATGCCCGGGCAGCCTCAAAAATGGCTCCCAAATCACTTGTCGAACTCTGCACCAAGGTTGCCATGGATAACATCAACCTCATAACTTCGCTCAGCAACATGCCGGTCCGAGCCGTCCAGGGCATCCTTGCTGGCATCAAATCCGCCAAGCAGCTTCGTTTGCTTGAGGAGAACGACGATGACGTCCTAGAGCTGACACCACCGCACTGGCAACGGCTAATTCGGAGAGACTTTCCCCTTCTCGAGAAAAAGTTCAACTGGGTTCCCTCGAGGCCTGAGGAGTGGTACAGAGTCCACAAGAAGTACGAAGATCTGCAGAAAAAGCAAGATGCTGAGGCTACTGCGAGGCTCCAAGCCGCCTTCGCTGCCAAGAAGAAAGAAGCCGTCGCACGACAGACGGCTCTCGTATCAGTCAAGGACACTTGGAAGCTGCCCCCCCTCCCCAAGGACGGACGAAGTGCCTACGGCTTCCGTGGTCAGGGACCCGGCCTCGGCGGATCGTCCGGTTCCGGATCAGGCGGTACCAGCAGCACGCGCTCGAAAGATAAGAGCTTCCTGCAGAAGGCTCGCCGCGAGGCGAAGGAGCACCACAACCGGCATCTTCTGTCCACCCCCTCCGGCCACCTGGCGGCCAGGACGAGCCAGCTTACGCGGGCTCCGCAGTCCATGATCGAGCAGAAGCGGATTGAGCGCCAGTACGATCCTTCTGCTGTTGCAGCGGCGGCGTCCGCGGCACCCCTGATTCGTGTACCCCGAGCGGCAGCCAGTAAGACTGGCGGGGACGAGCGTGAGCGGCGAGAGAGGGAGGCCCGTCTGTTGGCCATCAAGAACGGAAACAAGCCAACCCAGGGAAACGTCATCTCATTTGATGACGATAACGAGCACGGCACGGGAGACGACGATCTTTTTGGCGACAAGAAACCTGCTCCCAGAGGAAACGTCGTCTCTTTTGACTCGGAGGACGAGGACGATCTCTTCGATGGCCCGCACCTTAGCACCTCTCCGCCGCGAATCAAGAGCACCCCGCGGAAGTCCTCGAGCTATTCATCGACCGCGCCCAGCGTGGCCGGCGCGAAGCGTCGTCAAGGCGGGCTCCTCTCCGCGTCCCCGGGTGCGAACCGCACAGAGGGATTGGTTACCAAGCGCCCCCCTCCAGTCCGTAACGTGGCCTCCCTCTCTAGCAGCATCATGCCTCCCTCGGGCAAGCCCGCTAGGACTGGATCCTCTGTCGGTACTCGCAAGGAAAATACTTCAGACCATGTCGGACACCCGTCCCGGGGGAACGCTGTTGGCTCAGGAGGATTCACGGACCAGTTCGCCCCGAAGCGGAGGAACTCCGTAACTGAAAACTCGTCTTTGGGGAACACTGTTGGCTCAACAGGATCCACGGACCAAGCCGCCCCGAAGAGAAAGAAGTCCCTAACCGGCGGAGTGTTCATGCCCAAATCCAAACGGCCTCGCATGTAGAAGAGGCCGCTTGGTAAACATCGCAGCAGGAAGATTGGTTTTTGGTTTTGTTAGACTACAAGGTTAGGGTCTCGGATGTGAGCCCAGGAATTATGGCGCCAAGGGGGGGATGTGGTTCTAGTTGCGATGATGCCCTTTGCAAAGGACGGAGTTAAGGGATAGGTTGATCGATACCCACTGCTGCTGTTGCATTAGACTTTCCGTAGTCAAAATACATTGCCTCCGGAAGAATCTGCAAATCATTCCCGGATTCAATCTCATGTTAGTGATGCTACCGCTTAGGATCCTTGTTGAGGCAGATGAGACGGTTCGCCAGGGCTCACAAGTTTCTTTGGTATAGGCATCTCTCTCCAAGCGCACACCCGTGGAAGATTGTGACCAGAAGGGCAGTAGCAAGCGGAAGAAGAAGGCTAGGGTTCATTTATTTGACTCTGAGCACCGCAGTCATGCCCCCATGACTGCGGCCGCCCGCGTGCAGATTCAACGGTTGCACTGTTAACACGAATGGCCACTAGGAGGACCCAGGATAATGTGGCCGTGGCCGTGGCCGAAAACCGACAAAGCAACCCTAAGATATGTCATCGCCTGCCTCTTGGATCGCTCTGGACGGGTTACCCCTTCTCCTCCAAGCACTACCACCGCGCTCAATAAGTCTGCGGCCAGGAACCGCTGCTCCTTTACGCTGCAGAGCCTCCTCGCAACGCCAGCACCAAATGGAGAGTCGCACCGCCCTCGAGCTGATAGTCGCTGGCTGTTTTATCGTCCACCCTGAATGTGAAGAGAGCATGGTCAGAAACATGTGGTAAGGAGAGCTCGTTCTGGTGTCCCGTGGATGGTGGCCTACATTTGTTTTCCGCCGTAAATCAGACGCTGCTGCACGGGAGGGATGCCTTCCTTCTCCTCGACCTTCTCCTTTATCTGGGACACCTAGGGAAAGAGCCAAGTCAGAATAATGCTCCCTTCCAATCCCACAACCTGGATCCTCTCCTTGACCCTGGGGCACACCCAAGACAGGCCTGCAACACCGGTCCTGCTATCGCCATACCTTGTAGTCGCTCTCGATGTCGAGCTCGATCTCCTTGCCGGACAGGGTGCGGACCCTATAGTAATCACAGTCAGTATCACTGCAAGCCGGTTCTACTCAGGGAGGTGCGAGTCTGGCCGCGAACAGCTGGTTGACGGCGGACTCACTTGATAAGCATGGTGGGCGAGCTGGGTCACAAGCGATGGGCTGCTGGTCTCGGTTGGTTTCGGGGTCAGGGAAGGAGGAGTTCGATCGCTTGGCGGGTTGGCGAAAAGGACTCAAGCTCTGGGGCGCTATTCAAAGTCGGTTTTCCAAAGGCGCGCGAACGGAAGTCGATAGCTTGCGTTGGATGTTCGAAGAGCATGCATGACAGTCGCGCGTGTTGGGGGCGAGGGGTCATTTATCTAGAGACATAGCAACGTGGGGTGGTGGGGTAATGGATGAGCTCCCCGTGAGGCAGCTTGTCAGGCGTGGCAGGCAGGCTCGCAGGCTCCAAACTACTAGCGGCATAGCCCGCAATGGCTTTCCTTTTGCCGATTAAGCTTTCAGGGCATCTAGGTTGGGTTCGACCATTTTTCCCCCTTCCAAGTGGTCTCTCGAAACTAAGGTATGTCATATTACTTGGGACATGCCAATACACTACAGATCTACTATATGCTGTAAGAAGAGAGGTGTGCCCAACATGCCGGCAGAAATTCGAGAGTACCGTGAATACCACATGATATGTACTAGACATGGTTCCCCGTCCATGTTCTATCGCGGTACGAGTTGAGTTTCCACAGGGGTCAGTTTAGACAGAAAATTAGCCAGTCATTTCAAGGTAGGATAGATTTTTCCCGTTGCGCGAAACAGGGAGTTCTTTGAGTGTGGCTAGCCCATGGCACCGCTCTGTTGTACAACCCTTACGAATCTTTTTATAACATACAGTGGAGATTTGATCCCGACATGATCCTCGTACTCCTTTACTAGAGAAGCCCCTTACGTCGTACACCGTCTACTGCTTCTTTTCACCATCAGCAAACACGTTGAGACCCAGGCCCTCCGAGTCCAGGAGAAGCCTGTTCCTGCCGCCAGATTCCTGGAGGAGCTGAGCAATCGCCCTGGCGTTCTCCAGCTTCTTCAGCTCCACGTATGACTTGCTCTTCTTGATAGCGTCACCGATGAGCTCTGCCGAGCGAGCTTCACCCTGCGCCTTGACCACCATAGCCTGCTTCTCCTGGCGAGCCTTGTCGACAACGAATGCCGCTCGCTGGGCCTCCTGTTGCGC
>FTLB01003991.1_pt1 | contig 11995 bp, 9 predicted proteins | sample 1658291 | NCBI WGS metagenome assembly FTLB01 (sample SAMEA3914812, study PRJEB12502) | metagenome | biome: forest; material: soil | place: Canada | collected 2011-07-07 | depth 0.1 m
CTGTAATACTGATGCAAAATTTATATTTAATACTAACTATACATATACCTATATTGGCTGCGACAGCTCTGATGCTTATTTAGATTCAACTTCCGGGCATTGGACCTTTTTAAATTCAAATCAAACAGTTATTGTTTTCCATCCCAATACTACCAAGGCCGATACATTTCAGATTAGCTTAATAACTTCTGGCGTTCTCGTAGTTTCACAGTACAAGTCTGGGTCAGTACATTCAGAAACCTTTATAAACCAGTAAGCATTCCAGAAAGTTAAGAACTGGAAAGCGCATCCGGTTTTTTATCATCTTATAGGTTAACTATATATGTTTCGCCTTTTGGTCTACGTATCTATAGGCAATGTATATAGTTTTTTTATGCTATTTTTTTCCCTTTTATATTGCATTAGTTATAGTCCCAAAGCTTATCCTTCTGCAAATATATTTAACAATTTCTTAACCTTTTTCTGATTTAAATTAGTTAGCTTTGTTAACTGTTAATAATGTCAACTATTTTATTTAATGACTAAATCAATACTACCGCCCCCATTGCCTATGGGGAAAGTATTTACAGACGTGGCCAAAGCTTACTATGGAGTATTGGCAATACGGCTGGAACATACGGGTATTGATCGGTTTTTTTATACGCTGATGGTAATTAATGAAGGTGGAGGAAACCTTACACAGCAAAAGTTATCGGATATTATAAAAGCAGATAAGGTAACTATAGTAAGGGTAATAGATTATTTGTCAGAAAAAGGTTTGGTAAAAAGAGAAGTAAACAAAAATGATAGAAGAGAGCATTTGCTTGTACTTACTCAAAAAGCAAACAAAATTATGCCTGATATTTGCGATGCGCTAAAAAACCTGGAAAAGGAAATGTTTGCAGGTATTAGCCCTAGTAAAAAGACGGAGTTTAACGATTGCCTTAGCACAATTATGGGTAATCTTTCCAAACTTCCGTCCGAAAAGATGAATGTGAAAGTAAAATTTAATAAAATTAAAGGAACGAAATGAGCAGAATATCAAAATTGTTGATTATCGCTATACAGGTAACAGCAATTACTTTTTCTTTAGTAAGCTGTAAAAGTGGCGGCGGCAAACCAGAAAGTAAGGAAGGGGGCAAAGGAGGCGGCCCAAAAGAAGCCCCTTCTGTGCCTGTAGAGGGCGTAGTGGTAAAAAAAGAAGAGGTAGACAGCAAGATAGATGTGATAGGCACTATTTTGCCTAATGAGAAAGTAGATTTAAAAAGCGAAGCATCAGGAAGGATAACAGATATTCTATTCAAAGAAGACATGAAGGTGCGTAAGGGAGATTTGCTGGTAAAAATATACAATGCAGACTTGCAGGCCCAGTTAAAGAAAGTGAAAATACAGCAGGCTTTGGCTAAAAATGATGCGGAAAGAAATAAACAATTGCTGGCCATAAATGGAATAAGCCAGCAAATATACGACGCATCTGTAAATCAGTTGGAGTCTTTAGGAGCAGATGCCGACTTGATAGAAGCGCAGATTCGTAAAACAGAAATCAGGGCTCCTTTCGATGGCATCATTGGGCTACGTTATGTAAGCGAGGGCGAATACCTTGCTCCCACAACCCTTATTGCTACGTTACAACAAATTGATCCTATACGCGTGGAGTTCGATATTCCAGAGAAATATAGTACTAGTGTAAACAAAGGTTCTACTATAGCTTTTACTGTAACAGGTACAAAAAAAGTCTACATAGGCAAAGTATATGCTGTAGAACCTATGATAGATGTAACTACCCGTACGCTTAAAGTTAGGGCGCGTTCTTCCAACGAAGATTTTAGTTTAAAGCCAGGGGCTTTTATAAGAATAGAGCTTTTACTACAAAAAGATAAGAATGCAATTCTTGTGCCCACAGAAGCCATAGTGCCGGGTCTTAACTCACAAAAAGTATTTGTGTATAATAATGGTAAAGCCATATCCCGAAAAGTAATTACAGGGGCAAGAACGCCATCAAGAATACAAATTACAGATGGGCTGCAGATTGATGATACCGTAATAACTTCTGGCATTATGCAGTTAAAAGACAGTACAAAGGTAAAGCTTAAACTAAACAACCGGCAGGGAAATATATGAACATATCATCCATCAGCATAGAGCGTCCTGTGCTTGCCACAGTAATGTCTATTATAATAGTTCTTTTTGGCGCAATAGGTTATACATTTTTGGGAGTTCGGGAATACCCATCTGTAGATCCTCCGGTTATATCGGTTAGAACTTCTTATACGGGAGCAAATGCAGATATAATCGAGTCGCAAATTACAGAACCTCTGGAAAAAGCGATTAATGGCATTGCAGGTATACGCACGCTCACTTCATCCAGTAGCGTTGGGGTAAGCAATATTACAGTAGAATTTAACTTAGATGCGGATTTGGAAACCGCCGCCAACGACGTGCGCGATAAAGTTTCTCAGGCCGTAAGGTCGTTACCATTAGATATTGACGCTCCACCGGTAGTAACTAAAGAAGACGCTAACTCAGACGCTATCATAACTCTTACTCTGCAAAGCTCTAAGCGGAATGAACTTGAAGTAAGCGACTATGCGGAAAATGTTATTTTGGAAAGGCTGCAAACCATACCCGGTGTAAGCTCAGTGCAAATATGGGGACAAAAGCGATACGCCATGCGTATGTGGATGGATCCTTTTAAACTGGCATCCTACAACCTTAGTCCGGTAGATATACTTACAGCTTTAAACAGAGAAAATGTAGAATTGCCTGGTGGAAAAATTGCAGGGTATAGTACCGAGTTAACAGTACGTACAATGGGTAATCTTTCAACAGAGAGTGATTTTAATAACCTTATTATTAAAAATACCGGTTCACGCATTATTAGGTTCTCAGACATAGGATATGCTCAGCTAGGCCCTGAGGTAGAGGAAACAGCTTTTTCAGAAAAAGGAGTTCCAATGGTAGGTCTGGCCGTTACTCCACAGCCCGGCGCAAATTATATAGATATTGCCGATGAGTTTTACAAAAGGCTGGCGTCTATAAAAGAAGACATCCCTGAAGATTATAAAGTTAATGTAGCGTTAGATAATACCCGGTTCATTAAGCAATCTATTAAAGAAGTGGAAGAGACATTGATGATTGCTTTCCTTTTGGTAGTTATTATTATCTACATATTCTTCCGCGACTGGCTCATCGCCTTCCGTCCGTTAATAGATATTCCGGTATCATTAATAGGCGCATTCTTTATAATGTATATTGCAGGGTTCTCCATCAATATCCTCACCTTGCTTGCTATAGTGCTCGCTACGGGATTGGTGGTGGACGATGGTATAGTAGTAACGGAAAACATTTACAAAAAGATAGAGGGCGGAATGCCGCCACGGCAAGCGGCGCACGAAGGGTCAAAAGAAATATTTTTTGCGGTTATATCTACTTCCATTACCTTAGCTGTAGTGTTTCTTCCGATAGTATTTCTGGAAGGATTTGTAGGAAGGCTGTTCAGGGAGTTTGGTATAGTAGTAGCGGGAGCGGTGCTTATTTCTGCTTTTGTATCTCTTACATTAACGCCAATGCTTAATGTTAAAATGGCGCGTAAAAATCATAAGAGGTCAAAGTTTTACGATCGGACAGAACCATTCTTCGAGTGGCTTACCACTTCATATTCTAACTCATTAGGTAAATTTTTGAAGGTAAGATGGGCGGCATTCATTGTTATAGGCTTGTCAATATATGCCATAATACATATTAATAAGAATATTAAATCAGAGCTTGCTCCTTTGGACGATAGAAGCCTTATCAGAATTACGGCTACTGCTCCGGAAGGCACTTCATACGACTATATGAAGCGTTATATGGATCAGGTCTCCCAATTTATCAGCGATTCTGTTCCGGAAAGCGAAGTAGTAATGGCTATTACCGCCGGGGGCAGAAGTTCTTCCAGCGTCAATTCCGGGTTCTTCAGAATAAGGTTATCCGATCCTGAAAAAAGAAAAAGAAGCCAGCAGCAAATAGCTGATTATCTTACAAAGCGATTAAAAAAATTCCCCTCAGCCAAAACCTTTGTGGTTCAGGAACAAACCATAAGTGTAGGAGGAGCTTCTAAAAGCGGCTTGCCTGTGCAGTATGTAATACAGGCGCCTAATTTCCCTAAGTTGGTTGAAGTTCTTCCAAAGTTTATGGACGAGGTAAGCAAAGACCCTACCTTTACAGGCAGCGACGTAAACCTTAAATTTAATAAACCCGAACTATTAGTATTGCCGGATAGGGAACGCGCTAAGGCTTCGGGCATTTCTGTGCAAGATATCGCACAAACCATACAGTTGTCGTTAAGCGGTTCCAGGTTCTCATATTTTTACATGAATGGCAAGCAATACCAGGTAATAGGCCAATTTGATAGGCCAAACCGCGACGAGCCATTAAACCTAAGCTCAATCTATATTAAAAACGATATTGGAACGCCGATACAATTAGATAATCTTGTTCAAATATCAGAAAATACCAGTCCACCGCAGTTGTTCCACTTTAACAGGTACAAAGCCGCTACTGTTTCGGCCAGTTTAGCCCCCGGCAAAACCATTGGCGACGGCATTAACGCAATGGATGCTATAGCTGCAAAGGTGCTGGATGAGAGCTTTTCCACAGCGTTAAACGGCGCTTCCAGGGACTTTAAAGAAAGCTCCTCTAACATCATGTTTGCTTTCCTTCTGGCTTTGCTGCTTATCTATCTTATTTTGGCTGCCCAGTTCGAAAGCTTTATTGATCCGCTCGTAATTATGCTTACCGTACCACTAGCTCTTGCCGGAGCTTTCATTACTCTTAGTATATTTGGGCAAACGCTTAATATATTTAGCGAAATAGGTATTATTATATTAATAGGGTTGGTAACTAAAAACGGTATATTGATAGTAGAATTTGCTAATCACAAGCGCGAAGAAGGTTTGCCTTTAATAGAGGCAGTAAGAGAGGCTTCGGCAGCGCGTTTAAGGCCAATATTAATGACCAGCCTTGCCACCATATTGGGGGCTGTGCCTATTGCCTTTGCGTTGGGAGCTGGCGCTACTAGCCGTGTGCCTATGGGCTTGGTAATTATAGGAGGCTTGTTGTTCTCGCTTATCCTTACGCTGTTTGTAATACCAGCCATGTATACTTACCTGACAGGAAGGAGAGACAAAAAAGAAACAATAGTAACTCATAACGAAGAAAATACCCTTGTTAATGCTTAAATAAGATGAAAGTAAAGTTTTTGATTTTTATACTAGTAGTTGCTGTTTACACAAAAACCAATGCACAAGATACGTTACAAGTAGAAGAGCTTATTGCGCTTACCATCGAGAACAATTTCGATATTCATATTGCCAGCAATAACCTGCAGATTTCTAAAAATAACAATAACATAGGTCTAGTGGGAGGTAGCCAGTCAACTGGTGGTACGGTTTCCGGGGCATCAACAGGTATGTTGCCACAAATTTCAATAGCTGCAGGTAGCCCTGCAAACCCGATGGGGTTAGGGCAAACAATAAGTACATTAAAGTATTCTACTCCTCAACAAGATGTATACAGGCAGTCTCTTTCAAACACCAGTTATGCGCCTGCTATTGTCGGTACCTGGTATTTTTTTGACGGGCTAAAAATGTTCGCTACCAAAAAGAAGCTAAACCGCTTTGTAGACCTTAGCAACCTAAATTACCGTTTGGCAATAGAAAATGCCTTACTGCCAGTGCTTACAGCATACTACCAGATGATTAGCATAGAGCAGTATATTAAATCGTTAAAAATTTCGCAGGCATTAGGAGAATACCAGAAAAAGTTAGCAGAAGTTAAAAACACAACGGGCACAGGCTCGGGAGTGGAAGTGCTGCAAACACAAATTGATTATAATAACATACAAGTGCAGATTATTCAGCAGCAGACGCTATTAAACGACCAGCGCATTACACTTAATAATCTGGTGGGGCGCGCTCCTGATTTTCTTTTTAATGTCCCCTCTAATATTGTTGTTAAAACCGAACCACAATATGAAAATGCATTAGCAGGCCTTAGCAACAACAATACCATTAGGTCAAATATGAAACAGATCGAGATAGATGAGCTGGGGATGAAAGAATTTAAAGCAAACCAATTTCCTAAAATAGGAATTACAGGTAATTATACTTACTCTCACACCTCAAACAGTATAGGTTTATTAAGGCTTAATCAAAACTCGGGGTGGGATCTGGGATTTATTTTCTCATGGACGATACTAAATAACCTGACTACGCATACTGCCATTAAAAACCAGCTTATAACCCTGAAAAATGATAATTTAACGTTGCAGATGTCTAAAATTGTGCAGCGTGGAATGCTATACCAGGCGTATATTAGTTTTAAGAATAACCTGGATATAATGGAAATCGAAAAGAAAAGTGTACTGCTTGCCAGCAAAAATCTGGAGATTGCAGCGCAGAGGTATAAACAGGGTGCGGCAAACTATATAGAATACCACACCGTAGAGCAAAGCTACGAAACAGCGCAGTATCGTTTGGCGCAGGCCTCATACAATACAAAGGTAAGCGAGCTTAATTACTTAAAAGTACAGGGCTTGCTGGTGTATTAAAATTGCTTTATCACTGGTTAATAAAAAAGGACTTCTAAAGAAGTCCTTTTTTATTGCTGTTGGGTAAGCTATTTTTAGTTTAGTAAGTCAATGATTGCCCCACTGTAAAAAAATCTACTACGATACCTGCTTTATTTTGTAAGAAATAAGAACGCAAACAATAGTAGCCACTGAAGCAATAGCTCCTACAATATTAAAATTGATCAGTTCTCCGGTTGCGGCGTTGCTTATTATCATTCCCGCGCCAAAAACTCCTAGCGCTGATGAAAGCTGCTGTACAGAAGAATTAATGCTCATAAAACTGCCGCGTTGTTTATGTCCTACGCTACCGGTAATAAGCGCCATAGCAGGCACAAACCTGGCCCCGAAGAAAATGAAAAAGATGGTAGTGCATATCAGCGCCACAAAGGTTGAGACATGAGGAAGGTTAACAATAAGCAGCATAGGTATTATAGATATAATACCCGCTACAACAAATACCTTTTGTTTGCCAAATTTATCTGCCAGCCTACCCACTATAGGGCCGGAAACAACGGTGGCAAGGCCGCCAAATAAATATACAAGAGGCAGCTCGTCTTTTTTATCAAGCCCAACGTTGGCAACCAGGTAATCGCTTATGAAAGGCACAACAGTAAAACCAGCCATGGTAAGTATAACCGTAAAGAAGAGGCCCCATTGTAAGTTGCGGGTTTTTAACACAGAAATAATATTCTCCAAAGGAGGCGTTTTTATTGCCGTTATGTGCGAAGTAAGGGAAGGGAAAAAGACAAAGCAAAATACTAACACTACGCCGCTTACGCCGGTAATCATCATAAACGGGGCGTTCCAGCTAAAGTTGTTGGCAAGGGCTAAACCCAGTGGAACTCCTATAACAGAAGCGGCTGAAAAAGCGGCCATTACCAGGCCGGTAGCTCTGCCCCTGCGTTCCGGTGGAACCACATCGCCAATGATGGAGAAAATAAGAGCCCCTAATATGCCGCCAAAAAAACCAGCTATTACACGGCAAACAAGAAAAATAATATAGTCTGGCGCCAGGGCGCAGCACAGGTTGCTTAGCATAAAACCAGCATAAAGGCCAACCAAGGCAGTTTTACGATCGAAGCGGTCTATAAAGAATGAACTAATAATACCTGAAATACCTGCGCTAAGGGTATAAGCAGAAACAAGGAAACTAAATTCCCTGGTGGTAATGAAGAATACTCCCTTCAGTACAGGGTTCAACGGAGCCATAATCACAAAATCCAGAATATGGGTAAAGTTGATGGCGGCCAACAGAATTATAATTACAGTTTCGTTTAATGCCGGTTTGGCGGCAGGATTGATTACTTGTGCTTCCATTACATTTTAAGGATAGGCAAAGATAAGAGATTACTTAGCTAGAATAAGCCAAAGTCCCTTCCTTTTTTTATATTTGTATTAGGTAACACACGGCGCCGTTTCTGTGTTTACTCCTTATTAGATCCATAAATTTTGAAAGAAGATAAAAAAATAAAGGGAAATCTCTTTGATATACAGATATTAAGGAAGCTTTTCTCGTTTACGCAACCTTACTTACTGCAATTTTACTCCCTGCTTTTTCTTACCATAGTGGCGGCGCTGCTTGGCCCAGTAAGGCCTTACCTTATTAGCGAGGCCATAAACAACTATGTGGTAACAGCCAATTTTGACGGGCTGCAAAAAATGGTCATTCTGCTGTTGGGTATACTCATTTTGAATGGATTAGTACAGTATTTACAAACCTACCTGGCTGGCTGGTTGGGGCAGCACATCATAAAAGACATACGAAGCAGGCTCTACAGGCATTTGCTAAAGTTCAGGCTACAGTTTTTTGATAAAACACCCATAGGCAGGCTGGTAACGCGCAACGTGTCGGATATAGAAACGCTATCTGACTTTAACGACGTATTCGCCTCTACCATTGGCGACTTTCTGCAAATCTTTTTCATACTCGGTTTCATGTTCTGGATGGATTGGAAACTTACGCTTTACAGCCTTTCCATGATTCCCTTATTGCTCATCAGCACCTATGTGTTTAAAGAAAAAATAAAAGTATCGTTCAACCGGGTGCGCACTGCCGTGGCTAACCTGAATACCTTTGTGCAGGAACACATAACTGGGATGAACATAGTGCAGATATTTAACAGCGAAGAACGCGAGTTTAAAAAATTTCAGGAGATTAATGAAGAGCATAAAAATGCAAATCTTAAATCGGTGCTCTACTATTCCATATACATGCCCATTGCCGATGTAATAGCGGCCATTGGCACAGGCTTGCTGTTATGGTTTGGAGCCAGAGAGGCATTTGGCCATCCTGCCGATATGGAAGACGTAGGAGGTAAGCTGATTGCCTTTATTATGTACATCGCCATGTTCTTCCGCCCCATACGCATGATTGCCGACCGTTTTAACAACTTGCAAATGGCCATAGTAAGCTCTGAACGGATATTTACTTTGCTGGACGATACAACGCCCATACAAGACAGCGGCGCAGCCAAGCCCGAAACCTTCGAAGGCAGCGTAAAATTCGATCACGTTTGGTTTGCCTACAACAACGAGGAGTATGTGCTTAAAGACATTTCATTTGATGTAAAACCAGGGCAGACCGTAGCCTTTGTGGGCGCAACAGGAGCTGGTAAATCATCAGTTATAAATTTACTAAGCAGGTTTTACGAAATTAATAAAGGAACTATAAGCGTAGATGGTAAAGACATACGGGACTACAATGTAGATTCGCTACGCTCGCACATAAGCGTGGTGCTGCAAGATGTATTCCTGTTTTCAGATACTATTTACAACAACATTACCCTTTTCAACAAAAATATCCCAAGGGAGAAGGTTCTGGAAGCGGCAGAGATGGTAGGAGCCAGAAAGTTTATAGAACGGCTGCCGGGCGGTTTCGACTACAATGTTATGGAACGTGGAGCCACCCTTTCCGTTGGCCAGCGACAATTGATCTCCTTTGTGCGCTCTATGGTGTACAACCCTAAAATAATTGTGCTGGACGAGGCCACTTCTTCTGTAGATACCGAAACGGAAGAACTGGTGCAGGCGGCTATGGAAAAGCTAATGAAGGGCCGCACAGCCCTGGTGATAGCCCACCGGCTTTCTACCGTGCAAAAGGCAGATAAGATAATAGTAATGGACAAGGGAAGGATAGAAGAAAGCGGCACCCACGAAGAGCTGCTGCTGCAACGTGGCTTATACCATCAGTTGAACGCCATGCAGCATAAAATATTCGCATAAGCATGACCACTACCAGATACATAGTACTTTTTTGGGCTTTAAGCATTGCGGGTATAGGCGTATTTTTTTACTATAAGATGGGCGGTTTTAACGCGCCAGAGTTAAGTATTGTTAATGCGCCAGCCTATACTATAGTGGGCAAGGCATACGAGGGGCGAATGAACAGCAAAGAATTTGGCGAGTTGTTCGAAGAAGCTGATTCACTGGTAAAGACAGGGACTGTAAAAGGAACCTCCTGCGGATTATTTGCCAATAACCCAGCTTCTGGTAAAGATGTAGTAAAAGCTTTTGTAGGCGTAATGCCCAATGCCCCGGTACAGCAAGTTCCAAAAGGTTTTGAACTAAGAACAGAGCCTGCACGCAAGGTAGCGCAGGCCCATGTAACGGCGCACTACATGCTTGCCCCACAGGTGTACCCCAAGCTAAAAGAGTATGCCGATGAGAAGGGCATTAAAATAAACGATACTCCTGCTTTAGAAATTTACAAAAGCGAGGATGAGATAATAATACAATTGCCGGTGAAAGAGTAAAAAGATCGAGGTCGGATTTTTTGATTTATAATTAGATATGAAAATTACTATTTTACTCTTTTTACTAACAAGCGTTCACTCTTTTGCCCAAATTACATTAGATACCAGTAGCCATCCTCATGTAGGCACTTCGTATAATATATACTATTTTGATGCATTAGACCCAGCTATTATTGCCCTTACAGGCCCCAACCAGGTATGGGACTTTAGCAAAAGGGGATTTGCTTTTTTTGAACAACAAACCTTTTTGGCAGCATCAGGTTTTCCCGAAAGTATAAATTTCCCTACCGCAAACCTTGTTTTAGACACTAATTCCTCAAATGATAATCGATGGTATTATTCTTCAACATCAAATGGATTGTCTACACAAGGCTATTATAACTTTGCTCCAAATAATACATATTATGTAGAAAATGATAATCCCGGTGATTTCAATATTATAACACCATTAGCCTATGGAGATACTTTTACTCTACGAAATGCCTATTGTGATACTATTATTAGCAGTGGCTTTCAAGGTACAACAAGAAATTGCTCTGGTGAAAGTAAAAGTTTTGTTATTTATAAAGTAAGTGTGGATGGCTGGGGAGTAATCAAACTTCCTGACAATGTAAATTATGATGTATTAAAAGCTACAGTAAAAAAATATGATGTAGTACAGTATTATAAGAATATAAATGGGACAGACATGCTGGTGGATTCTATTTATGATTATTCTTTAGGTTATGTATGGTATGCTAATACCTATTATCCAATAATAGTAGAATATATCAATGATAGCCTTTATTCAACATATCTTTTATATTTTCAACCTTCATCCAGTAATATAACATATACAGTGCCTTACTCATTAGTAAGTAATATTAATATTTACCCCAACCCAAGTTCAGGAAGTTTTACTGTAAAAGTAGAGAACAATGAAGCAATACAAATTGGTGTCTACAACAGTATGGGGCAGGAAGTGAAATCTGTATTTCTAAACCATACATCCAATATAGTTATTGAAGATGCCGTTCCAGGTATCTACTTTGTTACAGCAACTTCCGCTACAGGAAAAACAACGCAGAAAATGATAATTGAGTGATTGTCGTACAGCCTCGCTGCTGTCATCAAAAGTAAGATTAAATAGTACCATGAACAAAAAAGAACTCCAGGCGCAGGCTACTGAACTATACGATGCCATCTATGTGGTCTATTCACATTTTGACGAGTTGCAAAAACAGACGGACACCCAATACGAAGAGCAAGCGCAGTGCTATAAAATGCTGGTGTTATGCGATGATATTAAAACAGTGGCAGATTTAGAAGAAGTTCGTAGGCAATACCAAAAATTTATAGAGCCTTACGAGGGTGATTAGAAGTGTTTTTAACGACAGAGGCGGCAAACATTCCCACCAACGACCCTTCTTTTCATAAGCTAAGGAAACAACTACCTTTGTACAGTAATATAAAGCATAAATGGTAGAAAATCAAAATATACAAATCTGGATTGATGATGGAATAGTGCATGGAATATATAAAAAGAACTGTGTAGTAACCCATGAGACCGCAAAGGAAATGGTTGAACTAAGGCTTCAGCTGCAGGCAGGTAAGTTGTACCCCTGCATTGTATACTTGCTGGAAGGCAATGGCATATACAGGCCAGACGGCAGAA
>FTLB01695173.1_pt1 | contig 11988 bp, 4 predicted proteins | sample 1658291 | NCBI WGS metagenome assembly FTLB01 (sample SAMEA3914812, study PRJEB12502) | metagenome | biome: forest; material: soil | place: Canada | collected 2011-07-07 | depth 0.1 m
GGACACGATACAGTGCTGATCAAGTTTCCAGGTCACGACCTCGGAGAATGCTTGCTTGTTCCCGAGCGAGACGGTAAACTATCTCCCTGGGAACCACGTCACGATTTCCAGGTTCTCTAGCGCGAAGGATATTGGATACCGGCTGGTATTGGATTTCTTTTCCAGCAACGAGCAGTCCATTGACTTGGCTCTATCCGAATCGAGCAGCGACTTTTCCATTCCTCACTCGACTCTAGAAGTTGACGTTGAGAAGGAGCTGATGGATTTCAAGGGTACGAGATGCGCAGTCCTCTTTCTCTTTATCCCTGAGGGGCCACGAGGATTAATTGAACTCCTAAACCTGTCCCGCTAATACATGGACAGCCTCGAGGCGTCCCAAAGCACACTCGGAAGCAACAGAGGATTTGAACACCGTAATTTCTGGCTCTGTCGTGAAGCAGTTTGCTCCCACAGGTCCGTCTCCCCGTGAACTGCTCGATATACTCCTGCTAGGTTGTGTCTTGGCCTAACCATCTTGCAGTCAAACTGCGGCGCGTGCTACGAATGCTATCCAAGCAAGTAGACCAGTATCTCGAACGGCCTTCGGGCATTTCCTTGCACCCACATGAGAAGCCTTCGTCCTCGTCCTGGAAACCCCCCGTGGAAGTGGAGACCTGGCTCGACTCTGGGAAGCTTCTGTACATTATGGGGGAGCTTGGATCGGGAAAATCCACCACGACGAAGCGGATCGTCGAGCATCTCGAGTCACTACCGGAGGAGTACCCAGTTATCCTCAGCTACTTCTACGACGGAACTGTCTCCGGAGAGGACGCTGTATTCCAGATGGTCAGCAAATTCTTATTGCAGCTGCTGGAAGTCACCCCTTCTCTGATCAGACATTTCCCGACCCAAGACGTATTCTGGCCATCGCGTCCTTCTTGGCCGGAGTTGGATTCTCCGCTCGCGCATGATACGCCCCGAGGACTTGGCTCGGATCTCACGACGCGCCCTCCCATCCAGACACAAGGCTCGGAATCTGGCAACATAAGCCAAGCGCCAGAAGCCTATTTCTCGTTATTGGAGCTCACAGAAGTCTTGGTTTCTATGCTTCAAGACAGCGATTTCGCATATTCGTGCATCTTTATCATTGATGGAGTAGACAATATCGAACCTTGGTCACGGGTCCATCGCGGAGGCACGGGCACATACGAGCCCCAGATCTCGACCCAGTTGACCTATCTCTTACGGTGCCTCTTCACATCGGAACACGCCAAAGTCTGTTTGAGCTGGGACAGGGATCCTCTGCCAAGCTTGAGCGTAGATTCCCAGCAACTTGTGCTATCAAGGGACCAAGAACGCCAGGAAACGAGCATGATCATCATGAAGGGTATCCGGAACTTTGAAGGTACCAGGGAAGGTACCAGGAAACTACTTCATGATCTCGATGACCGCGAGGAGAGTATGATAAAATCCCGCGTCTGGTCCTACCTATGGCAGACCCTGGTTGCCACAGTTGCCGTCGAGATTTGGGAGCAAGAGCGCCTGGACGAGTTGGTCACATTTCTCAGAGATGTGAATGTTTTTGACGATGACCCTGTTGCGCGCGTATGTAGGTGGGTCGCCGAAGCCGTGTCGGAGCGCGACAGGCTTGCTCGTTGCGTCCTCGAATTCGTATCCCTTGCACATGGCGCATTAACGCTTGGCCAACTGGCTATCCTAATCGACGCGAGCGTGGAAAGGCTGGAGTTGGTCTTGCCCGTTTGGTCGACCGAGATATCCAAGTCCCGACGCCAAGCTATGTTATCCCAGGCCAGTACTCGATTCTATGGACTTCTTACCCTGCGTGGGAATAGAATCGTGTTCACTTACCCCTCCACTAAGAGGATCTTCCGACACTGCTACGTTGGGCGATACCAACAACTAAATTATCGCATTGCTATGGCGTGTCTTGAGATTATAGACAGGGCAGGAGGCAAGCAGAACGTCGATTATCTCTACGCAGCCAAGCACTGGGCAAAGCACCTCAAGTCTTGCTATATACCCTCTGAGAAACTCGAAGACACGATAAGCAGCATACAACGAGCATATGACAATGGTGCAAGTTTCGGCTTCCTGCCCTATCGTCTTTTTCCCCCGCCGAAAGAGATGAGAAATGGCAAAATACTTTGCATTCTGGCTTCGTTTGACCTGGACGGGCTCTTCGAAGATTATTTGTCTCGAGTTCAGGATTATCTCTCGGTAGAATTGGCAATTCGCTCTGCAGCCGTCAATCAGGCTGAGGCTGTGCTCTCATGTCTCCGGCGGTCTCGCTTTTGGGCCAAACGGCAGGAATCAAGTCTTTACGCCTTTAACAGATTTGGACAGCGGCTGCTTTTTCGCAACTCGCTTATTCCGATGCCATCCCTCCAGCGATCTCTCGGCCCGGGATCGGGTCTTTTCGTATTGGATGACTCAACATTGCCTCTATACGCTCTAGACAGCGATATGATACCCTTCGCAGACGTGTGCTCAGATACGCTCACTCTAGCCGTGCGCAAAGGCGACATTTCCCTCGCACAGGATATTTTACAAAAGCAGCTATACGCAAAGCATATTCAACCGTCGCTTCATGGCGCCCACGGCCAGCCAAGCCTCCTCCATATCGCCGCGATGCTAGGCTACTCCGATATTGCTAGGCTGTTGATGGAATACAACGCACCAATACGGGCAGAGGACAAATACAAGCGACTTCCTATCCATTGGGCCGCAGAGAGGGCACATGACGATGTTGTGCGACTGCTGGTTTCTTCGCGCACGGATCTCGACTCTGAAAAACGCACCCCCCTCTTCAACGCATGTGAGTCGAAGTCGGCATCAACGATCCGGCTCTTGCTGGATGTGGGACAAAACATAAATCACGCCGACAGAAGAGGCTGGACGCCGTTGCATGTCGCTGCTTATACTGGGGCCGCGGAGACTGTGCGACTCCTTATCAGCGGAGGTGCAGATATCCGCGTGGAACGGGCTCGCGATATCTCTCCCTTGCACTTGGCAGCCTATGGCGGTTGGCTGCCCGCTGCCATAGAGCTCCTGACTGCGAAGATCCCGGTTGACATACCCGACAAGCAACAGCAAACGCCCTTGCACTACGCCTGCAAATCGCCCAACCCTACCGCAGATGTCGTCCGGCTGCTCGTCGATGCTGGCGCCGACACAAGTGCCGAGGATACGAAGGGCCAGATGCCATTGCATGTAGCCGCCAAGAAGGGCTCCACCGAAGTCATCCAGCTGCTGCTAGCATCAGGCGCATCGCCAACTACTAAAGACCATCGAGGTCGAGTACCGCTTTCCATTGCCAGGTCGCACAAAAACATCCAGGCCGCATCCCTACTAGAGCAGTTCGATATTGGTGAGAGCACCGCGTCCTCGACTACCACCGCACTGGCCATGTATCCTCCGCGAAGCCAATTCCTAGAGCAGACTGGCTCGCAGTACGACGGCTCATGCGTCGTATTTGTGAGTGGTCTCTACCCATTGTCAGGGGCTGGCTGGGCAGATAGGTCCAGCATTGCGACATGGAAGTTGATCCACTGGAGATGTGAATATAGCATTCTGGACTTCCTGAAGAGATCCCAACTGAGAAGACTCGCGACCGACTTTCTCGAGGCTCTCCATGGCCAGCTGGCTGGAAAACCCGTGGAAAATACGTCTACACTGGCTTCCACCTACTCGCAATCTGCCCCGCAGTCTATAGTCTTTGTGGCACATGGTGTCGGCGGCATACTTCTCAAGGAGGCTCTCAATATTGCTTCAGTGGAGAAACCCTTTGCCGACATTCTCGAATGGACCCGGGGAATCGTCTTCCTGGGAACCCCTCACAACCCGTCAGGTCTTCAGAACACGTCAGACATCGTCAGAGACCTGTTCGAATCGTCCTATAGTCGCCCTAGGATGGCGACGGGGGATACCATTTCTTTCAAGAGACTGTATGTGGGAGACTCTCTGCCTGCTCTGCGGCAAAATGAAAGCCTGCTGCGAGACATCCAAGCCGAGTTTCAGACTCTTTCCGTCCGTGTGATGGTGCCGATTCTTTCAATGTGCGAGAGCCGTCCGACGGATAACTCACGGATTGTATGTATTCAAGCTTGCCGGCCTTGCTGCCAATCCCCCAACCCACCCCCATCTCTAGCCCCCTTCCGCCCTACTCCCACTTTTTTTATGTGTGCGCGTGTATGTGTCGTTGACCGTCGAATATGACCTCTGGCTAACCCTCTTCATAATCGCAGCTTGTACCAGTAGCCTCTGCAGCCTACCGCTCTCCGTCCGCATCAACACACCTTGTTCCTGCTGATCACTTTCAGCTTACACAGCTGGAGACTCTTCCCGATTTCTCGGTGGTTGTTGATTTTATCCAGTCATCGATGTCGAAAAACGAGCCTCAGGACAATGCCGCCCGCACCCAATTCGGAAATACCAAGATTTTGTTGAAAGAAGCAGACTTCCACGCCGCTGGTAAGTGCATTAACGCTTGCACAGTTTACTTCTCTTTTCTGGTGCTAATGCTTGGTGTCGTTGCTAGCCGAGGAGCTCATGATGAACTCGCTTCGAGTAGACAGGCCATCCGATACCTCGGATCTTGAGACAGCAAATGCAGCGGATTCGGTGTTACTGCCGTCGCAGGGAGGGCACCCGGATTTGATGACGTGGCTATATGAAAAGGATGTCAATCTGCTCTGGATTACCGGAAAGGCGGGCTGCGGCAAGACGACATTTATGAAACAACTCATCCGGGACTGCAAAAGGCGTGACGAGCCTCTAGGGTCAAAGTCCGTGACAGCATTCTGCATTTTCTCCGCCGCGAAGGGTCACACCGGGCCAACATACATGCTGCGGGTCTTGCTGACCCAGATATTCGACCAATCTCCGACACTTGCACGGGCAGTAGCCGGGCGAGATTTCAAGCCAGGCTGGTCACTTATAACGGTTGGACAGAATTGGCAGATGATGCTTGAAATTTTCCGTCACATCATCGAAAGTTCCAATGATACGGCCTTTCACCTCTTCATAGACGCCCTGGACGAGTGGAGAAGCGATACTGGTATCACGAATGAGTTGCCTCAAATGTTCTCCCTCATCGACAGCATTCTATCATACCGGAACGTCAAAGTTTGCTTTTCGGGGCGTCCAGTTCCCGCCGTTGAGCATATGTGCAGATCCCGGATGGCGCAGACGTTCCGACTAGACACTCATAACCTGGACGATATTTCTCGATATGTAGATCGAAGAGTCCAGAGTCTTGAACGGGAAGGATTATCCTCGGGGTACCTCGACAATGTGAGGCAAGAATTGCTTCAAAAGTCCGAGGGAATGTTTCTCTGGACTGCACTGGCGACTTCGCAGATGATCGACTCGATTGTGCACGGTGCCACGTTGAACGAGCTTCGCGAGGTGCTTCGTGCCATGCCTCCGGGGCTTGATCAAACCTACCAGAGAATGATAGACACCATTCCCAAGCCGTACGCCCAGGAGGCATGGCAGACTCTGACAATACTCGCTTTGGCGACTTCGCCAGTAGACTTCGCAATCTTATCATGGGCAACTGATGGCTGCAACCGAGGCAAAGGGGAGGAGCGCCCTCGGATCCTCTCGAGTGATCTCGCTGCTGTCAACGACAAGGAACTTGATAGCATCAAGAGTCTGACGCAGGCGAACCAAGATGCTCAGCGGAGGATCATCAGTCGCACTGGTGGCCTGATCGTCTGCCGTGACAACCAGGCAATGTTCATGCATCAAACTGCCAGGGACTTCATTGGAGGACATACGAGCGAGGCGGGCGCGGCCGTCGATCCTGTTCTCTACCTTGGTCTGTTAGGCGCCTGCGTCTTATGGCTGAAACTTGTCAACAAAACAGAAGATCTCAAAAACTTGAAGGAGGAGAGCAACCGCTGCATCAACAGTGGGATTTACTACGCCAGAATGGCCGATGCATTGCTGCTGGAGAAAACATATAGGCCTGCTTCCTTGGGCATGTCCTATGAACTACCGCCGACCGTCATGGCCTATGCGCGGCTCTTCCAGGAATTCTGTGGCGTGGTATTGAAAACGCAGACTTCACAAATGCAACCATCTTCAGCATCTACCAATGACGCACCCGCACTCCAGGAGGACCTAGATGCAAAGCACGAGTTCCTAGCGCGAACCCCGCTCGAAGGGGCCTCTATACTAGCCGCGAGATATGGCCTCATGACCTACTTCAAAGCAGTTGACCCGTCTCGCGACATGAACCGGTCCAAAATGTCGCCACTTCTCAACTCATTGCTCCCCGAGAGTCCTGCCGTGCCCTGGGACAATACTTTCGGATACTGGGACCTGCCCGAGCCCGATTTAGTCAAACTGTTATTCGAACGTGGTGCTGACCCCGACGGACTCTGGCAGTCAACTAGCCTCTGGCATATCGTGCTCGAATATGGCTACCACTGCTTTTCTAGCATTTTTATTCCACGCAGACCCGGACCGACTCCCTCCCGAGAGAACCGCAAGCGATGGGTTGGAATCGTTGAGCTCTTCCTGGCGTGGAATGCAGATGTCGTCAGCGAGCATCCCATGGCCATTCGATCGCGAGAGGATATCGCAGGAGCGGATTCCGGTTTACCCACCTCACCGGGCGAGGATGAGAGTATAACGGTCCGGCAGGTGACGGTGGAGTCGGCGCTCGTGGGAAATCTGTCGGGGGACGCAGAGTTTACGTCGGACCTTCGGAGGCTGCTGGACATGGTGCGGCGGAGGAAAGAAAGCCAACGGCCAATCTCGCTCAACAACCTCATCAGAGCAAGCTCGAATGCCATTGGTACGTCTTTGGCGTTCCTTGGCCTGAGTCGCAGCTGATAGGCCCTTCGATCTCGCCTTTCACAACGGGCGACTGTAAGGTCCCGCATCTAACGATACCTCTAATGGCAGGGACTGGACGTCATTTGTGGAATCAAGGAAGAGCTGATGTTATTGATTGGGTAGAGGAAGTTGGTATGGCTTCGACAACCGCACTCTTCAAACAATGGCCATTTATATTAGAATGCGAGCACGGCTCCAATTATGACACTATGCTCATATACGCCAGGACTCGAGTCGTATGCAAACTCTACCCGCGCTGTCAGCCAGACATGGATATGCAATCCTGGCGGGGCACATCCACGTTAATAACCCCATCGTGGGTGGCTCCTAAGCATTGAAGCAGCTTGCAACTCGTGTAGCTCCGAGATCACCGACCTAGTACTGACTGGAAACACTACTAATCGACTGGCTCATTTGTCACCTCTTGTACACCAAGACACCCTTAATTCACGGCAGCTATGGGCGCTACATGGATGAAATTGACTTGTTTCATATTTCTAAAGGGCCCAGTACAGGCATTTTCCTCGTCTTCAACAGAATCCAACATATCAAACCATTCGTGCTTCCATATCTCCCTCTCATGTGCTGCATATCCCTGGGAGCGTAGCCAGCCCAGAATACTCTCCGCAGTAAATAGGAACTTCCGTCACATCGCTGGGACGATGCATTGGTGAACGACCCGAAGCCGTAAACGTCTCAGCATTGTTGACAGGTTTAGATTCTACCTTGCCATTGACGTAGTTCCTCGAGAGACCCAGACATCGAAGACCGTGATCTCGCTCCAGAGTCATGGTCGCTTGCCAGCCTTGGTCGAGTGCCAGAATCGCCGCCCACCATCGCACCTCTTCCGCACTAGCATCTCCGATGTCCACGTTGATGGGGCTCTTGTCTGTCTGCTTTTTTAAATTTCCAACGTTCGAACATGAAAGCAGTAAAATATACAATTAAATAGAATGTCTTCCATTGAGCCGTTTCTTCCTGCTACTTGTAGCCATTAACCTCTAGGTGCTCTGCTGCTTTGGCATAATCAAGCACCACCTCCGTAATCTCCTGGTACTGGTCCTTGATGAGAGATGTTAGAAAGACCGAAAATTGTTCCAAGAAGTGTTGCATGTCCTCGCAAGTGTAAAGAGCCAACGAATGCTCCAGACCTAACTTCAGCTGCCCTTCCGGGCCTTCGAGAACATCAAGCACGAAGTCCCACACAACTGAAGGTTTGTGGACTTCAACCCGAATTACGTTTACGCCATGTTTATCCGGCATCACAAGCGCAGCCTCCGTTTTCTTGTAATGGAACGCAATCTGTGCGACCGGAGTCACGCCGGGTCGCGCTTCTGCGCCCATCCAGGCCGCGATCTGGTTGAATGGAACAACACCATGGAGCATCGCCTCTGCCACCTCGGCAGAGCCAGCCTTGATGTGGTCAACGAAGCGTCCACGGCTGTCTCCTTTCTCTGATAAGCGTAGTCGCAAGGGAATAGCATTGGTGAAGAACCCCACCACGTCATGCGTATCCGGATGCGGTCGCGTTTCATCCAGCAAGCACAGCACCAGGTCCTCCTCGCCGGTCAGACGATAGAGAAAGACGCGGAACGCCATCAACAAGAAGCACAGCGGCGTAGCGTTGTAGCTTGCGCATTGGCGACGCATCCTCCGGCCTAGATTCGCCGGGATGGCCTTGAAGTGCCGAGCCGTGTCCACCGCGAACGTGGCGGGTCGTTCTGCAACCTGGGCGTGGGGCAAGAGCCGTGACATATCCTGTGCCCCGCCAAGGTAGGATTCCCAGAATTGGCGGTGGGGGTTAATGCTGTCACCATGGAGCTGCGTATGCTCCCATAGTGCGAAGTCTGTGTATGTGATGGGTGGAAAAGGGACGACATCGTCTGGCTCCTTGCCCCCTATCATGGCCTCGCAGACTTTGTTCCAGCATTCGCCTACGAGTTGAATGCTTTTATCGTCGACTACAAGCCGATGGAGTACCAGTATCAAGACGTGGATAGCATCGGGTAACTTAACCCATGTCCCCTGGAATACTTGCCCGTCCTCGAATTTTAAAGTCTGGCGCCGTTGCTGACGGACGAGCTCTTGAAGAGCTATTTCGGGATCTTCGTCGTTGGTCAAGTTATGCGCGACTAGGATATCGGGATATGGCTTTTCAAGTTCCTTCTGCACGGGGAAATCCCCATGACCCAAAAATGATGTTTTTAGAATTGGATGATGATGTGCCAAATGGACAAGGCTCTCTCGCAACAGCTCGGCTGTTATCTTTTCAGGCGCGTCCTGGATTTGGAAGGTAGTTGTAAGGCTCGCATTAAGACGCCATCGCTCTTCGAGGTCATAATGGCAAGAGAGGATGCGGGCTTGAAGAGCAGAGCAAGGCACTGGCCGTTTTTCCCTCAAATGTGGGATCGGATCCTGGTCGGGCTTAGCAGGAGCTATGAGCTGGGTTTCGCCGTTCGTAAGAGCGCTAGTTGTGCCGTTTACATCAGGCGCATTATTCGTTACAACTGCACGGGGCATCGCAGCAAGTGCCTTGTTGACGATAGCCGCAATCGACCGGGGACCGAGCAGATCGAATAGGCGCAAGTCAACCTCGATAGTATCCTTAAACCATCGCCGGAGCTCCACAGCTACAATCGAGTCAAGGCCATAAAGAGAGAGCGGATTCTCGGGCGTAATAGATTGGGCTGGCACGTCCAGTACCGCACTGACTTTCTCAATGAAGCCCTGTTGCAAAATCGAGGCTCGCTCCTCAGGATACTCCGATGCTGCTAGAAGCCGCTGCAAGCTTTTGCCTCTTTTTTCAGCCGTATGGACGCCCCTCGAATTCGCATAAAGTACCCGAAAGGCTGATCGAAGTCGAAGGGGGCCGTAAGTGTTCTTGGTACTCAGACCCGTGATGAGCTGCTTGATCATTTGGTTTTCTGGTGATGAATTGGAAAAGGCTTGTTCAGAAAGTATTGCCTCTTCAATCAAATACATCAACTCCGCAGGCGTGATTGTTTCGAGCTGGCTGCTGCTCGTAGCATTCGGGTGGTTCCTTACCCTGTCGGCAAACATGCCCACGCTCGAAACTGCCGCGATGTTGATGCTTGTCCCAACAAGCCCTTGATGTCGACGCCACTTCATCAGACTATCGAGATATGCGTTTGCGGCATTGTAGTTGGCTTGCCCTGGGTTGCCAATAACTGCCGATACCGAGGAGAAGCACGTAAAGAATTCGAGCTTCTGACCGCTAGTTGCTCTATGTAGGTTCCAAGCACCATCGCACTTCACTTTCAGACAGGTTTCCCATTGCGTGAAGCTCATGGTGCGGATGGACGAGTCTCGAAGCACGGCCGCTGCGTGGAAAACCCCCCCGAGGGAACCGATCTTGTCAACAACCCTCTCCACATCCGCCAATATGGCGACGTCCCCTTCATATACTGCTACTACGGCACCCTTGGACCGCAGCCAGTCTAGAGTACTGCCACCAGAGCTCTTAGAGCCGGACCGGCAAAGGAACGCAAATCTTCGTGCTCCAGCGGCGAACATCCACTCGGCAACAGCAGATCCAAGTCCACCAAGCCCTCCTACCAGGAGATATGTTTTTGAAGCATCGAACAGCGTACCGATTGTTTCTGCATACATCGGTGGCGCAACGCGGACATCGTGCTCTTGGCGCGGGACTAATATGATCTTTCCGATATGCTTGCCAAGCTGCAGCAAGCGGAAAGCTCTCTCAACCTCACTAAAGGGAACCTCCAGCAAGCTCTGAGGCACGCTGATCTCTCCGTCGAACACCAATTTGCAAGCTTCGTCCATCAAGCGCTCGCTAACATGAGGAGTTTTCTCAAACACAGTAACCATATCGACTGCGGAGAAGGTGGCATTCTTCCGGAAAGGCTCCATAGCCAGGTTCGAGTTCTGATGAATATCTCTCTTCCCGATCTCAACAAAACGCCCGAACCAGCCGATGCAACTCCAAGTGGCTCGCAGTAGCTTGTCGGACAGGCTGTTGAGCACGACATCAATGCCGCGACCGTTAGTGGCTTTCATGACGCCTCGAACGAAGGACTCATCGCGCGATGAGAAGATCTGAGAGTCCTGTAGACCAAACTGCTCCTTCAAGAAGGCGCGTTTGGATTCGGAGCATGTCGCTAGTACTCTTGCACCTGCTCGCTGAGCAAGCTGCACGGCAACCTGGCCGACCCCGCCAGCGGCGGCATGAACGAGAACCACCTCACCCTTTCTCAGCCGGCCGATATCAAAGAGAGCATAGATAGCCGTGGTTAAAACCGACAAGAAGCTGGATGCAGTGGAGAATGATACTCCGTCCGGTATCCTTCGGCATACTCGCTGATCGGGACGAACTACAGTTGCAAGTGCCCCCTTGACATAAGCAAGAACACGATCACCAGGCGTAAAATGTGTAGGATCGACCTTCACACCGACGGCAGTAACGATACCGGCGCACTCGTTGCCCAATCCCCAATCCTGGATGATTCCTGTCGCAATGGCCACATCCCGGAAATTAAGTGCCGAGGCCATTACCTTAATCTCGACCTCATTTTCACCAATTGCATTGTTGATGAGCTCCCGGTTCGGCTCAAAACACAACGTCTCTAGCAGCCTGATCTTTGCAATGGTCAGCTGCATGGGCGGTTGACTTGCGATATTTTGCGTTGATGGCACGTTTCCGGGCGTGTTTGGCAGCTTGCGGTTCCGCGACACATCTTCCTCGAGCCGCGGGATGAACGCACAGCCATTGCGATCCATGATCTCGTCCTCTTCGAGAGTCTGGCTGAGGGCTTGCCGGATCCTCTTGGCGACATGAGATGCAGATGCCGTCTTTTCGATGTCGAGAGTGACGATGCGCGACTGTGGGTTCTCGTTGCGCGCTGTTTTGAGCAAGCCTCTGATCTTTGCATGGGTAGGATTCAACGTCGCATCCTCAACTACCCAGACAATATTCTTGTGTTCCAGCCCCAGGAGATGCCGTACGGAGATCCATTCTTGTGCGGCTTCGATGTCGCCATCCAGACTTGCAAGCACGACAATGTCGTTATTAGTTTGCTTGCCATCTAGCCCTGAGGACACGAAGCCCATATCCATCGTCGTTATCTCTTCGCTAGAGGCCCCAAGGCTGAGCAAGATGCTCGA
>FTLB01817942.1_pt1 | contig 11947 bp, 12 predicted proteins | sample 1658291 | NCBI WGS metagenome assembly FTLB01 (sample SAMEA3914812, study PRJEB12502) | metagenome | biome: forest; material: soil | place: Canada | collected 2011-07-07 | depth 0.1 m
CCTGCAATGACTTGTATCAAGTACACTACAACGGATATTTCTGTGCGAAAGAGGTTCACACCTCTAAAGCAGTCGCGGTAAGTCGTGGTCTTCGCTATCTCCTGCTCTAGCAGGTTTGTCTGTTCGATCATGGCGAGGAGTTTGTCGACGTCAGGACGGTGCTTGGAAGATGTGAGTCGTACGAGAGAAGCGCGAGCGGCTGCATTTCGTCCTTTTCGTACAAGCCAATAAGGGCTCTCGGGGGAAAAAGCCAGGCCTGCGAGTAAGATGGCGGGCCATATCCACTGAATGGCAAACAAAGTCTTATAAGCCTGCGCATCTAGTCGGCTCTCAAAGGCAGCGGAGCTGGCCTGTGCGATAAATTGCCCAATTACGAATGCCAGGTTGACTGAGGCGGCTAGTACACCCCGAAGAGCCAGGGGACAAACTTCGGAAGCGTAGGTCGGGGCTACGACGACATAGAACCCGTACGCCAGGCCACCCAACGCTTCGCCAATACAGAGCATCTCAATGCTGTCGGCAAAGTACTGGACAAAGATAAATGCAACGGACCATATGCAACAGAGTGCAAGAGTTAGCCGTCTACCCAGACTCTCTAGCGGATAGTCACAGATCAAAGCGCCCAAGACTTGACCAACAGGATTCCCCTGGCGAAGCGCGTAAGCTACAAGAACCGGAATTGCGAATTGAGGATTCCAGCAGGGGAGACAATAGACCCGCGTGTAAGGTACGACCAATTCAGCGGAGAAGAATGGACTAGCTCACCATGCCCAAGGCCATTTGCCAAGCTGCCGAGATGATATAGCGGCCGTCATACTCGTAGCCAAAACGGCGTTGAAATGCAGGAAGTGCATAAAGCGAAGTTACCAGCTGCGCATCAAAACCAGCCATCAAGACAGCCAAAGAAAAGAAGAAGGACCAAAAAATGGCTTGCGGGTACTGCTTGACAGCATCTCGGAGGTGAAGCTCGTGCTCCGCAGTGGTACTCGCGCGAGCGGCCGAGTCGAGTGCGGAGGAATGAACCCAGGTTTCATCGATATCGCCCGATTCCAATGCGACTCGTCGAGTATAGGACTCGTCTGAGAGCAGAGCCTCATGCTCGCCCGAATTTTGCGCCATTGTATACCCGGGATTTCTTGGTGTGTCGGCGCGACTGACTATTTACATTGAGACTGGGGAGAGTCTCGAGTCCTATGCTCAGGTTTGAGTGGCTGAGAACGCGGGGGTCTCGGCTACATGTGGAACCAGTCACGTGCACCCACCCAGCTTGTCTCGTGTTCAGTGAAAAAAAGAAGCAAAAGGGGGGCCTTGTGCTTATTCCCAAAGCAAAAATTATCGTGCACATAGATGGATACCTTTATTAAAATAGATCTGGATGAAAAGTAGCTTAATCGTCACAGCAAAAAAGTCTCTCCCGCCGGGAATTGAACCCGGGTCTCAAGCGTGACAAGCTTGCATACTGACCACTATACTACGGAAGATTAGAAGCCGTTTGCGGCCACCGTAAAGGTCACGTGGAGTAAGCAGCCTCTAAAAGTCTTTATAAGGTCGCGTTTTGGAGAAACTTCAAGTGGGGACAGAAAAAGGGCAGGACACTAAATTCCATACACCACCACCAAACCAAAACCAGCTAGTGACATAGGGTATCTCACCTTTGGCAGTGCATCACAGCTCCGAACGCTCCAGAGGGCTTGACTATGTGGGCAATATCTTGATCCGAGTCGCCGCCAAGAATATCCTTCACTTGTGAAATGTAGGTCTCCCAGAGCTCACCGTGTGTGCCACGATCGCCTCTCAGTATCAGCGGCGAAGGCTGCGACGTCGATTATTGCCTTCGAGTACTGTTGGCTCCTGATGTGTGCGGCGAAGTCGAGATCTCTATCTTGGTGTCACGGACAGGAGGGTACTGATCCAGTCCGTGTTGGCATCTTCGAAAAGGTCGAGGGGAAGTTGCCAGTCCTGGAGAACCTGAAGAACTTATGCCTTGGCTTGAGATTCCTTTCGAGGTGTCATATAATTGTCTAAATTAGATTCGTCTTTCTTCAAGGTGTAGGTGCCTGTGTCGTTCAAGCTGGCGCCACCGATGACGAAATCACGCGCGTGGTATGGATCAGTTTCCCCTTCGTCCTAGTCTGCATCATTGGATTTCTCTTCGAATGACTTGTGTGTAGAGATGCTTCGTCCTGGTGGTGTAGCAAAGCGGCGCTTGCTCGGACGGGCGTCGTCTGGAGAGGATTCGAGCGTGAACGAGTGCGTGCGCTTGGATGGTGTCGGCATGATGACAACAGAGGAACCAGACTTGGTGAATAAAAATACAGTCTTAACGTGTGTTGGAACGAAACGCTTGAGGGAGAAGACTTGAATGCGTTTGAACGAAATGCTCGAGGGAGAAGACTTGGATGCGTTGGAACGAAACGCTCGAGGGAGAAGACTCAGGTGTGTTGGAACGAAATGCTTGAGGGAGAAGACTTAGGTGCGATGGTACAATCCAGACATGTTTTCATAAAAGAGAAAGCCATGAAGGAAGATAATGGGTGTGTGGATGACGGTTGTGCGGGAAGTACTTGTGGGAAAGTACCTTGCGGCTTTCGCGATGAAGAAGGACGGAACGACCCATCCGCTTACAGTTGCCCTCACAGATGCGCACCACCATCACGCACCACCCAATCACATGTTTCTCTAAAGATAAGGTAAGGTAGCTAGTGTTTCTTGATACCTGCTTCACCTCCTTTGGCTACTTCCAGAATTTCACTTGGATTGCGGCCTGGACCTGACCTGGTACCGTGGCCACTGGACGAGTTGCACAACATACTCAAACGTGTTCTGCCAACACTAAAGATTGCCGACATAGCTGAGTAATGACGACACACAAGTCGAGTCAAGTTAGCTTGACAGGGCATATCGTATCTCCAGGAAGTAAAGTAGAGTAAGGTAGCTACCCCCTTCAGTCTTTAATCGTCCCTACATATTAGGAGAGATGCTTGCCTCTTGCATGGTCCACGTCTCGGGAATTTGGGCTCACCCTCCGAGCCGGGAAAGACACGAATACAACTTGCACGAGTTCTTCGGGATCTGCTTCAAATGAACCGAACTTCCATTGAAAGACTGCATATTTTCCATCGAGAAATCAAGCCAGGGCTAGTGAAATGCATGAAGATGTCCCTTTAGAGGATTTCTATGCCTCCGGGACGATGAGCATTCCACACCAATGACCTGCAGTCTCCATAGCCCAGCCGCAAACTTTGTATCATCCACAGGGCCTTAGGCCTCTGTATCCTCCATCTCTTGGTCGCCATCTCCAACGGTGTCGACGTCTGTATCTTCCATATCCTCTTCCTCCTCATTATCATCCTCGTTGTCGCTGTCGTCTGCTCCCTCTCCTAGACCTGCATCGCCAAAAGTCTCTTGGCTGAAAAGTTGCACGTTAGATCGGAACGTCATTAGAGGGTCGGGAAGTTGCGTCACGTCCATGTTGCTTCCTGTTGTTGAAGTGAGACTTTGTTAGCAATGTTATCGTATCCTCTGCTAGATTGGAACATATATACCCTCGGCAGCGTCTGGAGCCTTGAACATAGGATGATCAGGTGTGAGGATCTTGCAAGCACGGAACACTAGCTTCTCCAGCTCCTGGACGTCATCGTCGGTGATCTCGCCGGTCTTGTCGAGTACGCGTTTAAGCGCTGCGTGGAGTCGTCCCAGCGCCGGAATCGCCGGGTGATCGTCATCGAGATAAAAATTCATACGACCATTGTGCAGAGGGCTTTCGGTGATATCCCCCATATCCTCGTTCACGGGTGCCTCGGCCTCCTCGACCGACATTTGCTCTTGGGTTTGCGGGTTGCTGGCATTGTCTACGGCCTGACACAGACGCTTGAGGTCCTCGACAAAGTCACTGAGCCCAGCGCTCGGCAAGTTGGTGTCTTTCTCGGCCATGGTCGTAAGATATTGAGATAAGACACAGGTAAGAGTCCTGTGCGCGTTCTGGAGATAATCGAAGGCAAGGCGTTGTCGGCGAGCAACCTAAGGCCAGGGCTGTTAGCGAAATGCGGGATATTTGATATTCTCGTGGTAGTAGTGGTGAAGTGAAAGGGAAAGAGGTACGTACGTGGGGTAGACCTCGCGCTGTTAGTGCTTCAGGTGGCGTTCACCTTGTTTGCAAGGCGATGCGACGAGATTGCCCAGCTAGTGTGGACAAAGTTGATTGAAGAGGAAAGAAAATGTGCAAGGCGATGCGACGAGATTGCCCAACTAGTGTGGACAGAGTTGGTTGAAGAGGAAAAAAAATATGCAAGGTGGACACGTTTTGGCTTCGTGATAGTTAGAACTGACTTGGGGGTGCGAGTAAAGAAGCAGAAGGAATTAGACCGAACAAGATGATGGGTTGTGGGCAGAGTTGGTCCGAGGTCGAAGTGAGAAGAAATAACCAAAGCGCCAGAAGACCAGTAAATATTTTTTTCTGGCCGGCTACACCACCAAGCCTAGATCCCTAATTGTTTTTCTTTGGTCTAGAACCTTGCCATCAAGAAGCTGGAGATACCGATCATTCTCGGCTCACTTCAAGTTCATAAGCTCTCTACCAGGTAAGGTAAATTGTTATTTTCTTCCGCTCCTTCCCTCTCAGACAATCCCCTTCCCCCGTACCTTTTGTTTCTTAGTCTCTTTAATTCTTTCGCGCCATCCTCATCACAAACCACCAATTCTCCATCACTTCTTCACGAGCACTTGCGAAGGGCCTATTCTTCATTCTTGCCTGTGGCAGCCTTACCTGAAAGTGAGATTTGATCGCTTCACAGCTTGAAATCGGAGCGCGAACATTCTACCCTTTCTCATCAACTTCTTCTCACTCAAATAGGGCATCAAGAATTAGGCGTTGTTGATTCACGATTTTCTCACGATTTTCTTCAGTTATCTGATCGATCCCGCTCTACCTCGCGGTCCGTCTTCCCAAATCAATATTATCGAGGCGTATCGTAAGTTCATGTTTCAGTCCGACTCTCCGTCCTCAAAGCCACCAAAATATACCCAATCAGGCTTGCTAAAATATGGTATTTCCAGTCACCCGGTAACCTCAGCATCTGTTCTCGAGTCGCGCTCTAGCTATGGCTACAATTTCGGCCGTCAAAGCCATTGAGGATGGCAAACTCGACATCGCAATGCGAATTAGTCTGGAGAAGATGATGACAGAGGCAACCGGCCGTCAACCGCTACAGAGAGTCTATCTCTGGGCGGCCTCCAATAAGACCACCACCCAGCAGTACCAGCCTCCCATCGACGGCCCAGATGTTGCTGGTGCTTGTCCCGTCCTTCCCGACAATGAGGAGCTTGTCCCAGTTGAGATAAATACAAAGCAATATCTTGAGGTTGGCATCATTTTCGGCAATGAGCCCGATAAATATGTCGCCAAGGGACAGTCACGCGATAAGCAACGTGAGCAAGAGAAAAAGCAGAGAGGCACTCTTCGCCGTGATACATCCGCCATGCGAGTATTCATTCCGGTTACAGAGCATTGCGTGACTCAAGCCAAATTCTATGTTGGTTGTCGACCCAGGGAGGGGCGCCTGTTCCCCCGTATTATCCCTATCTCCCAGATCTTCTTCTACGCCGAGTTTTGGGACGGTGTTGATGTCAAGCTGCCAGCCAAGAAGCGTCTCACCGAAGTCATCAAGGCTTGCAAACAGCATGCCGCCTTGAATCAGGCGGCGTCCAACGGCACGCAGCTCGGTCAGCAAGACCTAGATCAGCTATTGAGGAGCATCAGACAGACGCTCACTCTTGAGATTCGAGTGATGATCCTACGTCTCTTCCTGAACGATCTCCCTCTTCGAGGCAAAGCACACTACGAAGTCGACCCTCAAGAGGGCGAGCTTTCCGTTAGCGCCAAGCAAGTTCGATACGCATATGTTGACGAGGACGGCATCACCGCGTTTATGATGCATCCGCTTGCGAAGAACACAGATATCCTCCGGGACCTACTGTTGGCTATGAAGTATCGGTTTGCTTTCCATTTCCGAACAACTCATGGGATTCCTTCCTTCTCTGCGCGTCTCCGTACGCTCTTCCATGGACCACACAAACTACCACGCGTCGATGTGCGTATTGACCTCTTGTCGCCACGCAATCCCGCAGTAGACAGCCTGTGCTCTTGGAATTTGCTGGATATGGCGCATGGATACACCGAGGGTATACGCCAGACGATTCAAGACGGCATGCGCCACCTCCAGTGTCTTATTGATCATCCCAACATCGAGAAAGTGGGAGTCAGCGTTATGCTATGGAGACCATGGAGAGATTATCGCGAGCTACATGGAGTCACGAAGCTCTTGAGGACTGAAAAGGTGGAATTGGAAGTCATGGTCGATCCCAGCGCCTGGGCCGAGATCCCAGACAAGGAGCTCCATATTGGCCTGACTGTTGCATCGATCAAGGGCCTTTCCCTTCAGCTGCAGTCCACCATCACTTCGGACCAGGCCCGAACTCTGTGCTCCTTTGGATGCAGAGGATTTCGTACTGACTTCACCAGAGAGTGGTAGGCCTCTCATGCGCGACCACTGTCTGCAAGTCCCCTGCAGATAATTTGAGTTAGCTGAAGCTGAGGCTTTCTTTTCGTTTTGGGGCAAGGAAACTGCATGGTGTGCTCGAATAGTTCTATCAGTCTGAGGTATCGGCTTGCGGGCACGCGGGATAAAGGGCATCTCAATCTTCATGATCGATAGAGACTAGAGTACCTTCGTATTTTCTTCTAAGTGATTCTACCTTCAGCTTGTCTTCTTCCATGTCGTCGTCTTCCATATCATCATCGTCTTCCATGTCGGCAAACATTGCGTCGGCGATATTTGAGGAATGGATGTCATTCAGTCCAGTGAAAGCCTGGACTTATATTAGTTTTCTCGCACCAATTCAGTGCCCGACATACTCGCCTTGGATGTTGCGGTCTCTCTGGCTTCATGAGAGAATGCTTTAGTAGGTATATTCGTAGATTAGTCTTGTTCTTGTCAAACTTACAATACGAGCCAAGGCGCTTAGAAGACGATCCTGGATTGTCCTTGATCGGTCCACCACGTCTTGGACATGCTTGCGCCACATTTCGGAGTCAATACCTGAAGGCGCGTTAAAGAGGCCGGGAGTACTCTTGACAGGAAGACGATCAAGAGACGGAGGCTCGTCGGTGATTTTGGACGACCGCCGAAAGGATGAGATGCTATCATTTTGAGGCACAGGTTTCTTTGGAATGCCTCCCTTGTTCACTTAGTCCGACATTACGTATGAAATGGCTACGCTGTGTTGTATGCGAGGATTCCAAGCTTGGTAGGGGTTTATGTGGTCGTGAATTAAAAAAAAAAAAATTGGGGGTGGTGGACTTGGTAGTGATGATTAGTGGTAGAGAACTAGAGCTGGGGAACGAACTTGCGCCTGCTCCCCGGGCTTTTTGAGAGAGCTATGCGCAAAGGCAATGAGAGAAGGGATTTTTGATATTGGACTAGCTTTATGTTGCAACGAGGTCACCGAGAAATCTAAGCTCGATCTCTGAGCATTTCTCGCCCTCTTCACCGACTTACTTATCATCTACACTGCAGAAATAGGTCACGTTGGATGTGGTCGGCATAGAAAGGTCTCTCAACAGTAAAGTACTTCCAATACCTTACTCAATCTTCTTTTCTCTCTCTACTTGAATCAGTATAAATTTTATCCATTTCCCTGTTGTCTTTCTCCCTGCGCCACCACGCTACCTAACTCTCTCAACCGCTGCCTCGATTCAACACAATATCTATTTCCCTTTCGTCTTACCCTATCTTACTACCTCCGCCATTCATCTTCTCTCATCCTCGCAGATGTCCGATTTTCATCTCTAGCTCTTCAGAATAGGCCAAGGAATTATCAGGTAAGTACCCTAGTATGATTCTTTTCATTTTTTTTTCTTTCACCCTCCACTCAGCTTCTCTCTACCTTCTATTTTCCAAATTATCAGCTACCTGCTACTCCAAGCGTTTCCCGTGACTGCCCTCCCTCCCCTTCTCTCATCCTCGCAACATCCTCACTTGGTCTCAAATGCGTCCACCGTTTTCTCTACCCTCTTCCTTTGACTCTTAAAAGCAAAGAGTTCGCATACTGATCCGCGGAGCAAGTTCAAGATGGCTGGAAACAAGGAGACGCGACTCACCTCTCTCCTCGAAGAGGCACTGGATTCACTCAGTTGGCTGGACGATGCCACATTGACTGCAGAAAGTCGCTGGATGGAACACCTCCACAGTCTCCTTGAAGCTGGTCCTGGTCTAATGGACTTATCTGACGAGAGAGGCTTCCTGAGGCCGACGACGGGCGAGAGGATAAGGCGAAAAGTGAGGACAATGATGACGACTACGACCCGAGCTCCGGAGATGATTCCGACCACGAGTGGAATCCAAAGAACCTCAACCAGGATGCATTCGTTCAGTATCTGAACGGTCTTTACCCCCAGATCGTGAGTCCCCTTCCGCGTGAACGACTTCCAACCTGAGCATCACTAACTATGACGAGCCAGGTCGCAAAGCATCAACCGCAAACAATTGGACCTATTCCAGGATTGCGTGAGGAAGTGCAACCATACCCGCACCAGCAGCATGCTGCCTCATTCTGCTTGAATGCTCTACAGAGCAAGTTCAAGGGCGCCATTATCGCCGATCCTCCTGGCCTGGGAAAAACACTACCTGCATTGATGACCATTGCGGCTTCTCGCCGCCTGGGAGACGGACCATGCGTTGTGGTTGCCCCGGTATCTTGCTGTGCGCAATGGATGCGTGAGATTACATGCTTTTTCTCCGAGGTAATACTGCAAACCCTCTACTATCATACACATCAGCGTACTAACATATGACGAAAGACAGACGTAAGCGCCGTTCTGCTCTCTGGGGAGATGATCCCCCCTCTCCAGTTGCTTCGGTATCACATCGTTGTTACATCCTACAGTCACGTACAGGCGGAACTCACTCAAATCCTCAAGTTCCAGAAGGCTATCCAGGAGTACCCGAGGCTTCCAAAGGATCGCCGTGGTCGCCTTCCAGAACGCCCGGATCTGTCACTTCTATCGGGTATTTTCACAGAGGGTATGGTACGCCTGGGACGACTGCTAGTTCTGGATGAAGCCCATTCGATCAAGAATACCGGAAGTCGCACCTATGCTGCTGTGGCTCTCCTGAGAAAGCTATTCGAGGCGTGTATCATGCTTACAGGAACTCCGCTTGACAGCACGTGGCATGATGCTTTGGCACTGTTCAATCTCCTTGCTGGCCATCGCATTAGAACGATGAAGCACATGCGAGAGGCTTTTACGGATCCAACCGACAGAAAGACGAAAGGACGAGCATGCGTACCAAAGTTGCATTACTTCACGCGGTTCGTTCAGATGATGGATGCCTGCACGCTGCGACGTCCACTTGAGACAATCCAGCTCATGCTTACGGACTTAACAACGGAGCTAGTTCATTTTGAACTGCCAGAAGAGGAGCTCATAGCTTCTAATGATGAGTTCCGCAAGTCCTGGAATGCTTTTCTCGCCTCCCGTGGAGAGCAAGGATCCGAGCAACCGGCGACGACTCGAGGGGGTCGAGAGAAGAAGGGTATGGCCGCACTATTGAGCCTTATAAAGGCACAGCAACTGGCTAACCATCCTATGTTGATAGAAACTATGAAACTGGAAAAGAGTACAGTGCTCAACGCCCTGGATCAAGAGGACGCTGGCTATCATGCGGAGGTCGACCAGGATGCACAACGCCTGCTCAAGCAATGGCGAGAGCATCTTTCTCAGAACGAGAGATGGCGCTCCGCTCGCGTCGATGTAATCATCGACATCATCAATCGACATCGGGATGTGTATCCAGATGACGTATACATTGTCGTGGACGAGAGTGTATACTTCCTGGAGATCATCAAGATCGCACTCTGCCACACAGCCGAACCCATCCCGTCTTACATCTTTGACATTCGTATGGACCTCGTCGAGCGATATCTGGTCCTCAAAGATTTTCATGCGGCCCTTGGTCCCCGAGTCCTACTGGCCAGCCCCACAACACTAGGCGCCGGACTCAACCTTCAGTGTGCGAACGTCCTCATCCAATGTGCTCCGTGGTCGAAGCAGTCTTGGGAGGAGCAGGCCGTGGGCCGAATTCACCGACCTGGACAAACGAAGCCCGTCTTCGTCTACAAGATTCAGGCTCGGGACTGCAACGTTGAAGAGCACAAGGCGAAGCGGCGTGACCAGGAGCAGCGAACAAACACAAAGATTGTGAACGCGATTACTCGTGTCGACGATGCTCAGCCCCCCAAAGCCAGAGAGTGCTTTTGATGGTGCAGTAAAGATTCGGGCTGGTAGGGGGCCAAGGTTCGGTTTAGAGGCTTTCGGGATGGAAGAGCTAGATAGGGCCGTGGGATTCCGTAACAACAATTCAAGACACTGATTCGACAAATCTCCGTTTCTAAATTTCCCGTTGCGATGCTCCTCTACATCACGCCTTGCTGACTTTCAGAATATTATGTTACTTCCGTCTTTCAGATCATCGTGGGACTGGATCAACACATGTCTCTACTCCTGGGAACTGTAATTAGGGCTATCCCGGCTTCTCTGCAGTTTGACCTGGATATCTAGATACTGGGCCAGGAAACCAAAAGGTAGCTGTTGAGAGAGCCTGAGGCGTCCGGAGTCAACTTCATCCTTTACGATATCTTGAAATTATGTCTCGCCGGTTTCCCACATTACCACTCCTCACCTCTTGCAATTACTTCTCGTGGGGGTGTTCTCGCGACTCGCTTCCTGCAACTCGATAGCCAAACCCAAAACTCTTTTCACCAAAATATCGTCCTCTCCTACTCTACAGTCAAAAGCCACTCAATTCTCGTGGCCGTCCTCTCGCGATTCACTTCCCGCAACTTGGTAGCCAAACCCAAGACTCCTTTCACACGACCACAATCCCCTCCCAGTCTGCAGTCATAATCTATCTTCGTTCCCGAAGATCGCAGTCAGTGAACTAATATTTTGTCTAAATCATCTAAGCAGTCGATAATTCTTCGCCGAAGACCTTACCTCCAGCTAAAAGCTGATCCAGCGTCCACCATGTCATCCAAGGAGGGCAACTTGCCCGCTCCACCACTGTCGGGCCAGGACACGGACTGGGACACGGACTTAGAAATGAGCGATGGCCAGACCGACGAGTTGCCCTCGGGCTTGTTCGCTGAGAGAGATGACTACGAGGGAATGCGCCTTGAGCATGCGTAGTTGAACGCCGTACTCGCCGACAATGAAGCATTGATGATTGAGGATCAGATCATGATGGCAGGTGTTGGCATGGAATTCTTGAGCTCTATCACGGTTCGGCACTTCCGCAGCCCCAACGGTGGACAGAGGAGGCTCTCGCTCGAGGCGGCATGGGACGGCGATAAAGATCGAGGACTCGGGGGAAGGGGCGTGTCCCCTTAGAAAACAGGGAGAAGAGACCTCCACCAAAAGCCACCGCCAAACCAAACCAGGCCGGTAACGCATACATCGACGTGTTCGCTGATTGGAGCATCATTCCCACATTTAGCTCGCAGTGTACCTTGCTCGTTGGGTATACAGTACCAGCAGTTGCGAGATCAATCTTCTTATATCTGGGGATTTGACATGGGATTTGCAAGTTTTACGGGCAGTGTGGTACGTAATGAGAGCGCACATTTCCGCCGAGCGGCTACTACGTGCACTTTCAAAATGGACGGTTCGCCTCCCGTACGATAGGCACACTATACCAATTTATTTTTGCAAGAAGACCCTCTATGCACACGGGCAAGTTCAAGTATTGGTTGATGGCTGCATCTAGAGCCAGTTTAAAGGTCAGTTCGAGGGTTAGTGAACTACCACTTCGCAGGTCAGTTAATGGCTAGGTAAGGTGCTAGTTTAGAGGTATATCTAGAGCCAAGTCAAAGACTAGACCTGGGCTAATAC
>FTLB01843373.1_pt1 | contig 11946 bp, 5 predicted proteins | sample 1658291 | NCBI WGS metagenome assembly FTLB01 (sample SAMEA3914812, study PRJEB12502) | metagenome | biome: forest; material: soil | place: Canada | collected 2011-07-07 | depth 0.1 m
GTGACGGCCAAGTTCAACAACGCGCTCTTCCGCACGGCGCAGACGCACACGCCCTTCGATGTGGTGGCCTGGCACGGCAACTACTACCCGTACAAGTACGACCTGGGGCGGTTCAACACCATCGGGAGCATCTCGTTCGACCACCCGGACCCGTCCATCTTCACGGTGCTCTCGGCGCCGACGGAGCGCGTGGGCACCGCCGTGGCCGACTTCGTCATCTTCCCGCCCCGCTGGCTCGTGGGCGAGGACACGTTCCGCCCGCCGTGGTACCACCGCAACACCATGAGCGAGTTCATGGGGCTCATCACGGGCGCGTACGACGCCAAGAAGGGCGGCTCCGGCGGCTTCGTCCCCGGCGGCGCCAGCCTGCACAACGTCATGAGCGGCCACGGGCCCGACGCCGCCAGCTACGAGGGCGCGCGCAACGCCGAGCTCGCCCCCGCAAAGGTCGGCGCCGGCAGCTGCGCCTTCATGTTCGAGAGCTGTCTCATGATGGGCGTTACCGAGTGGGGGCTGCGCACCTGCGCAAAGGTCCAGGAGGACTACAGCCAGCACAGCTGGGGCGGCGTCAAGGTCTACTGGACCCGCCCCGAAGGCGCGCGGGAGGATAGCCATCTGCTGTGATGCAGGGAGCCGCTCTGGACATCTTTGAGACGCGGCTACATGTGTTTCTGTGAACGCCCCCTCTTTTTTGGTTTGTGCATCTTGCGTCTATAACGAGGTTCACAGAGGAAGTGGATTATTTAAGGAGCTGATAGGATCAGCTCAGTCCAGACAGAGGAAGGGCAAGATATAATTCATTGACCTCGGCGACGTTCTCTATGAGCAAGTACAAGTATCTTAATGAAAGCAACGGCGACTCATCGTGTAATACAATTCTTGACACGTCTGGTTGGTAACAATTCACGCTGGACTTGAGATAAAAATTTTGTCCTCAGATAATGTTGGTCCTCTGCGTGTGGACGGCGAAACTCAAGGCGGCTGGGTTGTAGCCACGGCCAAGCAAATAAAGCTTTAAACCACCATAGTTATTTGCACAAGACAAGAAAGTCAACCATCAATCTTGCTCTATCTTAAACTTGCGTAAAGTAAGCTTTGTAAGGAGTTCTAGACTGATCCAAGTATGATAGCCCTAAGCAGGTGTAGATGATAGCAGCAGGCGGCGCACAGGTCTTCGTATCGCCACTAGATCCACAAAAGCTGCCGTCCTTAGGCCTTCTTCATCATTCTCTCAAGGTGCTCTGCGTGGGATCTGATCTTCTTGAACTGAAATGGCCAGTCCACGACATACAGGAATGGCCGTAGATCGTGTCGATTGTCATCAGGATCTAGAAAGGATATGTTAATATTGCTCTGGCAAAATGGAAGAGCCGGGTTAGGGCTAGGGTCGATTTAAGAAAAGGACTGACTATAAGCGGACATGTCTTTAGCGATTGAGGTTAGCGATGACCATTGAATGCCACTGTATATAGAGGGAGAGAGCTTAGAGCTTACGGATCGACGGAGTTATAATAGTAGCTTTATGGCGGTTCAGTGCACTGATAAATCGTTAGCCACAATTATAAAGCCCGTGAGAAGTGGTACCACGTTTCCCGCTTCAGATCTTCAACTTGAGCCTGCGGCGCGTGGAGGTTTATACTTACTAGTTCCTGAAAAAGCGCATGGTTTTCTCAGCGATTTGCTGCGGCGTCAGATCATGGTCCTTCCAGAGACCTAGCAAGCGGAGATAGCAGGACCACGGCCCGAGCTTCTCTACACGGCGCAATATTCCAAAGATCGAGAGCTCGGTATAGGTAAGTCCCATCCTATATATATATCAGCTAGGGCTCTACAAGAATTACTTGGCTAGCAATGCAAGCTCAAGGTCGAGCACAGAACCAAGGTTTGGGGAATACGCACTCGCTCTCAGATTCATCGTCTTGCACGCCGGCAGAGAGTGGCAGCAACTCGGCAGTTGGGGTGGCAGTAATAAACTCCTATAATCAATCAGCAAATACGTTATAGGCCTGCTTCGATGAGAAGCCGTACCGTCATGATTGGGAGATCCCAGGTATCTCGTGCCCACCTACGCCAGGTTAGTTCGCGACATTGACTCACGCAAATTCACATGAACAAACTTTTGGAACAGCTTAGCATCATTCTTCGATATTGAGCCCAGAGGGGCCAGGTCGCCGGATGACGTTAGAGAAGTTAGCGAGAGTGACCTTGCGACAACGTAAAGAAGTACAAGAACATACGGCATCATATTTTGTATAATAACCTCGCAAATTTTCATCCTGATGGACTCGTCAGTACTCTCTCTCTCTCTCTGCGTGAAGCCCCTGAATCCTTCCGAGCTCTATTTCTCTAGGGATCTCAGGGAAACTTTTTACTTACTACGTTACCGCTCGTGAGGACAAGGAGTGCCGCGCCAGCCCGGGGCGATTTTCGGGCCGTCGTTGCAAGCTGCGCCAGCATATACTGCGCTACTAGACGGGAGCGTGCTTGGATGTTCTACTCGATTAGCTAGATTTCGTCTATATGAAATAAGGAAAAACATACTTGGAGCGCAAGATTCTCGGCCCTTGTACCGCCCTCGACGCTATACTTTGGGGTAAAATGCAGGGCCGTGTCTATAATAGACAAATTCGCTTGAACCGCCGCATCTATGGAGATGTTCATGTGCCAAGCTCCTAGCTTGTCAGACAGTTTAGTCGCCCGCGAGCGGGTTTCGTCGGATGAGTTGACAGTTCCCATGTAGCATGTGGTCAGGAGAATATTGACAATCTCCTGAGGGGTCTTGGGGCTGAAAGTTTTCAGACCAGTTACTCGTCTCAGATCAGCCAGCGTAGAAGCTGAACCGCTTTCAATGGAGCTCAAAACGACTTTGGCCATGCCGTAGACGAACAGGGCGACCGTGGAGCTGTCCAGTCCTATCCTATTATCAGCATCCTCTATGTCGAACGAGAGTTATGCAGGAGTACCTACCGCCCGATAAGCTGAGAAAGAAGCCGGCAGACGACGTCCGTACAAGATCTATACGATCATTCGTGTTATTTGAATGCATCAAGGCGGCTGCAGAGAATAAGGCCCCAGAGCTTACATTGCCAAAGACTATGGAATGACGTTAGTAAAGGGTTTATGGCAGGCTACTGGTGAGCACAGGAGGTCGTTGAGCGGGTTGGTTAAAAACGTACTATACCGAAGTGCTCATCCAAATCTCAGCCATAGGGTCAAGAATATGAAGTTCTTTTTCAGTCGAGATCTGCAAGTCTCCTGACAGAAAAATGTCGGTAGCTGATCGAGATAGCCGGATATCGAACTCTATTCGTGGGTAGTCCGGTTGGGCCGCGGCCTGAACGTTTCTCGAAATACTGGAGCGGAAACTCCGAATCTCTTCAAGATCAATAGTCGATGTAATGACCTCAACAGGCTCGAGTGAAAACTGATGCCCCTGTTCGAGCACCTTGCCGTTCAACTGAACTGTGTTAGTAGAGAACTGCTTGCTAATAGGATGGACATACCAATATCATTGACGAGCCATCAAACATCATACGAGCCTCTCCATCGATACCTATCCCTCGAAATCAGTAAAGATACAAAGGTGTCTGCTTCGAGGACAGTGGGACTTACCGGTAGCATTTGCATACACGTAGCATCCACCAGTTTTCCTCCTGCCGTCTAGCGTCAGCCACATTTGGAAGCATGATACTAGTGGCTTACAGATTCAGAGAACATACGTCGAGTTGGCAATGAGGTCAAGTCGCGTCTTCAACTTCCGAAGCTCGGCGTGCGAGGCTGAACTCTGCAGATGTTACTTAGCAGCTATTTTTGCAGGGCAGCCAGGAGTGTCCCCAGTAGAAGGAGCTCATGAATTGTGGTTATTCAGGCGTCCACAGCTCGTCTTGCCAGACCACGTCTTCGACTGCTTGGGATTGTTTCCCGCCTGTGGAGAACGATACACAACAGGCCGGGGGGGAGAGCGCAAGGGGATGAATGGCAGCTTACATTCAGAAATACTTCGCAGCCGTTCAATGACATATACTACTGCAAGTCAGCAGAGAACAGGGGAGACAAAAAATCAATCTGGCTTTGACGGCGTACTGTCGAAGGGTTGCGTGGCGTGAAGAGTTCTTCGCATGTCTCACACCCGATGGCGGTATCGCGTGTAGACAAGATCGCATCACCGATTGGAACAGTCCGCTGCCCAGTAACTTTTTCGATGACCTCTTCCAGATAGTACGTCTCTGTCTGCATAGGCTTGCTCCAAGCAGTGAAGTGCCTGGCTTCTCGGTAGAGACCGTCGTTTGCTAGTGACATTTTCGGGCTTGCGGTTGGTAGATGTCAGAGCTTAGAGCTTATCAGGAGCAACGTCTTCCGAGAAACATACCGGATGAAGAGTACACGCTTATATGTACAGAGGACACGGCTAAAGAAGGAAATCAGCGTAGCCGAAGAGAGCAGGATGCGTAGACCTGATGCCGATCTGGTTGGCAAGTGTCTCCTCCTGGTGACCTATGGCTTACCAGTTGTACCGGACATTTCTATGACGGCAGCCCATCCCCAGATCAATGAGCATGTCCTTGCATGCCTCGTCGCTGATGATATCGGCCAGAACTTCCCAAGAGTGGGCGAACGTATCCCCCTCTGCAGGCAGACAGCACTAACATTAGCATAGGTTGATTTGGACCAGGTAAATTTTTTCCCTCCCAATAAATCAAAGATCATACCCAAGTGATGATCCAGTGCTCCATAACCTGGAATTTCAAGCTACCCTCCCATCAGCATTTTGCACAAATTGCCTGGCATGTTCCAACGCACCTCGGGGCCCGTGCGGATAGTTGCTCCCATGCCCTTGGCGGCTTTGATAGATTTGAGAATTCTGTCGCGATTGCCTTCAAAATCAAGCGGAACACTCGGCAGCGTAGCTGCCGCTACCGTAAGAAAAGACATGACGGCAAAAATCGGCTCAGAGGACACTTGCTTGTAGCGGGAAACTGCGCAGAAGAGACGTCGAGTGTCTGTGACTGTTTTGAAAATTGCTTGGTAAGTTCCGCTCTCGGCTGGAGCTCGGGTATCTCACGTGACAAGATAGCACACCGGGCCCCCGGGCGGCACAACTACCGTAGGTACCCACGCACTTCCGTTCAACCCCTTTTCTCCCAAGAGATGAGACGGAAGGTGCACAACGAGGCAAGAATAACTCGCCGGTGGAAAGTTAACTCGGGAAGACGCCCCGGGGTTGCCAAGGGCGTAGTGGGAGAGTAAAATTCGGAAATACTGGGTTTACTGACACCTATTCGCCTCGCCCTCAGATCGTTCCTGGGCTGCGACGGATAAGCGAGAAAGTTTCTTTTTCCACTTCCTCTCCATCCGTCTCAGCCTCGCTGTGCATGTGTCTCTCTCTCCTGCACGGACAATCCGCATATACATACTCTCTCACATGGGCACACCCGCGTATGAGATCCCTTATATTCCAGGACATATCATGATATCATTTGAGTCATGCTAGCCATGACTTGCGACTATATGCTAAGAGTATTAGGTACTTTTAGTAGGCACAAACTGGATTATGGGGAATTTGTAAGATGCAAGGTCGTATATAACGTGAACAAGTTATCGCCGTCCAGAAGCCTACCAGTCTTCCGCGCCTGGTGCCCGCCGCCCGGTGCCGTCCCTGGTTTGGTCTATGCTAGTAATCCATTACATTCCCATCACGCCGGCACTCCTCTTGGAGTCTAGTCGGTTTGGAGCCGTGAGGTGGGAATTTGTGGAAACCCCTTGTCACCGTGGCGAGAACCACCAATTGCCGATGCCGCCGAGCCATTTTTTTTAAACACCTTGTACCGCCAACCGTATAATGCAGCCTGAAAGCCGTAAAGAAAGAAAAGATGAGGAAGCGGGGAGGAGTAGGAGGAGCAGGGCGAGAAGGAGGAAGAGGAGGTAGAGGAAGTCGTTATGGCGAGACACTTAGATGGGGAAGCACTCTGGTTCGCAATACGCGAAACTATAGTCATCCCGTGCTTGCGGCGCTCCGAATCGTTCATCGACGGGCAAACAGGAGAGCCAAGTACCGAGGAGATCTCGTCGTCATCATGGCAGTGTAGGGAACCGATGGGAAGCGCTTGGAGGAGCACGGATCGTCCTGCACAAAATTCGGCAGATTCTCTGCCCCTGAACTTGCGGTCCCGGTGGTATGTTGGTCAACAGTTATCGCTTGCACACCACATCTGCGATATGATTGGGACAAGCAAATAAATGGATCAGGGTGAGCTTTCCCCGCCCGCTCAGCTCAGAGGTTTCCTGCCGTAGACGACGTGGAAAGGATAGTAGGTATGGAAGCTGCTGTCCATGACGGATTTTCGGACGTCCATCAGGAATATCTCAATCTGGAGAGGGGTCCAGCCGAGACCGCTAGCAAGCGGCCGTTGAGCGAAGCCGCGGAGACCGTCCATGATGGCAGTCCGGAGAAAGAGGCCGCAGAGTCTTAGTCTCTTGTCACGCGGCCAGATGCCGAGGGGGCATTTGTGCACGACGGTTTGAACGTCCTCGAAGCCGGCCTCGCCCAGCTGGTCGGCAATGCCATGAATGGCGTGCAACTCGGAGCCCATGGCCCGCATACCTTGCTCGAGATAGGTGAGAAAGTCTCGCCACGCGTATGGTGTGGTGTCTGTCATGGAATTATCGTCACAATACGCCCAGTACTCAAGCTCCTGGATCTCGATATAGCCTCCTGGTTTGAGATGGCTGAGACAATGTCAGTATTAGGATCCAAGATGGCTTAGCGATGATTTACATACTCGTATGCTTGTTTGAGAACAGCTTTGATGTCTCGGATCGAGTGAAGCACGTGGCGAATGTGGATGAAATCAAACTTGTTGTTCTGGTCTACCCACTCCTCTTCGATGTCGTCGACGAAGAAATGGACGTTTTCTGGTACATAGTTTGGTTGGATAGGGGACAAGTCGAGACCGGTGATCTCAGCGAGAGGAAATTTGTCGCCGACTGCAGAGAAGAGAGAAACACAAGGTTAGTACAATGGACCACTGGGCGGCGACAGCCGTGAGGGCGCTGCAGGAATCTGGACAGAACCCCTTCCCAGCGCAACCGGAGGCCGAGACCACGATCTCCTTTGGGCGATGAACAAGAGCAAGTTCGATGCATCTCGCATGCGAACTCCATAGCTTTGTGCGACATTCGAGGCAAGACGAAAGGAGAAGAGGCAATTCCATGGCAGGGCACAGCAAGTGATTCTGACGTTGTGCAGCAGCACAAGAGACAGAACCAGTCACACACAAAAAGGAAATCGAAACCTCTTCCGTCTGTCGTGCTCCTTCAAATACGTCGGCTTCCCGCAGTTCGAGTAGACGGGCTTGGCAGGCTGGCTTTGGTGTAGGTATTTTGGAAATTCAAGGAGAAAGGAAACTAGTTCGCCACTTACGCTCGATAGCCCAAATGCCCGTTCCCGTACCTGTTTCGCGCGACACAAGTTAGCCATTTGTTTCAATTTCCGTGAGACAATGTATGAGATAGTAACCCCAGGGAATGAGATTTGGCCCCTTGGATGCTCATATTTTTATATATCAGGGATTGATGGTCGCGCAGAAAGAAGCCGCAATGGTAAGCCCAGCAGCGACAGCGTGGTAAGGTATGTTGGAAGGTCGATTCAAAAATGCCCTTGTGTGAATCAATCCCCATGATGTCGACGCCTACACTCGGGCTTTACTGGCTCCCTTTGCCGGCCCTCGAGGGCTTTTGACATGTGCTTGCTCGTCCCCTACTGACGCATGGAAGACCGAGCCCGGCAGTCTGGGCAACCCCCTCACTCACTTGAGTCGGGTGCCGCTCGACCCCGCAGCTGCCACACATGCGCCAGTCCCGACACCGCGGCGACGGCATTGGAGAGCCCCGATGCGCTGGGCAGCTGCCTGGGTGGCGGTGGGGGAAGCGAGAGGGGGAGTAGTTTGAAATAGAAAAATCCGATCGAGCAACATGGAGGGCAGAACGCATGCAAAACGAGCGAGGAACAAGAAGACGAAGAGAAACAAATACGTACCCAAATCCAGGACTTGGCCGCCTGTGCCGAGGCGGTTCTCGATGGGTGAGTAAAAGTGCTTGCCCCGAGATAGCATCAAGCACATGCTGTGCTTCATGTCGTCGCGGTTCTGCTCGACCTCGTCGTTCGGGAAGGCATACCTGCCATCGCGGAAAGCGTGGTACCGCAGCCCGCCCTCGTAGACGTGAGCGCGTACCGACGAGGTCATAGACGCCGGGTACTTGCTCATGTCCGAGTCGAAGGAGAAAGACGCTGCGTGGGACAGGTTGTCGCGGGTGCTGATGTGCGAGTCTGAGCTTTGGCCGCTCGTAGGCTGGTCGCCGTTGGCGGAGCCTGGCGACGACGGATGTTCCGCGCGTCGTCTGAGGAGGCCGTCCATGCCGCCGACGGAGGCGTAGAGCTCTTCTTCTGATGACATACCTACAGCGATGGTGGTTGAGCCGGAGGAAGGCGACGGCGCGTCGCCTGTTTCTGGCACTAGGGCCGACATGGCTGCGGAGGAGAGGAGGGCGGGTTTCTTTTTAAAGTTGTGCAGAGCGGTCAGGACCGTAGTATGACTTGGAACCGACTGGGAAGGTTTAGTAGCAGCAAGGCAATCACGGTCGTGGAGAGGCCTTTTTAGTGGCGGAAGTCATAGTCGATCCCTGATGAACTAAAAATGTTCGGTCGGTCGCTGGCCCCACGTCTCGAAAGATGACAAGGCGGACAAAGAGAAAGAGAGAGAGCCCTGGGGCCCTAGAGAGGAGAGGCAACGGGGGAAGGGGGGAGGAGGGGCGAAGCGACGGCGGGATGGACAGAGGATTGCTGGTTACAATGACCTGGGCCTGGGCGCGAGAAGGTTCAAAGACGATGATTGCCGTCTTGGGGAAGAAGTATCGCGTATCGAAGGGAACGGAAATCCATGTACACACAAAGATATATAAAATGGGGACTGGGACCGGGTAAAGAGGTTTCGGGTCCCCCACAAACCAGGTGTTGTTTCCTCGATACCGACAGTCTGGTAATGGCAGATTTCGGACCAGAAACAAAAGGGAAAATTTCGAAAGGGAGTGCGGGTTGGGGCACAGCGGGATTATTAAGGTAGCATACCCTGTTCGGATCCCTGGTCTGTGTCTAGTCTCAGTGTCGGGCCTCTGCGAGGATCTGACTTGCTGGGCGCCGGCGACTTGGTGGGTTCAGGCGAGTTGGAATCAGTGCAGTACCGTACATGCTGTGGGTGATATAGCTAGACTCATATAGCTAGAACGAATGGGCAAGCATGCATTGAGGTGTGGTGAGGGTCAGGGTGAGGGTGGGCGGGAAGAGGGGTGGACGAAAGGTGTGGTGTGTGTGTGGACGTGTGGACGACGTGTGCGTGTGTGCGTGTGCCTTGCTCATTTCTTTGCCTGCTTTTTTTTCCTATTCCGTCTTGCTCCCTTATGGCTCTCTCTCTCTCTCCCTGTCTCTACCCCTCTACCCATCTCTCCGTCCCTAGTACTCTTCCCCTCCTTCTTCCCTGCCCCTCCTCTCTCTCTGTCTCTCTCTCTCTCTCTCTCTCTCTCACTCTCTCTCACTCTCTCTACATTGTACAGTATCTCTCTCCTCCTATCTGACACATCCTCTGACACATAAAATGCACATACAGATAAAAGAAACAAGACGGCTCGCGGAATGCGGGCAATGAGGAGGGGGAGCAAGGAGGAGGGGGAAAGTGCAGTGGGTGTACCAAACCCTGGGAATAGCGACCTAAGCTTTGGGAGGAAACGCTCCTCCCTCTCTTTTCCCTTTTCTCTCTTCTCTCCCACCCCACCGGCCCCAGGACAAAGCAAGGGTTTCTTTGCTGCGTCGCGGTGGGGAATATCTTACTTGGCACTAAGATGGTCTTCCCAGACCTATATCTCTCCTATTAACACATTCTCATTCATCCCAAAACAAGCCTACGCGCTTCGCTAGGCTCACACCAGCTGGCGCCGGAAAAAAAATATTCATACCCAAAAAAAAAAGTCCACAATCGAGGTAACCAGCCAGGCCAGTTTGTCATTTCGTCCTGGCGGCGAGATTTCTCCCGAGTAGCCCCGAATGCCAAACTCTGAATTAGGCAACTTTGAGCCTTAAGCAAGTGGCATCGGATTTAAACTCGACGCTGGCCGAATTCAAGTTCATCGAGAGCCTGGTCCCCGCCGCGGCCGTGTCAGATTAGGAGCCCTTAGCCCTCCCGCAGTGGAAGATTGGGCGAACCTCCCAAGGACGAAATCCCAATCGTCTGGTTGAGGGGTGTGTACCGACGGAAATTCCAGGGCAAGGGGGGGGAGGGGGAGGGTGTGGAGCGGTGATGGAGTTCGTGTGGACCCTGGCAAGCCTGGAAGACCTACTAAGTGATTTACAGTAGTAAGTTGTGCTGGATATGTGCTGGTCTCTATTCTCTCCTTGGCCCGTCTTGTCCTTTTTCTCTCATCCCCTCATCGCCCGGGTTTGCTTTTTACGGATGATCCTATCCGATGGCTAGGATCACGAAAAATCGGATGACCCAGTCTACCAGTCTCCTAGTTTTCTGCCGCCCATTCCAGCTATGGCGCGGGGGGGGAAGGTCAGAGACTCAGTGATGAATGAATGAGCATCCTGCATGCGGACGCCTTGCCAGGACGAGAGTGGGAATTCGCTACGCAGGGAATTCCTAGCCAATCGTTCCAATCCTTCCAAGGATTTTTTTTTTCTTCTTCTTTCACCTTGCCATTCCGTCGCATCTCTTTCAAGTTTTCACTGCGGAATGACGGGAGTATACCGCTATGGCTCGCTTCCTTTTTTGTTTCCCGCCCAATCTAAAAGAATACGATGTGCCAGCCTGGAAGCGGAAATGAAGAATTTCATCTAGTTAGGCTCTTTTTTTCTTAGTGCTGCCCCAGAGTAGAGGCGACCTTGCTATCTCGAGTCCCAGCAGTCTGGGAGTCTAAAAAGACTGGTCCGAGAGCGAGAGGGGCCAAGACACCAGGACTCCAGGAGGCTGGGAAAAGGCGTTTTCAAGACAGGACAGCCCGGTTTACTTTAGTCGCGCAATGCAAGGACCCGTTTCGCCTTCCCGGTCGGGGACTCGACCTGCTTTGAGCATAATGGATCATTTAATGCAGCTAATCGCAGGCTACCTGCGCGTTGCGTGAACAACGAAGACGATGCGAGATGCTGTCGTGTCTTTTATTTCCCGTGGTTATTGCTTGGTCTGTTGCCGTTGCTGGCCCTACTTTGGGTTGCCACTCGGCTGGGTCTCTTTGGGGCCCTTTTTTCCCCCCTTTAGCGAGTATCCAACAGCCGAAGGGAGAAAGGCTTTATAATAAAGCAGGGGATGAGGTCCCAGTCGGACGGATCAGGATGCAAGGTCTCGATCTGATTCCTCCATTACGAATGCTGTTGGTTCTGTGCGACCCCTGAAAAGTAGGAGGCAAGAAAATAAAAAAGGGCAAATCCCAAAGCTCCGGGAGGTAGGTGCGGCCCAAGTGCCGTCGGGATCAGCCCGACGGCCCCCAACCATTTTCTCCTGCCTCAGAAGAGCCACTTTTTAAATTATTCACAAATTCTCAGAAAACGGAAAAAAAGAATCATGCCTCAAAAGCGTAATCGAACTACACAAAGAATTTGCGGAAATCTGTCTGGGGCTACACTAATAGTAATAACAAGCTGGGAAGGAAATGAGAGGGAAGCTTCGAGGGAGAGCTTATGATTGAAATTGCCCGCGGTCCCGAAAGATCTAGGAACTCCTGGTTTGTGCCCCGAGTCCCCGAGATACGGCACACTCAAGCTCAGTAACCAGCCAGCTAGCCAACCAGGCACGTCAGGGCTCTACGGAGTACGGAGTAGGCAAACCTGCCTACCATCAAATAGGTCGAAAAACACGGGACAGAGCCCTGGAAACCTGGAAAGATACAAGATACACATCTGTT
>FTLB01000281.1_pt2 | contig 11941 bp, 9 predicted proteins | sample 1658291 | NCBI WGS metagenome assembly FTLB01 (sample SAMEA3914812, study PRJEB12502) | metagenome | biome: forest; material: soil | place: Canada | collected 2011-07-07 | depth 0.1 m
CTTGCTGACGGTGAATTCACTCCGACTGCGAACTCGACTTCGGCTAGAATCGTCGGATACGGAGCTCAGCTGGCCTTGTTCTGTACCGGAGATAGAGCCTGAATCGATGGTCGATGCAGGAGATGAGAAACGGGACAGATTCAGGGGGGCTTGCACCCGAGTAAGGGATTCTTGCGCATGGAAGCTCGGCTGGTTTTGTTTAGGCGAAGCTGGCGGCGCGGATGTCTCCCCGGTGAGAGAGCTCTCACCATCCTTCACGATTGTTGGCAATGATTCTTTGGATTGTTGCCGGCTGGACCTAGCCGACATGTGCAAAGGTCTCAAGGTTTCCGAGGGAACCTCAGCTAATCCCATCGCCATGCCGCTGAACGCCCTGAAACACGCCGCAGCACCTCCGGATACTGGGTCCCAAGGACCCTCGTCAGTGTAGTATTCCTGCGGCCTGAAGAGCTTCAAGTCATGGAAATCCAAAAGCTTTGCATTCGCCAGAGTGCAGGCGGCAAAAGCGCTCAACCTGACTTGGGTACCTCTGATGCGCCATGCAGCGGGTCGAGCAGGTGCCAGCGTGCAACGGAGGCGGTCAACCTCGAGATATTGATGGAAAGACTGAGCACCCATATCACTGCCTCGTTCCGCCGCTATCTTCGTTGCCAGTTCTTTGGCTCGCTCGAGGCTTTCGGGCCTCAAACAAAAGTTGATGGCATCGGCTAGGTTGTCCGCTGTAAGTTGCTGGTGAGGGATTGGATCCGGACCGGCGCCTGCTCGCGCGACCATGGCGCCCCAGAACGGCTGGTCCCCAAAGAAAGGAACAATGACGGTCGGCCGGCCTGCCGCGATGCCCGCCGCGGTGGTTCCGGCGCCACCATGGTGAACGACGCACGAGACGTGGTTGAAAAGCCAGTCATGGGGTACGTTGTCCAGCATGAAAACACCCTCGGGAATGCGAAGCCTGTCCGCGCCCATACCTCCCCAGCCTTTAGAAAGAAGAACACGCTGGCCAGTTTTTCTCACAGCCTCGAATATGAGCTCCGTCATCGCATCGGGATCGTCCAAAACGATGCTTCCAAATCCTATATAAACAGGGGGAGGCCCTGCATGGAAGAATGCCTGAAAATCGGGCGTGGGCGTGTAGCTAGACGCCAGGTTGAGAAAGTAGAACCCGGAGACGGATATGTGAGAGCCCCAGTCTTTGGGTTTAGGTATCAGGGCCGGAGACCAGCAGTAAGTGTAAGGGACCTTGAGACGATGGAGCATGCCGGGAGCCCAGATGAGACTTATAGGATCTAAACCGAGACATTTCGCACGAAATCGATTGATGATATCACCTAGTCCCTGCCACGATAGGAGCTCAATCATCACATAACTTATGTAATTCGTCAATCGAGGGTCGGCGTTGGAGGATTGAATGTTGGCCAGTGGATGGGGAAAGGCCTGGGTGGGAGTATATGGCATAGTAAACATGATATGGAGAGGAATGCCGAGCTTCTCTGCGCAGTGAATATGAGCAAAACTTGGCGGGTTTGCGATGATGCAGTCGGCAACGAATGGTCTCCATGTAGGCTCGGGGCCTGCGCGGTTACTGCAGCGCTCAGAAACGTCATCGCCAGCAGCATGAAGATTCATTCCGTCTCCGGCTTCGTAACATGATCTCCAGCAGCCCTGGATGTACTCGGCTACATCCTTCCTTCGCTGACTGATATCTCCACCTAGTATACTGCGAAAGCCTGGCACCAGGCTGGGATTCTTGACCATGAAGGCCATCAGCCGGGACGGGTCGCCGCCGATACTAAAGAATTCCAGCCCATTGTCCTGCACGAAGCTCCTGAAGTTGGGATGAGTCGCTAGACGCACGCGATGGCCGTAAGTCTCTTTCAGAACTTTCCCCAACGCAACGAAGGGTTGTACGTCTCCTCGCGAGCCCACGACCTGGATGACGATGTTCAAAGAAGGGGGTGGAGGACCTCCCTCGTCGCCTCCTATGGAAGGGGGAATATATGGTGAAGGAGGCGCGCGACTGTCTTGGACACTTTGAATTTGATGACGCAAAGCAGGAATAAAGATCTGGGACAAACGGCGGTTGAGCTGATTGATGCGAATGTTGACACGGCCGTCATCGGTGACAAGGGCATTGGTACCCAGGCCATTCTTTGCATCGGAGATCTCGCCAAAGGTCGCGCCGTAATACGGAGGCGGTACGTCGTCCTCAGCTACATCGGGAGCGAGGAGGTCGGTGTCTTGCAATAGAGGCTCTTGTCTCCTGAGCCTCGCGGGATCGGTCTGGGCGGCAGCTGCAGCTTGTGCTTGCCAGAGAATGGACTGCTGCACGACTGTCGCCGGGGTAGATTGAGCCTCATCTAAGGGCGTTTTCGAGGCCATTGGTGTCAATGAGAGAAAGTAGCCGGGGCTCAGCTCGGTCACCTACGACGCCGGGATCATGCCGTGAGAACGCGACCAAGGAGAGTGGCTGAGGGACGTGACGCGGCTGTACAGACAGGCTCAATGAGATTTTTTCATTGAGTTTATTTATACAGTATACCAACTTTGATCATTTTAATTCGCAATAGTGGTCGGTGAACTTTTTGGCAGATGTGGACAATAAATAGGTCAACTTGGGCTCTAACACCGTCCAAGTCGAGGCTTGAGGGCGGCACTTCCTTTTCAAGTTAGACATTTACGATCGCATTCGGTTGGACGGGTCTCGAGACCATTTTTGGTTAGGCATTTACGAGGTGCGGGCCTTGACGCCAATCAGGAGTGGTCGCTAAGACAAATTTAAATACTGTATGGGGGTACGAAAGCAGAGACCCTCAGCTTTTCGAGGCGCAACGGAGGGCAACGAGTCAACGCGCAGCTGCTGACGTGCGCCTCCAAGCCCTCCAAGCCTCGTAGCTTTGTTGTTTCGTAGTTTTGTAGTTTCGAAGGTTCCAATTTGAGTGGATATATTAGAATATGCGAATGCGAACGTCAAACCCCAAGCTGAAACGACAAATCATCTCGTGCGGCTCTCGTGTTTAAGGCTGGGCACGCTGGCCGTAAGGCTCTGTCGTCAGTAGCTAACCCCTTTGGGGCAGAAGTCGTGAGTCTCTAAGGCATGGAGATCTTTGGGTTGATTGCAAGCTTGTAAACATGAAAGCAAAATAAATACCCCATCGAATGTGCCTATGCTTCTTGGTAATTGACCTACACCAGCCCAACAAGTTAATTGTGCAGAACACTTCAGCAACGGGCCGCTCATTCTTTCCACTTTTCACTCGCTTCGACATTGAGCTTCAATCTAAACACCAAGATGGCAGACACTTGTCCCGTTCTAAACACCGACAACTGCACCGTGGAAACATGTCCTCTTAGCTGTGCTCCGGTGCAATATCTGCCCACCGTTGCCGGCAATATCATCTATGCTGCTGCTTTCGGCCTGCTTCTGATTGGGCAGTTCGGGCTCGGTATCAAATACAAGACTTGGGGGTTCATGATCGGCATGATCACTGGGCTCATTTGTGAAGTTGTCGGATATGCCGGCAGAATCATGATGCATTATAACCCCTTTGACTTTGACAATTTCATCACGTAGGCCGCTTTCCACCCTTCAATCCTCCATCCCTTTCCGTTTCGACAGAAGAGACCTGACAACCTCATAGCTATCTCGTCCCCCTCACATTTGGCCCCGCCTTCCTCTCCGGTGCGCTCTATCTCTGCCTGTCCCGAATCATAATCGTCTACGGTCAGGGAATCTCACGCTTCAGCCCGCGCACCTACGCGATAACCTTCATGACGAGCGACTTCATCTCCCTCTTACTTCAAGGCGCCGGTGGTGGAATCGCATCTGCGGCCAATGACCAGTCTCAGAGCGACGAAGGCCGAGGCATCATGCTCGCTGGTGTTGTGTTCCAAGTCGTCTCGCTTCTCGTGTTTATGGGCTTGTGGTTGGAATTTGTATTTCGCCTGCGCAGGACGAGCGAGAGTTCCAGGGATATACGCTTCGTCGAATTGAGGAGCACCAACAAGTTCACTTGGTTCCAGTATGCGCTCGGCGCGGCTGTTGTGCTCATCTTCATTCGTTCGGTGTACCGTGTTGCGGAGCTGCAGCAAGGTTTCGACGGACCCATTGCCAACAACGAGCTTTCTTTTATGATCTTGGAAGGGCCGATGATTTTCCTCGCAGTGCTCGCGATGACGGTCTTGCATCCTGGCATTGCATTTGGTGGCAAATGGAGAAGCGCGGGTTGGTCGATCAAAAAGTCCAGAAAAACCGCTTTTACCACGAGCAGCTCGTATGTGGAAATCATTCAGCTGCAACAGACTGACACGGCTTGAGGCTCTTCGGATGGGGCCTGGAGTGTGTGTCCAGCAATCTCGAAACGGAGTTCCTCGCCGTGCATTGGGAACCTGGCAAGTGGTACATGCCAGCTCGCTCAACAATTTGTCTGCGTCGCCGGCATTTCCCTTCATTGTATAATTAGAAAGTGAATTTTTTTTTTGGTTAGAGATTCATTTAAAGACATATCATAGACAGTGCAGTCGGATTCTCTACTTTTAGAACAAGCAAAAAAGAATCTACGCTCCATCATAGCTTGATATACTCCGTGGTTGTCTGCCACTCTCCCAATAGTCCCCGTGGCTTGGTGCGGAATATAGCTTCAAGAGTGCCTGGATAAGTCGGGCTGGGCACGATGTTGCCGCCAAATGTCCGAAAGTCAATAGGCATCTCGCTCGGGTCGAAAAGCCGTGATTCCTCATCTGGAAGAGGGAGGCCATGCAACCTCACGGATTCATCCGGCAGGCCTTGTCCGTTGAGAAGCCTTTCCTCCAGCTCAATCACTCGTTTGGAAGTCAGGAATGCATAACGTGCATTCCAGAGCTGCTCCCGCCGCGGCGCCCACTGCAGCATTTCCATCGCACGTCTTCGTATTGCTGGATAGCGACATTTGAGTGCAGTGTAGTAGAGAGGCCCCAATATCTGCATGTCAAAAGACAGCGGTTGTGGTGTTGTCATTCCCGCACCGGGCCCAGTGCTTTGCTCCGCATAATTCACCAGCTCCTCAAAGTCAGCGTAATAAGCGTCTGTAGCCATCTCTCCAGCCGTGGTGCAGACTCGTATCCAGATATAGACAACCTTGTAGTGTACCAAGAGCATATTGAGTGCGCCCTGTTTCACAGAAATGCCAGCGGCTTTGATCCGTTGGAGGAGTTCGCCCAACTGGCGGTGCCATGCCTCTAGCCTTGCTTGAAGTTGAACCTGTTCAACAAGATCGTCAACATCGAGTTGGAAGGACGACGCTTTAGTGCTAGCTCTGCCGATGAATCGGATGCAGGAATCTGAGATCCCGTAGAGTCGACGTCTAGAGTCGCTAAGGTCTTCTTGAGGAGAGCTTTCTCTGGCTGTATACGTGTATACTGACGGACTCCATTTGCCATTGAGGGAAAAGAGTACGTTTAGACGCGAAAATATCGGAACGACTTGGTCTTCGATGACGTTGAGATCATTGTGTGATAGATTGGATCCTAAACCGGGGCTTGCATCACTATTGCAACGGAGCGTAGCAAGTATGTTGAACCCACTCCGAACATGGAGAAAAGAAGATTGAAGGTTGCCCCTAAGGAATTCGATGGACGTGAAAAGAAGGCAGCAGACCAAGGGTACCAGGTTTGAGTTGGGATGCGCTTGAATTCGAGCTGAAAGGCTCTTCACTGCTCCGTTCCACTCCTTTTGAGCCTTAGGATTGGCCTTGACATAGCCTGCCGAATGCCGTAGGGACGATTCGACGTCTTGATAAAGCGCGCTGATGGCCGAAAGGGCATGTCGGACGGATGGCTCGGAGTGCGATAGTTGCAACACAAGCTTGCTCCAGAACTTTGTTTCGAACTGTCCGTCTAAGTCTGCAGCGAGATTCTGGCGGAAGAAGTGGAGGCCGGGGTCATCTGCAAATAATACCGGCTGGGCTTGTATGGGAGGCAGATATACTGTGATAACGTTTCGAGGCGCTGCAGCAGGCGGGCTATTGTACTCGCAATTTCGACTCCCGATAGCACACCGCCGGCAAATAGGTTTTGTCTCGTCGCATTTTAGTCGACGAGCTTTGCAGATTTTACATCCAGTCCTCACTTTGGACGTACTCTCACGGCTTCGCTTCGGCGCGAGATCCTGTCCGCGCGTCATATTGCGTGATCATGCGATGCTGCGACCTGAGGCAGGTTTGTAATCCAGAAAGTTTGTCGTGTCGGAATGCATGCATTTGCCCATTCGGCGGCAGGAGGACCGCGAACAAAGTATGCAAGAAAAAGCCGAATCAAAAGGCTTGGGTGCGCGAGGCGAGATCATGCTCGTCATGCCAGGGTCTTCGGCATACCCTCTTGGCCCTGGAGGGACATTTTTAGCGTACTCCACCTCTACAATTTTATTGACCAATCAGTCGTATTTTTTCAACCTACCGTAATTAGCATAGCTCCTTAGAGTACCCTGGAAAATTCACTTTTTTCAAGGCCCAGGGAGGTTATTCAAGGCTCTAAATCCCCAAAGATGGCCTAAAATTGGTACATCAGAGCATCATGGAATCAGTAAAAGCTATGCGCCACGCCCCTTCCTAAACACCAGCAAGATTCTAAATCTAATAATTCAACATAAAACAATTACAAGCTTTAAGAATTAGTTTTCTATATAAATTTACTCATCCTAGGCTATTAAATGTTCGAGTCTATGTATTTCACCGACACCTACAAGAGAAATAAATAATTCCTACAGTTTAAAATACTACTTATTTACCTTGATTCTAGTTGGAAGTATCTTTATTTTTTTGTATAATGACCGCCTTTTGAATGGCTAATCACCCCTGGTTGTGGGGTGAATTAAAATGTCCTTTTTCAGGCCCAACGGGCTGAAGGGTATGACTCGGTGTGGCTGTGTTTCAGGCCAAAGTCAGGTCCACCTCTAGTAGTTACGAAGCCTTCTCTATTTACATACGGAGGCATAGAGGGACTTTTCGAGGCTTACGTGGACATTACAGGTATCTTGGTGTCTCATCTAACTACCGGTTCGGAAGTCCCCACTTTGCTCAGCCACGGTCCCAGGCTTGCCAGACACCCAGACAAGCCAGACTCCGGTATCATGATGCCAATTAAGTACGTTTGTCCACCACTAGTCTAAGACATTGACCCGAAATATGTAATGCTCAGTACGTCAATCTCATGCATGGAGATGACATTGATTAACGAATTGTGTCGGGAGTCGCAAATCATACACAGGTCCCCTCATGGTTGTTTATAATGCAATATACTTATGAGTTGAGAAGGATAAGCGATGTGCTGTTCTTTTTTGGATAACTTATACTGCGTAGGGCTCTAAATTAACATGAATTGATGAGTTAAAGCTACAGTAGACGGAAAGTTATTTCACGGGCTATGCAGAGGGAGGGGGGTAAGGCCCGCTGACCACACCACCTTATAACCTAACAATACCCTTTTACGCGATTGTAGAAGCGAAATGAATCTTTTAACGGCGAATTCGCTATGCTTGGCGCCGCTAGCTACGGCGTTTCAAAACGATCGAGTGACAGTCGAACAGTATTTCGACGTGCTCCTTGCACACGTCACCGTCAACGGAATCATCCACAATGATGATAGCGCGGGTCCGAGGTCCCGCGCTACACTCACCTCCCTGGTCATGTCGGACGCTGTGTGCGGCGCCTTTCGGATGTGGACGTTGAACTCAGCGTATCCGAAGCTGTCGCCAGACGGTACGCCTGGTTTTGAACCCCATGCGAGCCCCCGATGACAGTGTTGTCTCAAAGACTGACCCGCCGCGTAGACGTCGGTCCGCTGAAGCAAGTGTTCTTAATTGCCTGGCAAGCTGGCGACCTGCCTGACTTGCAGCAGCGGGGCAGCTTGGTCAGCTCCGCATTTCCACAGATCCTGCAGGTCCTCGTCGCGATCGCCTTCAGCCGCCGAATGACGGAACTTTTTGAGCGCACCCTCGCTCTGGCGAAGCGGCCCCCGGACGAGACCATCTTCGACTTGATGAGCCTCAGCGACCTGCCCAGCGACTACAAGTCCCTCTCGGTCTGGGACCATGTGCTTAGATCTGGCTGGATCCATCCGGTCCCTGCCAGCTCCTCCTCTCACGCGCGCTCGTTGCGTGCCGCTGGGTGGACGAGCATGATAGAGCGCGGTCTGACCAACGATATCTCTGACAGCTCCGCACAGCTGGCGTCTTTCCTGCGCGCACTGCGCGATAGCAGTGTTGTACCGACCCTGCCGGTACTGTACCGTCTCGTGGAAAGGGGGGCTGTCAAAGCCGACGGCATGGCCGTGTTTTGCGACGTCTTCCCGGCGCGCCGTCTGAAGCTGCCAGCCAATCCGGATTTGCGCATGTCGCAAGCGCACAGCTCACCTAACACCCTCATCCGTGCGGCCTCGCTGTCTCCACTCTCGCAGGAAGAGAAGTGCAGCTTGCTCGATGTGCTGTTGCAGCAGGGCCTCGACCCGAACTGGGTGCCTAAGGCGTATGTGCCGACGCGAAAATCTGATTTTCGCATTGACCTTGACGGTTGGTACGAGCAACGTGACGAGATCGAGACGGCCTTGCACGTAGCGGTTGCGCGAGGCGAGGCCGACGTGGTCCGGCTTCTGTTGCGCAACAAGGCAAAGAGGGATATTAAAGATGGACAAGGCAGGATGGCGTTGGACAGGCTGAGTGCTGGCATTTCTGCAAAAGAGATACGCGATGCATTGCACACTGTTCGCCAAACTGGCTGGTTTGGTTCTTGGTAAATGGAGAGCGTCAGCCCGCGAGCTTGTTCCACACTTTGAAGCTTCACAATGCTATCCTAGTTCGGCTATGCACGGATAAAGCTCTTTTACCACCATTTGGGTTCTTACTGGACTGATGCAGTTGTTGCCAATACGTTTTAACTTGTGAAATATCATTTCAATCTCCTTGGTTCGACGATGGAGAATCCAGTGTGGTTTCATTAGTATGCTGCCGCTCGAGCAGTCCACGCCGGGCTATCGACTACTTCAACTGCATCCCGCCCAGTCAAGACTGGAACCCCGGCGCTTAACCGAAATTCGGGAACCCTTGCGCCGTCTTTCTCAAGTGCCCATACAGCTAACCCTATCCAATTTTCCCCTTGATAATTAAGTATGCCTTCTGGCACTGGGAACCTCGTCTGCGGCCCAATGTTACTTACGTAACGTCCAAAATTCCACCCATTTACCCAGAATTGTGCTCTAAACGTGTCGATTGACGTATCATTTCCAAATTCGAAGGCAAGAGGAATATCCCACTTGTCACTCGGCAGGCTGAGGTTGAGTTGTGCTGTGTAGAACGCTACACCTGAGCATATGGTGCCAATAGATGGTGAGTGAGAGGTAAAGTTGAAAGAAGATATCGGTGGGCTCGGCTGGTGTAGACCGTGTCGCTCTATATATAATCCCCCTTCATTCAATGGTCCTCGAACATGATCAACATAGTCTTCGCCGCCGAGGTTGCCAGATATCTTCCAGGTAATGCTGGTTGATTGAAATAGACCAAACGAAAGCTCATAGCGGATAATCCCGCGTGGTGCTTTTCCTGTGTCGAGACCGATAACGTAGTTTTCGTCGTAGCCCATATTATCGATGAGGACTGTCAGCACGTAGCTGGCCCCTTTTGTCAAGCCGGACAGCATGTAAGACTGGTCTCTGGACGAAGTAGCAGCGTCGCCAGTCCACGATCCGACGAGAGAGCCATTGAGATATATTGATGATGCGTGCGCCGAGCCGCCCTGTGTGCTGATGGTGAAGGTGCCAGACCCTCCATCGGCGGTGAAATGACCACGTAAGAGCAGGATTCCAGCATGGAAGCCGTAGTCGGACCCATACAAAGATGTTGGGGTCGACAAGGAGTTCGAATTGTTCGTGGAGGTGAGATTGGCATTAAGCCATGGACCGTCATCGTAATTTGCTGCGATTTCGGGCAGAGAATTGAGATAGTACCAGTCGAGACTCGATAGATCCGGAATATCTAAATCTGGCTGTGAAACAGTCACACTGGTTACGATCGAGCCAGCGATGCCGTAGGAGAAATCGCACTCGATATTATTGATAATAAAACTCTTGATATCGCTCGGGGCACCGATGACCTCAATCGTCGTAGAGACGTTGAAGTCGGCGTGAATGGCTAGAGAGGAGCCATTTATCGATGCCATACGCACGAGGTATGGACCCTTAATAATAAGAGACGTGCTCTCCCCGGCCACATCTGACACCCAGTACGTATACGCCTCATTGCGATCTATGTGAATCACGTCAGCATTCGACGGGTTAAAAAAAAAAAGATAGGTCGATGCCTACCCATGATGTAGATGTATACGTCGTCAAATTGGACAACGGATCTCTGGCCGGGAACAGTTACGAAGGAAAGGATCTGTCCATTTCCAGATGTTGTGATATTGACCACAGGGCCCTCACAAGTCCGTGGCGTAGCGGAAGTGACAAGGACCAACTCGTTCATCTCATTTGGCCCTCCGGAGTACACCACAATAACCGCCTTGTTCTCGTACTTCTGGTGAGTAAATATCTCTGCCGTCGAATACAGAATATTCTTGCCAGAAACATTGTAATTAGTCACGATGAGTTTTGAGTCCCGGCCATTAAGAGTCAACACCCCTGTGGTGACGATGTTTGGCAGCCACGGAATAGTGAGATTGATTAAGGGTATGGTGATGTTTCCTGGCGAGATTGGCAAGTTCAGGGAGTAATTCGTCGAAGCGGTACTGGAGTAATCGGTATGCCGCACAATGTAGAAATCTCCGGTCCCATTGCCCTCCAGCCGGGTGACTGTGATCGCGAGATTACTGCTATAAATACCCACTGTCGCTTCGCCTACATTAGCGGTTAGATAGCCGGGCGAAACCTTGAGGAAGTTCGCCTCGAGTTTCAGTTCGGCATATTTTTCCCGTGTGATTGTACGGCCGTCCTCTGCGATGGCGGCGCCATAGTCGTAGGATGAATATCCTCCAGGATAACCAATGTTCCCCCAGTTCGTGCCACCATAGGTCATGTACAGGTTGAGGATTCTCACACCTGCGGCAAAGTTGTTTTTATAGAAAACCCTTTCGAATTCGTGGTTGAGCAATGCCGCACATGAGTTGAACCCTGCGCCGCCCCAAGGGTCGTACGAACCGCCCTGGAACTCTCCAATAGAGTAAGGCGTTGATGGACTTTCGACTTCATGCGTGGCATGGAAATAGATCGGCAGGTCCAGAGCTGGCCAATTCGAGGGATTGGAGCAGTCGAAGCCAAGTGGATAAGAGTCGTGGCCGTAAATGTCAACCGCCCCTGCACCGGAGTTCGGGGCATTGTGACCCAGGGGAGCAGCGTCATTACTGATGAACGGCACCAAGACACCCGCAATTCGAGCTTGGTCCTCGACATATTGAATATAGTCACCTTCCGGGAAAAGAATAGGGAGGCCAACAGTGTACTCGTTTTCCGGTTGATATAGGATCACAGGGCCGCCATTCGTTATCTGGGCCTCCGCGATGATGCGATTGATATTTGCAGCATAGCTAGAAGAGCTATCAGCGGTGGCTTCTGGAGCCTTCGAATTTTATAAAAAAGCTTACTTATTCGTTGCCTTCAGGTAGTTTGCGTTATTCGTCCTAAGAAAGCCCTCGACCCTTTGCATCCAACCTGGAAACCCACCAAAGCTGACTTCAGCATTGATATACGGTCCTGGACGCTGTCGAAAGACAAGGAATGAAGATAAGTGGCACGCCATATCTGGTTATTCGACATAGACACGTACCGCAATGAGGTAGACCCCAGCGTTGCTCGCGGCAGCAAAAAACGGCGCGAAATCGAAAACCCCTTCTGCGGAGAAGTTGCCCGGTCTGCCCTCTAGCAATGCCCAGTTCGGATAGAAAGATACGCAGTTAAAACCCAGTGCCTTGATCTTCTGGAAGATATC
>FTLB01000112.1_pt2 | contig 11929 bp, 11 predicted proteins | sample 1658291 | NCBI WGS metagenome assembly FTLB01 (sample SAMEA3914812, study PRJEB12502) | metagenome | biome: forest; material: soil | place: Canada | collected 2011-07-07 | depth 0.1 m
CCATGTCGTCTGTGGCCGCGCATCCTATTCCGACTCACCATAAGGCCGTAGTTTTCGATAATCCCGGCCATGTCAGTACCAGCGTCGAGACGGTCGAAACACCGTCCCCAGGGACCGGCCAGGTGCTCATTAACCTCACCCACTCGGGCGTGTGCAACAGCGACTTCGGTCTTATGACAAATGGCTGGAGGAATTTCCCGCCGACTCCGAAGGGTCAAGTGGGAGGGCACGAGGGCGTGGGTACCGTCGTGGCCTTCGGGCCCGGCGCCGAGAGCTCTGGACTGAAACTCGGCGACCGAGTCGGCATCAAGTGGATGGCCGCGGTCTGCGGGAACTGCATGGCCTGTTTGTCGGGCCTGGATGCCGCGTGCAGCTCGGGTAAGATCTCGAGCCTACACGTGCCGGGAACGTTTCAGCAGTACGTTGTATCGGCAGCCAACTACGTCACGCCCATACCCGACGGGCTGAGCAGCGAGATCGCTGCGCCGTTGCTCTGCGGCGGTGTGACTGTTTATTCAGCGCTCAAGAAGTGCGGTGCGCAACCGGTACGATATCATCCTTACGGATTTCCCAAACTCATTCTAGCAAACGTTCACTGGCTAAAATAACGATCTGCTTTCTTAGGGGCAAAGTGTGGTTATCCCCGGCGCGGGCGGTGGACTCGGTCATCTTGCGGTGCAAATCGGCAGCCGGGGGATGGGTTTCCGAATGATTGTAAGTGGCTCGGACTGATATCAGAATAAAAGAAAACAGTACCATTTCGGAAATTAGGTTCAATCCTCCTAACAGAATCTATCAGGGCATCGATGTTGGTGACAAAGAGGAGTTTGTAAGGTCCTGCGGCGCTGAAGAGTTCTTCGACCTTAACAAATACAGCCGAGACTCCGAGGGATCCAAGAAGTTGGCTGCGGATGTTAAAGCCGCCACTTCGCAAGGACTAGGAGCCGCAGCCGTTGTTGTCTGCACAGGATCGAAAGCGGCTTACGCACAGGCGATGGACTTCCTCCGCTTCCATGGAACCTTGGTATGCGTGGGCTTACCGGAAGGCGAGGTGGAGCCGATTTCAGGGGCCATCCCCTTTATCCTGGTTGCCGGCGAGAAGAAAATCGTAGGCAGCGCCGTCGGCAACCGGAAAGATGCAATTGAGGTCATGGAGTTGGCAGCTCGAGGTGTGGTCAAGACGCAGGTCGTCGTGGAGCCACCCTCCAAGCTGACAGAAGTTTTCGAGCGCATGGAGAAGCTGCAGTTGCAGGGAAGAGTTGTATTAGACTTAAACAAAGAGTAACAATCGTGGCTCGCTTTTTCTCTGGCTATTATCTTATATACAGCAACTCTTCTTATAGTCGTCGGAGGGCTATATGGTATTGGCTGATTTTATCTTTACTTTAACTTACTGTATATCAGTACATTCTTGATTACAGCTTGTAGCATAGGAAAGCTTTGTATTTCCGTGATTAGGGTATATGTTGTGTATGTTGACTACATCAAACTTGCTGTCTGCTAACTTAATACCGCTTGTCCGCTGTATTTCAACGTTCATTGAAAGATCGTAGATCCTATATTTCAAAAATTAACCATGTCAAACCCTGCTGCTCTACAACCAAGGTGAGTGGAAGAAGCCTCGAAATACATCCCACTATGCTATATCTCATTCAATGGTTTGATTGGCCTGGCCTAGACGGCAATAACTACAGTCGTTGGACATGAAACCGGTAGCTAAAGATCAGACTGAAACGTTGCAATTAATTAGGGCATGAGCTCAAGGTTTTGAACTGATCCTTCAGCGTTGTCACACAAGGGTTGCAGACAATACAGGAGAGGATTAAATAACTTGCAAAACAAGTTACTAAGTACTTATATAATTAGGTGTTCCATGCGCTAAGCACGGGTCGTTCATCATACATAGCTGGTGGATAACTATATCTTTCGATCGAGCGTGGGGGTGGAGCATCAATCACATCATCCCTGACGTTGATGGCATCAATTCGACTCCCGTAGACGGCGCCCTTCTTAGTACACCGTCAACAAATATTCGAAGTAGCCCAGGACTCGTCGGGTATCGGTTAGTAGGCTCCGCATGCTGCGATGATGGGAGAATGGGTATGAATGGTGACAGGGGCGGGGCTGAATCTATATAGAATCTTAACTAACCGAGACTTAATATACGTATTCAACCTCCAATTTGGTTTCATCTTTGGTCTCATGGCAAAGGTTTTACAAAGTTTGTAATATTTCAGTTTGAGATTAATTCACCATGGGGAGCATAAACGGCAGCGCGGATGGCACGACTGGAAGTCATGACCTTGGCAATGGCAAGAAGCAGATTTTCCTTAATGCATTTGACATGTCAACGGTTGGCCATCTTTCTCCCGGCCAGTGGAAGGTAAGAGATCTTGGGCTATCCAATATCAAGCGTATAACTTACAAAAGGTTCTTTAGAACCCCGTGGACAAATCTGCGACCAAGAGGTCCTTGGAATACTGGATCGAGCTTGCGAAGCTGCTCGAGCGTGGAGGCATTAATGCACTCTTCCTCGCGGATACCTATGGGGGGTACGATACGTATGAAGGCAGTTTAGACAACTGTATCAGACGTGCCGCGCAATGGCCGGTCACGGACCCAACGATTGTAAGTTAGGATATGACTTGGCTGCGAGGTCCCGATCCTTATAAAGCTAACCCACGTGCTAGGCGATCTCGGCGATGGCCGCCGTCACAAAGAACCTTGGGTTTGGAATCACAGCATCAACTTCATTCGAGCCGCCGTTCCTGCTAGCCAAGAGGTTTTCGACTCTAGATCACTTCACCAAGGGCCGGGTGGGATGGAATATTGTAACCTCTTGGAAAAAGGCAGCTTTCAAGGCCATTGGCCTGGACAGCCCGATCGACCACGACGAGAGATACCTACAAGCAGATGAATATCTCCGAGTCTTGTACAAGTAAGCTGATTCTTGTCTGGTACCGCACCGTGAGAAGCTAATAACCCCCCCTCGTTAGACTGTGGGAAGGCTCCTGGGCGGACGATGCCGTCTCGCCCGACCCGGAGAATGACAGCTACGCGGATCCAGACAAAATCCGCACCATCAACCACGAGGGCAAGTATTTCAAATTGAATACGAAGCACATCGTAGATCCCTCGCCACAGCGTACCCCTTTCCTCTTCCAAGCGGGGACTTCAGCAGCGGGTTCTCAGTTCGCCGCGACGCATGCCGAGGCCATCTTTGTCTCGTCGCACACACCGAAGGTCTTGCGGCCCAAGGTGGATAACATTCGGAGGCTAGCGGCTGAGCAGGGCCGCGACCCTCGATCTATCAAGTTCTTCGCTACCTTCACGCCCATCATTGGACGGACTGACGAGGAAGCGTGGGAGAAGTACGAGGAGCTGAAGAAGTATGCATCAACTATCGGTGGGCTCGTACTCTTCTCGGGCTGGACCGGAATCGATATCTCTAAAATCCCGCTGGATCAGGAGATCACAGCTTCGGACTCACTAGAAGCCCACAAGGTGACGAGCATATTAGACGCCCTCCTCACGACCAGCAAGAATATCCCCAAGTGGACGCCACGGGTCGTGGCCGAGAGGGCCGCCATTGGTGGACTTGGACCAGTGGCTGTCGGGTCTCCCCAGACTATTGCCGACGAGTTAGAGTCCTGGATTCGGGAGGCAGACATTGACGGATTCAATATCGGTTACGTGACCACCCCGGGTACGTTCGAGGAAGTCGTCGACCTGCTTGTGCCTGAACTGCGAAAACGGGGACTGTACCCGGACATTTCCGACGAGCAGTGGACAGCACGAGAGAAGATATACGGAAGAGGTCAGAGCAAGCTCAGGGATGACCACACAGGAAGCCTCTATAAGTATGATGTATATCGAGAAGACCCGCCGTTCAAAGGGGCGGCAGGCAATGAGAAGAAAAGAAAGGCGGAGGGCGAACCCCTAGAATAGTTCACGCCTCGCGCAAACAGGCGAACAGGGCGATGGCGGGGGTTTCTCAACTAAAAAAAATAAGCAGTCCATATCATGACTCCTTTTTGGAGGATCTCAGTATTTGGCGTTCCGGTTGGCGGGATAGTCGACATAGCCCAAAATTATTAACATTGCCCAGCCACGTGCCTTTTTCTCAAACTGTTGTCAAATTCCTTTCCCTGTTTCGGCTAAGTGGCGGATGCAGGAGCTTCTCTCACTTTGGTCACCTACAAGTAAAGAGAGTGAACCTTCCAATATGGTCTTGACGCTCGGGGAGCTTTGCCAGGCCAGAGCAACGGTAGAAAAAGAAAAACAGAAAGAAAAAAAAAACCGCACAGCAAGAGCACTGGCCATACAAACGAATTTCAGATGAGCCCATGCCATATAACTAGTTACTTTGATATTTCATTCACGAACGACAGGGTACCGTATCCATCTGGAAGCTATGGGGCCTGCGCCAATGTTCATCGCATCCTGATACGGAAATGTCTAGGTACACACACGAAACCCCTGGCGCGAGGGGTATTTCCTGAATTGGAATAGACAGGCGGTTGACCCCGAGTTTCTTTGGTTTTGGCAGGCTGAAGAACTACGCCGCGTCAAAGATGGAACAAACTAACCCCTCCAAGGAGCTGTGCCCCTCCTCGATCGAGCTGCGATTCCTAGGCGCGACAGCAGCAGAAGGAGCTACCGCACTGACCCGGGGCGGGAACATCAAACATGGATGACAAAAAAATCAGACCATTTTTGACTTGACAATCCTCCACATTGTCGCGAGACACCACCCAGGCGTTCGAGACTCGATCTGGCCCTTTGGGCTGATCTACCTTCTTAAAGATGGAATTCCCCTTGAGGGAGGCGATGGCAAATAGTAGGAATGACCGGTCTCTATTCTCGCCGCTGGATGGTGTGCTTCGTACCGCGTACCGTACCACGAATCATTTGAAGCTCTCATCGCTGTTCAGCCATTCGTTCCTCGGTAGCGAGACCGAATCTTCGTACTTAACCATTGATACCCGAGCAGCCTGATCGATTTCTGCGCCGTCTTCTTTTTTTGTTCTTTCTTTCATCTGGCCGCCGGTCGGTTGCTGGCGTATTTATCAGAATTGGTGTGGCGCCTTTTAATATATAGGTACAAATCTCGTTGGATACCAGACTTGACGCTTCTCTGTTGGGCTTGATGTCTTAATATTTGCGCTCTCATGCTGACCCACGCCGACTGAAGTTCTTTCTCTAATTTATCCTGCCCGACCATGTCGCCGCTTGTTCATATGCCTATCGCACAGGACATTCCCACGTTCGACATCGAACACTGGGGCAAGGAGTCTGCAAAGCAGGTTGCGCGCGAACCAAACCACCCGGTGCAAAGCAACAAGCGGCAGAGCCGCCCAGAGACTCGTGTCACGGTACACAAAAGGAGTACAATCCCAAGCGAGCACCGTCAAGACCTGCGTGGGAGGTCATCGCGGACGATAAGCAACGCCACAATGCCGAGATCAAAATCCGAACCCATGGAGAGACGGCCGAGGGAGGACCTACCTGTCTCAAGCGACAGTTCCGACTCGGATTCTGACAGCGAAGAGGGACAGGATAGCTCCGATTCGGAACCTGGCCGAAATAAAGCATCGTCACGCTTGTCGGTGACAGCAAGCACGAAGAGTGGCTCGGGGAGCTCGAGCGGAAGCGCATCGACAATCACAGAAACCATTTTTGCGAAACGTGACAAGACATCGGACGTGCCGGAACCGAAATCAAGACCCGATGCCCTCAGCTTCCTTGACAAAGACTCCCCAGCTATAACGGAGGAGGCGATCCAGAGAGCGGCTGTCCAAGCGAGTGGCGCATGGTCCCCTCGGAGTACATCGTCTGCCTCCAGCAGCGGCAGCGGCAGCCAGCCGAGCGACGGCAGCGCTGAGACGAACATGACGAGTCCAGACCACAGCGTAGACGGGGATGCCATGCCGGCACCGTCGACTCAGAGCTCCGCAACGGATAGCGGGCCACATCGGCATGTTCAGGGAAGCGAGGAAGTCAAGTCGCATCGATACGGAACCCCGGAGATGTCTAGGGGCTCAGTAAAGCACCCTCATCTTCCTCCAAGCGAGCTCACGCAACGAGCGACCAACCCGGGACACGGCTATGCCAAGCACTTACCGAGAGCCGAGAAACTGCCACTCACTGGATACGAACTCCTAGCTCATCGTCTATCGAGCCAAGGGGCCCGGCCCAGGCGGCATTCCGGCAGTTCACGCTCTGCGTCGCCCACCGAGGATATCCAGCAACCCATCAAGCCCATTTACCGCCGCTTTGAGGCGCTGAACCATCGGCTCCTATTGCACCTCCAAGATGAGCTCAGCGAGCTTGAAGAGCAGCTTCATCGCCTGGACACGGCGGACACGCAGACCAGAAGACTTCAAAACTGCATCCTTCCAGCATCCAGGCGACGGGAGACCATGGCGGGCGGGGAGCTGCAGTGGCATAAAACAGACATACTAGGAAAGATAGGGTACAAACTTGGACAGTATAGTAAGTTTATGACGACCACATGAATGCTATACAGGGTTGTTGGGCAAAATCTTACATTGTTGCAGATCACGCTCTCTCGTCCTTCACCGAGACGCAGAATCTGTCTCCTGCGTCAATAGACGATGTAGAGGAGTATCGCACCTATCTCACAACAGAGCATCCTATCGTCGAGATCGAGACGCGGTTCCTGGATCCGACCGACGACCTCGTTTGCCTCGCCTCCACCAGCCGGGCATCTTCCCTAGACCGTAGCAGTGCCTACTCCACTTACTCGGACGACGTCCTCACCCCCATGCCAGGGAAAATGACCTTCGGATCGTCTTCGCCAGGCAATGTGTCGCGGCCCAGCACCCGAGCGAGCTCGCGGCCAGAGGACAGCAGCTTGACAGGGTCGCAGAGTGGCCAGTCACCCAAGAGTATCCTAGATGGCTCAACCCTGCCTGCCACAGCAGCCAGCTTTGCTTTCAGTCTTCCCGCCGTCGCAGGCTTCGTTGGCCTTGTATCTTTGCTTACTTTTCCCTTTTTCACGGATTTCGCCGGCCGTCTCGCCGTGGTACTCGTCACCACCATCGCTATCTCTGCGCTGAAACGAAACATGGAATTGGGTCAGTGAGATGCAGTGTATTTCTCGACTGCTATGGTGTAACATATAATGTATGGATAAGTCAAGGGTGGAGGTGGCGGGTGTTCTTGTAGCTATGTAAGGTACCTAGTCATTCTGGAGCTTTGAGGAAATTTGATACCCCCGAGATGGCGGACTTTGTAACAAACTCGGTGCGCGCAGTTAACAGTTGAAGGCCAAGCAGAATTAGGGATTTTATAACGGCAATGATACTTGACAACACTTGCCTCATATGTAGGCACAGTGTCTTATGTATACCCATTCCCCGACTACTCTGTCTCCTGTTTTCCCCTTTACCACTTCGCATCCCCGCCATACCACTGCTTTACGGCATCTTCAACTGTTGCCTGAGGTGTACCTGTCGCCAACAGTGTTTTACTCAAAATTCCCGGGACACTGTGAAAGCTGCAGCTACAGAGCCCAGGTGGCCTTTGACCACACGCTGGATACCACATGATCGCTATCTACCCTACTATTGGACGCGGGTAACATGACACTGCCGTGGGGGTTAACTGCGTGTAACTGCGCACCTTTACAGAGGCATCCAGCTGGAGGGCCGCTCTCCAGACCATTCTCGATGATATACGATGGGTCGGAAGGGCAGGCCCGGTATGAGGAGAAACGGAGTAAGAGAAGCCGTGCGAGGCAGATAAACGGGCTGATACGACGTCAGAGAGCGGATACCGTTTTCTGTCTCGGTGAGACCGTTCTCATCCTCATCGCTGGTGTCAGCCGTCGTCAGCTCGTTGACCAACATGGAGCCAGACACGAGCGTTGGGCCCCGCTTTTCGTCTGCCCCTGAGCCCCTCCTATTGTTGAGCTACTGTAAATTGGGTCGGATCAGCTGGTGCAGCTTCACTCCTTTCAGCTCTTTGTCTGACCTGAGAGGAGGCATGCGTATCTGCTTTTCTGCAACTCATTCCTTTTGGTTCCTCCCGTCCTATTTTTCTTTTTTTAAAAGCATTATAGATTTCTGTTTATGAGCGTGGTTATCGTCCGCTTTACTTGACCCCTTCTCGATTCATTAACTTGTTCTGGTGGCTGTCACACTGCGAAGGTGTGTTGAACTCCGAGACAAACCGGGGGGGGCACCTGAAGCCTATTTAATACTTGCATCTCAAGCCGTCACAGCCCATCTCCTAGCAGCCGGGGACGCCTTGATAGGAGAGTGCATTTCTATACCGGCATGATACTTTGAGATACTGAGGAATCGTGCTCTCCACATCTCTCCACCGATCAAGATGGGGACACCTGTAGACAACGTGGCTCGGCAAGCCGAGGCGCTGCACCTCTCTGAAAGTCAAGAAGCGCCGCGGACGGAGTCGCCGACGCCTTCGCCGCCGCCCACGATGGCCAACCCTTTCATAGTCCCCGACAATGTCCCTTGTCCAACCAACGAGACAATGGTGCAGGGGTTCGAGTGGTACTGCCCGGCCGATCACAACCACTGGAACCGACTGAAAAGGGTCATCCCCAGTCTGGCGGACCTGGGAGCCACCAGCATGTGGATTCCCCCGGCAGCCAAGGCGGCTTGGCCCAAGGGCAACGGATATGACATCTACGACCTCTACGACCTGGGGGAGTTCGAGCAAAAGGGCTCCACGGCCACGAAATGGGGAACCAAGAAAGAGCTCGTCGACATGGCGAGCACGGCGAGCGTCAACGGCATCCGAATCCTCTTCGACGCCGTGCTCAACCACAAGGCCTCTGCCGATTTTCCCGAGGCTACGGTTGGGCGCAAGGTAGATCAGAAAGGTAAAAGGCGTGAATGTGCTTGCTTTGTGCGATGGTTTTCTAACAGAATTGATCAGATCGTACCAAGGTCATTGGAGAGCCGGAGCACATTGAAGTCTGGACAGGGTTTAGTTTTCCGGGCCGTGGAAATAACCATAGCCCCTTGAAGTGGAACAAGTCGCATTTCACAGGTATCGACTACGATCACAAAACCAAGACCAAGGCAGTATTCAAGTTCGACGGCAAGGAATGGGCCGAGGACGCCGATCCAGAGCTCGGAAACTATGATTACTTGTCAGTATAAAATGGTTCCGCAGCGTATGCTATTATAGTACGACTGACGAAGCGGCAGGATGTTTGCGGATATCGATCATAAACACCTAGAGGTTCGCCGGGACCTGTTCTATTGGGTCGAATGGTTGGATTCGCAGATGGCCCTCGGCGGTCTACGCCTCGACGCCATCAAGCACTACTCTGCCTCCTTTCTCCGAGACTTTGTTCAGCACATAGACAAGACTGTGGGCCGGGACTGGTTTCTGGTGGGCGAATACTGGCAAGAAGACTCGCGTCTGCTGGCCAAGTACATTGAATATATGCAACACCGAATCTCGCTGTTCGATGTCAAACTCGTCTGCAATTTTTCTCTCCTATCGTCCTCGGACGAGGCCGATCTTCGAACTGTTTTCGATAAAACACTTGTGCTCTACAAGCCGAACAACGCCGTTGTAAGAGCCACTCGAGAGCCTTCGCTGCGTGAAACTGGATATGGTATGCTGACTGTCTCAGACATTCGTTGTCAACCACGATACGGTAAGCTCCGACCCTTAGGCTCGCTCTCTGGTGTGCTGGAGAATCAAATTCATAATGCTAACAACCCTCCAGCAAGATGGACAGTCTCTCGAGGTGGGTCAAATATATCAATTATAGCAGTTATCTTTGCTTGCTATATTTGTACGCTAATGAATTCGAATTCAGACGCCTGTTGCACCTTGGTTCATACCGCTTGCATACAGCCTCATCCTCCTCAGAGCCAACGCCGGCATACCTTGCGTATTCTACTCGGATCTGTTCGGATCATTTGGTCAGCATCCGAAGCCCGACTACAGCAATTTCATTCCACCCACCTCAGGCGCTGCTGTGCTGCCCCGGATGATGCTAGCCCGTCGATTCTGGGCCTATGGGAGCCAGATGGACTACCTCGACGAGCCGCACTGCATTGGCTTCACGCGAACGGGCCACCCTTCAAAGTCAGGTGGCGCCGGCCTGGCTGTCCTCATGACAAATTCTTGGGAATACCAGACCAAGAAGATGCTTGTGGGGAGGCGACATGCCGGAGAGCGATGGACCGACGTCCTCAGGTGGTGTCCTGGCAGCGTGATTATAGACTCGGACGGATTCGGGCTCTTTCCAGTGGCTCACCGGAGTGTGTCCGTGTGGGTGAGCAGCACAGCAGATGGGCGCGAGTTCGTAGACACATTTGTCTTGTAAGTTTTCCCATGCCTTGTGTGCCTGGTTCGTCCATGAAGCTACGAGGCTGTCCGTACTGATTTCTCCGAACCCACAGCGATCATGACATTTATAGACCCTAAGATGCCGCCATGATTCTAGAGCATTCGCCTCCGTCGCCAGAGTGACACCTTTATAGCCGAGACACCGGCCGGACGCACTCCACGATGAGGAACCCACAACGCGTTGTGGGTAGCAGGTCTGGTGGTCTAGTGGTATGATTCTCGCTTAGGGTTCACCCTCAAGCTTGCTTGCGAGAGGTCCCGGGTTCAATCCCCGGCCAGACCCGTCTTTTTGCACGCGAGGGCGACTCCTTTGTCTCTCTCTCTCTCTTTTTCTCGTTCTCTGTGTCTATTTGGCATACATATTCCGTCGTGGACGCTTCACGACTGTTCGAGCGAAAAAGCACATAGCTTTCATAGACGAGGTTTCATCATTAGGGTGTAGGGGTAGAATTTAGCACTCATACTCCAAATTTTGCATTAGACTTTGAGCCTTTCTTAGGCTGGCAAGGCTGGATATCCCCTAGAACTTACTCTCTGCTGGTTCTTAAAGTAGACAAAGTAAAGTTTTTTTGGGGGCCGATCGCCAAGTGTACTGGGTTAGGGTTACGGTGAATCCAAAAGGAATTTCTGAGGGCTAACGTAAGCCACTGCAGCAACGAGGCGTTGTCGGGCTCTCTACTAATTGGCTTAAATCCAGCGCTGACAGTACGTTCTACCAACCACCAGAGCTGGTGGCGTCTGGTCAAAACAAGTGAGACATCGTGCTCAGAACAATCCCAGTTCAGCTCCCCCCATCATCGAAAAATACATAGATAAGAGGGGTAGGAGTGGGAGAAAAAAAAACTCACATACTCTTCTCTACCGCTCTCTCATCTTCGACGTTCTTTTTGTTTTCTGGTTCACCGTCTCAGAAAATTCTCACTTTGCGCCGTTCGTAACCGGACACCAAGCTCAGCTGCTGCCAGCCCCATCTTTACTTCTTCTTGAGCTTGCTTTTTTAGGCAACCTAGGCGCAACCCACCATGTCCCTGCGTTCGTCTTCAGAGACACTTGAGAAGGAGGGCGAAAGCCGAAAGGTCCCCTTCGAGTCCGATCCCCTGTCGGACGAGGAAGAGGAAGAAGATGAGGACGAAGACGAGGATGAAGACGAGGATGAAGACGAGGACGAAGATGATGATACCCTCTCCCACGATGAGCACGGTCTCGTGGATCTGGAAGCCGTCGAGTCTGGCGCCTCCGAGGAAGAAGACGAAAGCATGGTCCCGGACTACTTCATGCCCGAGTTTGAGTTCCCGCAATTCTCACGCCTCCCGTTCGAGCTGCGCCAGCACATCTGGGACCAGTTCTGCCCCGAGCTGTCGTGCAGGACGGTCTGGGAGTTCCGGCTCGCGCGCAACGTCCGGCCCAACCGGAACTGGACGATCTGGGAGAGCGCGACGCTGTTCCAGCAGACCCTGGCCGCGCGGACCATGCTGGCCCTCCACCAGGAGAGCCGCAAGATGGCCCTGAAGGCGCTCCCGGACGTGCTGGAGGTGGCCGAGGGCAGCGGGATCGTGCGCGTCAACGC
>FTLB01813823.1_pt1 | contig 11922 bp, 11 predicted proteins | sample 1658291 | NCBI WGS metagenome assembly FTLB01 (sample SAMEA3914812, study PRJEB12502) | metagenome | biome: forest; material: soil | place: Canada | collected 2011-07-07 | depth 0.1 m
AACTGCTGCAGGCAGGTGCTGCACTGGAACGAGACCGGTAGCGGCATCACAGACATGAACTTTATCAACGCATTCGAGGCCTTGGTCCTCGCTGGAATTCGAGCCCTGGGCAAGCTGAAGGGAGTCGAGTATCTCCGCATACGCTATGTGGATCTTGGTGAGCATTTCTCAACCTCCCCTCCACCCCCGTCCTCCTTAACCCGGACCCAAACAAGGAGGATGCCAGGCTAACCAATTACCGAACTCTTAGACTCCCCGGTCCCGCCCCTCAACCCTTATTTCCTTCTCCGTGATGGCTGGTGCTCTGGCGTCTGGAGCGAGGCCATCGTTGCCGAGCTCAACCGCGTCCGTCCGTCAACCAGGTTCGAAGTCCTCTCCGAGTCGTTCGGGGAGGTCGGTTACAACAAAGATGGTCGGATGACCATCAGCCCCGAGTTTCCCAAATGTCGGGCTCTTTCTCTCAAGTTGTCAAACTACGCGCTGCTGAGCGGCGGCATCTCAATAACCTGAAGGCTTTGTACGCGAACAAGAGCCTCGGGTCTGTGTGTGTGTGTTGGAAGTGATACCCCCCAAATGCTGAGATTTCCTCAGCAATCTTCCCCCCTTTTGTGTCAACACGGCATGGCGTTTGGAACGGATACCATCTTGTCTTTGTATGGTGTAATGGGTAATAGAATGGCGCTGCTAAGGGGGGGAAAACTATAGCCATGTGAAAAAGCTCTCGCGACGTGGAAAGGGGTTCGGTTGCTTTATGTTTTTAATGATTTTTCTTTCCCATCTGGTATTCGGCAGGTACCATATCCGTGGAAGGCTTTGGGGTTGCTTTCCAGACGACCTTCCCAAGGCGGCATATCCTGTCTTATGTTGACTGAGATTTGACATGATGATGCGATACCTCCCGTGAGCTATAGATCGGTACATAGCTTCAATGCATTTGCATCAAACAACCACGGCCCTCTGTCCTACCAGACATGTTCCCCTGGTCCCGTTCTAGTGCTTCACATGCATGATGTCGGCATTGACTGGTACCTCAGACAGCATATCTCACGGCAGCCTCCTAGATTCGAGGCCCCTTTGGCCAGTGCTAAGATACACTCGCAACTTGGTGAGCTATGGTGCTTGGGCCAGCACCACACTTGATGGCGATTGTCCATTCACAATGCCTTGCTTGGGGCAGCAACATCGCCGATAATGACGCTCAAAATCCAGCAGTTGACGAGGAAGAACAAGAGGCTCGCCAGCCACAGTCCGGGCAGGAAGGTGCTCCGCCCCATAAACTCAAGCTCGAAGCCCTGCTGGAGCCACAAGGCCTGGGAGGCGATCCAGAGGACCAACGCCGCGACGCCGAGCGGCTTGTTGCGCAGAAAAGAGGACCGCGGGAGGTACAGCGGGAGGAAGGCCATGTACCAGAGGAAGTACTAAGAAAAGAAAAGTCGTTAGCAAAGCACCAGTTTGCAGCCATTCGAGCCACGCATAGCAGCGGGCGGGGCATACTCCGCGATACGTACCTGGCTGGTGCAGACCTTGTTGAAGGTCACAAAGGCAAACGTCTGCGCGAGCATCGCGGCGGGCAGGTCCTTCTTCGCCAGCACCAAGGGCATCAGCACGCACGAGAGGAGCAGCTGGGGGAGAAACGCCAGCGACTCGATGCGCAGGGCCGAGGACTCGGGGAACGCGGACGCGATGTAGAGCTGGATGTTGTAGGGGCTGAAGTTATGCCGGTGGTCGATCCGGGTGACGTGGTGGAAGTAGGTGTGGACCAGGAACGGAGAGCCATACCTGAAATCGAAGGTTAGAAGACCAGAGTCAAAGGATGCACAAAAGCGTGGAGGAAGGTTGGGGGAAAAGGGGCATCGTACATGGAAATCATGAGTATGTTCAGCCCAACGAAGGTGCCCAGGCTGAGAACCGCGAGTTGGAGTCTCGCGGGGGTGAGGAATCCTCGGATAGCACCGAAGAGGGTCACTCTGGTATCGGCGTTCTTCTTCTGCGAGCTACTGCTCTCCCTGTTGAGGTGCTCATCGTCCATCCACCATACTATGGCGGGGGCGTAGATGAAGGGGTAGATCTTGAAATGCACCCCGAACCCAAGCAGCAGAGCAGCCAACGTGATCCTCCGAGCCAGCACGGCCCACAGCAGAGCGATGACCAGCACGCCGAGCAAGCCCTCGGAGCTTCCGCGCGTGCTGATAGTCGCGACCATGGGGTTGAGCAGCCAGATGGCGGCGAACTTGCGGGCGGACAGGGGGGTCAACCCTCCTGCGGTCGGGTCTCTCATGGTCAGCACCCGCTCGATCAGCCACCCGGCCACCAGATCCGCAACGGCAAAGACGATCTTGCCAGAGCTGAAGTAGACGGTGGTCCAGAACGGGGACGTCGACGTCCATGCCGTGGGCAGCAGGAGCCACGCCAGGAGGGGCGTATAGCGGTACGTCTCGCGCTGGTAGGGCGAGCCGCCTGCGGCGGTGAAGCGTGCCGCATCGGTGAATACTAGGTAGTCGATGTCGGTATACTTGACCGGCGAGTTTGCGTCTTGCCAGAGGCCATAGAGCAGCAGCACAACACGTAGCGCGACCGCGGAGAGGTAGAGTGGAGCCGGGCGGGCGAAGAAGGATGCTGTGAACGAGGAAGCAGAGGAAGGCGCGGTTGTTGTAGCCTTCTGACTAGGCTGGGCCCTGGATGGTGCCATTGTGAAGGTACGGGACCTTGGCGTCGTACTCTCCTCCTGTCGACACGGATATATTGATGTCGGGTTCAACTTTGAGAACAGTGTGGCTTCATAACCTCACTCCGCGATAATACCCGAAATGCTGTCCTCATGCGAAAAGGCGCCAAGCGTTTAGTGTCGTGTAAGATTATATCGCCAGTTAGATCCAATCTCCCCGCCGATTGGCGAATGTTCAGGTCGGCTCTGCTGTCAAATATATATACTTGATATAAACCCCGTTTGTTCACGTCAGGAGCTTCGATGTATGCTCTCTGTCCTATTTCACTAACAATTTTCGGACCCACACCACGCTGCCGGGGTTCGTTCTCAGTGACCCACGTCAAGAATCGACATCAGTACGGTACCAATTCATCACAGCAGCTCCTGTTTTTCACTCAAGGTGAAGACGATCGTTTCTGAACTGCGAAAAAAATGTCTGGATTCAAGCGAGAGAGGAATGGAAACGTGAAAACGTTCGATGGCCCCAAACCAGCGCAAAAGCCCGTGGCTGTGAGCGCCTACACTGCCATGTTTGAAACTTTCCGAGATGAGCTCGATGAACACCATGATCGACGCGAGCGGATCGTCAAAGCTTCCAGGGACATCACTGCCTTGAGCAAGAAGATGTAAGTCTCTTGCATTTGACAGTTGTGCCTTCCGCCAGGCTAACTCGTCGTTCTAGGATATTTGCTTTGCAGCGGTAGGTGAACTGTGTCACCGATCCCCGACGTCGTGACCTTGCTTCTTCGCTCTTTCAGCCCCAATGCCATGTCCAAGCTATGTACGATGCTCGTGCCAAGTTTTCTAACTCTAAGTAGCGTGCGAAAGATTGACGCCAACCTACCGCCCAACATCCTCAAGGAGATCGACCAACGGCTTGGTGAAATCTCCAAGCTCCTCGCCGCCGTGGCAGTCGAGACCCAGGGTATCAACCGCTATCGATACTACCGGAGTCTGGCGTGTCTGGAAGAGTTGGTCGAGGCGCTTACTTTCGTCCACTATCTGCGGACGCAGCAGCTCATCAGCTTCGACGAACTTCTTCCGTCCGTGCTGGCTTTGGCACGCCAAGGGACCGCTCTCGAAGACACGGTGATGAACGATGCCGGCTCCGGGGAGGATACCGTGACCCCCGCCAACGAACGCACTGAAGACTTGCCGGCTGTGTCTATCACTGAGGATGACTATCTTTTTGGAGTCTTTGATCTGACGGGCGAGATGATGCGTTTCGCCACCACCACCTCCGCTCTGACAGGTTCCATGGCTGCCAGGGGCGAGGACGGCAGCAGCCGGACGATTGTCAAGGACATGCAAGATCTGGGCAGCTTCTTTGAGATGCTTCCTCGCCGCTACGACAAGTCCTGGACCCAGAAGATGGACACGCTTCAGCAGTCGGTCAGAAAAGTCGAGCGATTGGGCTATGATCGAACAGTCCGAGGCACCGAGCGCCCCGCAGGATGGGTCCCTGATCTCACTGCGGGAGACGGACAGCGGCCTGGAACGCCTGAGTGATTGTCTTGACTGTACCACTTCAGGCAGTGTGAAGCTTCGAAACTGACAAATTTCATGTTTTCACAGTGGGATCTCGACGAATCTGGGCCGGCTTTCTGAGATTCTCTTGTATTTATCGTCCGCTGCGTGCCTGGCAGAAAGCTCTTGTCTGCTATCAAGAAGCTGTACAGGGATTGTTCTCCATACCACAGGACGGACAGTGCGTTTGGACTGCCACTCACTTGTTCAGCTATGGAAATGTCCTTCCGGGCAACCCAGGAAAACTATGCTGGGGCAGAGAATAAAAAAAGGAAAAGTCAATGAGTGTTGGACGACGATATGTACGTCTACGCAGGCACGGAATTTTTTTATGCCCACTTAGCCTCAAGAGATATCCGAGGAGGGCTTCTGGTCTGTGACAGAGAGAGCGCTGAGGAACGGCTCTTTACCTGTTCTTAAAATACCTTAGTCAACCGCAATGGCATCGAGCAGGGTAAAAGTACATTGCTTTTCTACGAAAAAAAACTTCCCACAGCTTGAGCCGGGGAGAGTGATAGTAGATGAACTACTCGTTGTGGATATAAAATTGCTGGTGAACCCAATGCAGAAGGCGCCGCTTCACTTCATGCTACATTCGTGAAAACATGAAAATGCCACATATCCCATCTCAAAAACCCTCAAACAAAAGAGTACCCGTCTTGGTGGACGTGGTCCCCAAAGAAACTGCTCCTCGTGGGAGTCTCGACCGGGTTGCCGCTCGGCCCGGAAGTCAGGGTAAAATTCCCCCTCACCGAATGGTGGGAGTTGGCCGAGCTAGGATCAACCTGTTCGGAGGTTATATGCAACGATACCTTGCGCGTGATACCAGGAAAGGCCTTTTGGACTCTCGGTTCCGACTCGCCCCCCGAGGTCAGCGGCCAGGTGCTGTGCGTGGAGCGCGGCGACGCGCGCGTCATCTCCAGATCGTCCGAGATGGTAGAGAACTCCATGCCGGACAGCTCCTCGAAGCTGCCGCGCGCCGGGGTCCGCATCCCGAGCCTCCCGATGGTGATGGCCTCCCCGGTCGTCGAGGGAGAGTCGTCGCTTCGTCGCTTCGTGTCCAGGCGGCTGGTCACGCTGGAGATGATGGGGCTGAGCCAGCGGTTGAAGAGCGGGAACATCAGGGGGAGGTTAGCGGCGATGACAGCCACGAAGCTCTCACGAATGGCCCAGGAGCAGCTGAGGAACTCGCCTCTGTAGACATGCTGGGGTCCTGTCAGCCGTGGCGCGCCCGAGAGCAAAGTACCAATACGCAGGTTAGGGGAGAGATAGAGGTACGAGTGTTTATGTCAAATGTGGAAACGAACCTCGAGAGTGAGCACGGAGCGGAGGATAGCGGCGATGGCGACAAAAACACCGCATCCAAACAGACATATAAGGCCTGTCTTCTTGACCACGGGAAACGAGGTCCGGAAGAACATGGAGATAGGGATAAATATAATGTATAGGTCTGTCGAGACGCTCAGTGCCAAGACGGTAAATATGATGGCTGGTGAGACAGCGGGCTGGCAGTATACTGATTGTGTCCAGGTTAGCTTCTGAATGGGCACTGGACATGGGACTACCGAGGTGAGCATCGAAACGTACCCCCTGGGCTGGGATAGATCTGCCACATCTTGTACAATGGGCGGCAACTCAAGAATAAGGTGAGAATAACGGCGACCCAGCTTATGGCGATGAAGCCAAGGCCGGCATAAACTCTCCGCCGATACATGTTGATTCCTTCCTGTAGCATTGCACGAATTAGTCGGTGGTCCTTTGTTGCATTAGAAAGATATCGCCATACAGTGAGCCTAAGCAAAAGGCAACACATGGATGCCTTCAAAGCCCATATTAGAACGGAGTAAGTTGTCCAATTGACCAGCTGGAGCTTGGAGCCTGTCACCCGAAGTTGATACTCCAGCTGATCCGGCTTTATAGAAGCCCTATAGGCCGGACTCATGCCGTTGTTGGCCATGCCATGCGCGACAGTTACGATCGAGTAGGATAGGTAGGTGTCGACACCTTGGAATATCTGAATGAGATGGTGAGATACGTGCGGCCTTCGACTGTGAGATGAAACAAGGCACATACCATGCCTACCCAGGCAAGATAATCGTCCGGCCCGAGGCCCTTCCATCCCGACGTGCTGACCCGGGCATATGTTCGAAGAAGGGTGATCGCTAGGGCTATAGCCAAGTACACAAACACTTCGATGTCAAACGCCCGGAGCTGCTGTCGCTCTCCGTGGTGCAGATACGTCATGTTCATTGTCGAAAGCAGTCACTGCCCGGAGACAGGCTGAGGGGAAGACTTCGGGAGTCTGGTTCTTTCCGCAGTTTCATCGTTTTTGGAGTCGATAGGTGCTGGTGAAGATGAAGCACGCACGTCTGGCGAAAGGGAGTAAAAGAGACTGCAAGTAGCAGAGCAGATTCTTCCAGTTTTCTCCCAGACGGCGAAGTTATAACTACGGCTCCATCTCGTCTTGTCGGCGCTTCGGAGGGCGCTATCACAGATACCGGGCGGCTGGGTTGTGATAGCTTCCGGTCAAGATTGGACAAAGGATTGAGCAGAGAGGTAGGCGACCGACGTCCGACTGGCCATGTCTTCTGTCATACCTAAGGCGGCGTCTCGGCCAAATACTCCACCATCCACGTGGTGAAGCAAGGGAGAACAAAGGGATGAGAGGCGTCCTCGAAGAGGCATGAGAATGTGGATCTCGCTCTTACCGAACTCGATGCAGAATACCTCGGGAAAGATTTGGCTATGGCAAGTAAAATCTCCTCACATCGCAGAAACCCGGTTGGAACCTGTATGAAGTAAGATAAGATGCGTGGGAGTGAGAGGCAAGAGCAGTTCGATCAGCCGAGGCGTCGAGAGTCATCGGAGATGCTCATTTTCCAGACTGACTCGTCTGACCGCCGTCCAAAGATTGAATATAACTTTAAATTCCAGTAGATCCTATTAGAAGCCGCCGTCGGGCGAGAGCTCGGGGTCGGGAGTCAAACAACAATTCAGTCTAAGTATATTAGCGGAAAGACTTGGGCTTATACGACCTGCCTCAGAGAGGCAATGATCTCTGGCATTAAGAAGCTTTTAGAAAGCCGCTTTTCTACACCAGCCGATCATTCTGAATATGGCATGAGCTAGTATTTCTTGTTTCAAATACAGCATACCGCGCATGTCTCAGTAATTCCATAATACAAAGAAGAGATGCCGCAGACTCAGAAGGTAACCGCACCATTTGGTCCTCGAGCCCCCTCGAAGAAGACTAAACCCATAAGATGTGATCGAGTTTGATAGTCATATAGGTTTCTTCAAGGTTATGGCATATATAAAATTTTTTTTTTTTCATTTAAGTAGAATGTCGAGGCTGTCTCATGACCAGTATTGTTGAAGGTCAGTTCTCTTGAAAATTCATCAATGAAGTCTGAGTGAATTGATACATTGCGACATTAGCAACCGTCTGGAGCCTAAACAAAGCTTCTGCCGAACGGACCATATTACGTTCTCGGTAAGTGCCGTTCTGGTGAAGATTCTGTAAGTAAGGAATATAGTGGCAATGATGGGCTGGTGATGACTGAGTGGTGTCACACAATTAAGTAGAGTTTCTGATCCACTCCGAATTTATATATCAAACATTCGAAATACGATGAATAGCACGTGGGCAAGTCAGTAGCAACAAACGATGAGTTGTACGCCTAGACCTCTGATGTGTGAAATGTAGCCGTGTTTATCACAGAGACTGCTCCAACGGGTCTGCGAACATAAAAGGCAGGTAAACAGCAATCACTCAAAGCACAGCGATTCGAAAATGCCCAACTTCTCGTCACTTCGCTCGAGGTGTCCAGACTCAAGAAGCAAAGGTTGCACTATTTAGCGACCCTTGTTGGCGGCACACTTCTCCTAGGAAGATTATAGAGTCAGTTGGGCATATAGAGCTTCGAACGGACGAGGTTCATGATGGCATACGGCCCAGGGCAGAAGAAATCACGTACTGAGTTGGGATCGACTAATTATATCTACACGCAGAAGCTCGATGTCACAAGTCAACCCCTTGTTCAGAAGCCCCTGTCTATGATCTTGGCAGAACGGCACAGAATAATCCACCAACCAGCAAGGCAGCTACATTTTCGTGACGTTTCTGAATCTTGATTCACTATGAGTACGACATGTGTCCCTTAAGTATGAGAAATAACACTCTGACTTGTTTATGCGTGACGAGCACGGCAGTGGCCCGTATAATTCAAAATATGAAAACAAAACAACCATCCCAGCTACGTGAGACCGGAATATAGTCCGGATTGCCTTTCCTGGCAAAATGCTGTTATGAAATTACTCTTTTCGACGCACTTGTTTGTTACAAACGCAAATTTCCCAAAAAGTCAAATGGGCAGTTGGTTTTGATATGTTGATCTGCCAGGTCCGCTTGAAACCTACTTTACTGAACTGCGACGCCCACCTGATTCGACTCACATGCCATATGTTGATCCTATTCAGGGTTGGACCTGGGGATTTGACACAAAGTCCATGCTCCGTCTGTGCACATACTCCATAATGGCTCCCTACAATAGCAGTTACAGACTCGACCAAGTTGACAGAGTGGGTAGAGCAACTCTGCCTTACCATACTGCCAAAGTGCCAAGACTGCCCGTACCTGACCCTGTTCGTTGGCAAGAAAGGTCCGTCGGGAAGCACCAGCATGCTTCGCTGGTCTGCTGGCAGCGGCCATAGCAGTATCGACTGCCTTGACCTTGAGAATTTTTACTGGGTATCGATGGCCGGGATTTGTCGCAGGGAAGAGTAGCGCCGATGCTTAGTCTGGAAACTTGCCGGGATAACCGATCCGGATCCTAGTGGCCGAGAGCGCCGCGGAGACCGTTATACGACTTACTCCGTAGAGCTCAAATGTCGAGGAGGTTTGCGTGAGGCTTTGGGAGACACAATGCATAGTTTCGCGGCCCGCATTAGAGATGAGGTTGGCCGGCGACTATCAGATCTATCTAGACTTCCAGAGGTAGGTTTCTTCAAGATTTTTTGAGCGAATTTCTTCACAAATGTGCGCTTTCATGTAACATTAATTGAATACGAGCCATCCACGTATTTGACGCCAATCTCGAGAGTGTGGCGAAGCCCCCGTGGGTCCATCTACTTAACTGGGGGCCATTCAAGGCCGTTTGCCGTCGAAGCGCTTTAGCAACGGAGAGTCGGAGACATGACTTGCAGCATCCTTTGCGAATGGTTTAGACGTCAGATTTTGGATCCTACAGAACTCCTTTAGCATGGAAAAGTTGCTTCTTTCTCTCCTCATAGAGTCTAGCACGTCTGGCAACGGGTGGCCCGCGTTGGGTCCCGTCCACCGACCATGTTGTTGTTCCGCCAGATTGGCGAACTTGCTGGGCCTGACGCTTGCCGTTGGATGACATGGGCCGCGTCATTCCCAGTGGACTGGAAAACTGGGTTGTTTAGACTTGGACGTTCCCTCTACTAGTGCAGTTGCGGTAGCTGTTACGTATGTAGCACGTCCTGTTCCATTTTGTTTACACTGCCCCGTTCCCTTTCGTCAGCGGCACCCACACGCACACTGCCAACGGCAAGCCGTCGTGCCGTCCAAGCTCAACGGGTGCCCCGGGGAGGCGAGGACTATACTACTACCTACTAGTCCCTCCACCTCACGTCTACCGTTTCTTCTCTTGGCATATGTCGGCCAGTTTGGTTCTTCGACGACAGAGACGACATTATTGTAGTGAAGAGCTACTAGTTATGTCACCCTCGTTTGGTCTCTTGTTTATATAAGTCTTTCGTTTCGATATCATGAAGGTTTCGCTCGCTATACCCCCCCTTCTCGGGCTCGCCCGTGCGGCCCTCGAGGTCGATCTGGATTCAGCCGGTAGGTTCAGAACCAAGCTCTAAGTATCGCCTGGGCCAAGCCGTCTAACAAGAAATCTTGGGTGTTAAGACTCGATCAGGCAGGCGGCCAGCCTTGTCGCCTTCGATCTCTTGTCCTACTATCAGGGAAACCTGTCCGGCCAAACACCCGGGATTCTCCCCGGCCCTCCGCCAGCAGGGCCGTACTACTGGTGGGAGGCGGGAGCAATGTGGGGGACACTCGTTGACTACTGGCACTACACTGGCGATACGTATGTGATGCCTTGACTCCCACTACGTACATAAGAGGCTTGGCCGCAGGGCTTCGTGTCTGCCGTTCAACTTTACTCACACCAGTTTAGCACCTACAACAACCTGACGGAGAGTTCCTTGCTCTTCCAGGCCGGGCCGCCGGACAACAGCTTCCTACCACCGAACTGGACGGCCAGTCTGGGAAACGACGATCAAGGATTCTGGGGCATGTCGGCGATGCTGGCAGCCGAGGTGAATTTCCAGGATCCGCCGGAGCAGGACCCTCAATGGCTGGCTCTCGCGCAGGCCGTCTTCAACACCCAAGCCGGGCGCTGGGATCCCTTGGTCTGCAACGGGGGGCTGCGATGGCAGATCTACCCGACGAATCCGGTATGAACAGGTCGGGAAGCATGTTAACTTGCCGTGGAGTGGAAAGCTGAACTCGGACCGCAGGGCTACGACTACAAAAACACCATCGCGAACGCCATCTTCTTCAACACAGGTGCTCGTTTGTCTCGATACACCCAGAATGCTACCTATATGCAATGGGCTGTGAAGACTTACGACTGGATGACGTCGCTCGGGTACATTGACAGCGATTACAACGTCTACGACGGCGCCCACGTCGAGGACAACTGCACAGACATCGACAAGGCCCAGTTTAGCTACAATGCAGCTGCTGCCACGCAAGGGGCTGCGTTCATGTACAACCAAGTGAGACTGCCCTTTCCCTCTACCTTCCCTTTGCCTCCCCCTCCGGAGCGAATAATTGGGCAGCGTTTCGAGAAGAAGGAAAAAGAGACTAAACCTAGGCACTAGACGACCGGAGACGACCAAGAAGTCTGGCGCGAACGTGTCACCGGCCTTGTCAACCGCACCCTCGAGGTGTTTTTCCCCGAGGGCGTCGCAGTCGAGCTGCCGTGCGAGCTACCGACCGGCAACCACTGCGACACCGACGAACTGTCGTTCAAGAGCTACCTGCACCGATGGCTGGCGACCGTCACGCAGGTGGCGCCTTTCACGCGTGACCAGATCCTTCCCGTGCTGAAGAACTCGACGACCTGGGCGGTCAAAACCTGCACCGGCGGCAGCAATGGACGACAGTGTGGCTTCACGTGGTCCACGGGCGTGTTCGACGCGACGGGAGCCGGACAACAGATGAGCGTGCTTGGTGCGCTGTCCAGCGTGCTCATCAGCATGGAGCAGGTCGGCGACCTAGTGACGAATACAACAGGCGGCACGAGCAAGGGCAACCCGTCGGCCGGGCAGAATCCCAATGTGCTGCAGCCTCTTACGCCGCTGGGGCCGGGGGACAAGGCTGGCGCGGCTATCCTCACGATCCTGTTGCTGACCTTCATGACGAGCATCTTAGCATGGATGGGGATGGACGATCGATAAGGCGGCTTTCTTCTCTTGTCTTTTTCTTTTGTGAGTATGCCTGCTTTCCTAGGCTGAAGCTCCTTTAGGTGGATGTTCCCTGTACGTTATTTTGTGGTGTTTGCTTTTTTCTTCATCACTCTCTTCTCGGCGGTGTTACATCACTTGGCTGGACTCACTAAGTGCATCTCGGTTGGGAACGAGGTCGGAGA
>FTLB01092682.1_pt1 | contig 11919 bp, 13 predicted proteins | sample 1658291 | NCBI WGS metagenome assembly FTLB01 (sample SAMEA3914812, study PRJEB12502) | metagenome | biome: forest; material: soil | place: Canada | collected 2011-07-07 | depth 0.1 m
GCGGCGGCGGCGGCGGCTGTCCGTAGCCACCGTAGCCAGGACCTCCTCCGTACTGCTGCGGGGGCTGCGGCGGGTACGGGCCTTGGTTCCAGTATTCGCCCGGGGGTGGCTGTTGCTGGTGGTGGCCCGGGTGGCCGTGGCCTTGGTCGTAGCCCCCGGGCGGCGGAGGAGGAGGCGGCCTGTTATACGACCCGGCCTCGCCGCCGTACCCACCGCCGCCGCCGCCCTGGGATGCCGAGTTCAAGTACGAGGCGGCTTCGCCCTGGGGAGAGGGTTGGGATTCGCCGTATCCGTAGCTTTGCGGCCGCGTGGCCTGCGGAGGGGCGGGGGAGGTGGAGAGGTAGTTCGCATCGGGGTTGCCGTCGCCGCCCTCCATGGAGCTGAGGTCGCGCGAGGTGATCTGGGTCCAAAGCGAGCCGGCGACCTTGCCGTGGCCGAGGCCGCCGTGGCTGTGGGCGTGGTCTTGGCCACGGCTGCCCACGCCCTTATCCTTCAGGATGTGGTTCTTGCCCGCCTTGACCGACTCGGACGACAGGAGCGAGTTGAGTTGGTGGCGGTAAGGGGTCTCATTGGTCCAGCGCTGGACCGTCTCGAACATCTCGCGCTGGATCTCGACGTTGTGATCGCGGATGGCGGGGTGGTGGAACGCACGGAGGACGTCGTTGACGACCTCGTCGACGGGGACGCCGGGGTTCTCCCAGGCGTATACCACTCGCCTGTCCAGGAAAGTCAGCACGGAGATAAAAAAAAAAACGAATCAACAAAACAAAAGAAAATGGCTAATAATAGATGGAGTATGCTTGTACAGGAAAGATATTCTTACGGGACAACATATTGAAGCACGGTAGCCGCAACGCGACCAGCACACGAGTTCAGGACGTTGGTGAAATGGTCCTTAGACAGCATCGAGTGGGTGGGGTTGTCGCAGCGAGGATCCGTCCACGGCTCGAGCTGCGACTTAGCACTGGCGCTGATGACACCAGATGAGCCGTCTTTGAGTACCTTGGAAACTTGGGTGATGATGGGCCGGATGAAGGGCGCCAGCAGCCCGAGAACAAACGCGGTCAAGGTCTCGCTGATGTGCTCGAGCAGTTTCTCAAGGCCAGGGATCTTAGAGATCATATTGTTGATGGACTTGACGATCTTGTCGCGGAACACCAGGATGGGGTAGATCTGCTTGGCGACCTTGACAGGGTCGAAATTAGGACTCATGCCGGGTACGACGTTGGCGTTGTCTCGGGTGCCATCGCCCAGCCCATTGCGCGCATTCTCCTGCTCTTGCTGAGCGGCCATGGCTCTCAGGTTCCTTGCCTCAGAGGCAAAGCCGTCGCCGATACCGGGGAGCTGCGAGACGAGGGAGACGAAGTCCTGGCCGCCGGATGAGGAGGATCCGAAGAATCCTCGCTGGCCGGGGACACCGAGGCTGCTTCCACCTCGACTACCCTGCTCGGCATTCTTAAGAGCAACATCCAGCTCGTCGACTTCGGACTGCGTAAAGTGATCGTTCGCCTCGCTGCGCAAACCGCTTAGCTCTCAAACCGGTGTGAAGTAAAATCGAGAATTAGAAAGAGAAAGAGAATGAGGTGTGAGAAAGGGGGGGACTTACCCGAGTACAGAGTGGAGGAAGTCGACACCACCGAAAGTACCTGTGGAATTTGTTAGATATGCCTTGTCAAGGGGGTTTTAAAAAGTGTTCATGCACGTACCTGTCACAATGGGATAGACCGTCTTTCCATGAAGTTGGATTTGGGTACTGGTACCGCAGTGAGGGAAGACCTCATGGTAACCCAGCTCACGCAGGGCGAGCTCGCAGTAATTACTATGCGCACTGAAATCCTATAAAATGGTTTAATAACGTCGAATACATGACCAGAAGAACGAAGCGAATGCGAGGATGGAGGGTAGGTAGTTAGGTAGGTTCGTGGGACTGACCTCCATACAATGTAGAGCTTGCCCCAGGCACCTCAGGGCCTCGCAGAGATCGGCTTCTTTGCCCTTGCTGCTGCCGGAGCCGCTGGTATAGAGACGTCCAAAGTGGATACTGCGCGCAAAGCTGAAGCGCAAATACCCGCTGCTGGTGGCCCATCCACCGGACTCGTTCGTGATGTAGTTCTTCATGCCGGTGCGTGGATCGATCTCGACCTCGCGAGGGTCGACAGGGCCGCGGAGTCGAGGATCAAACTGGCGCGCATCCTTGCCCTCACCGTATCCGAGAGGGTTGTCAATGTGCTCCTCGGGGCGGTAAACGCCCAGGCGCTCCTCGGTAACCTCAAATTCTTCGGTGGCGTAGCCGTGGGCGAGGAAGGACAAGACCCAGACCAGAATTCTGATGGTAGCCGCGTTCACGCCTTTCAGACTACCGACATCGACCGCCTGTGAATAGTCTCGGAGCTGTTCCAAACCTGTCAGCGTACGGCTGGATGCGGACGTGCGCACCGAGGTCTTGCGAAAACCCGATATCCTCATAGTGACGCAGGGGGAGGTGGCATACCCAATTTCCAAAATAAGTACGGGAAACCGTCATAGTAGTCCATTTCTTGCCCTGGAGGAATGCAAGAGTCTTGAGCATATCTTCGATATCTGCGGGAGAGGCGTGCAATCAAGTCAACGTCTCGACCCTTGGAAAGCAGCACGCACTTGACATGATAGTCTTTGTCACGAACCTCCATGTCTCCAGTTGACGCCCTCAACCTGGGCAATCGACGGAATATTGCCAGCTCCAAACGCTGCCGCTTTGCCTGGAAGCACGATGAGCACCAGCGCAAAGACCAGGAGCATACTGCCCATGGGCATCCGGAGGCAGCCCATATTTGTTGTCCACGAGGCGCGCGGCGCAATGACGTAGGACGAGTGAGCTGGACGACGACTTTCTGATTTCTACGGTAGAAGAAGAGATGAGGTCCAGTCACAGATGATTCAGGGGAGGGATTAACGAACAGAAGGAAAAGTTGTTTTGCGCTTCACCAACTACGTGGTGATTTAGATAGAGTCCAAAAAGCAAGGGTCGCTTTTTAGGTTGGGTTTGGTGTGGGCAACGGCTATTGTTGATCATGGAGGGGTTGGAGGGGTTCAAGATTCAGCTCTCCGCCTGAGCGCAAAACAGATAGGCACTCGCCAGGACCTACTGTTTCTCTCTATCTCTCTTTTCTCGGTTGTATGAGCAGCAGACCGCCTTGGTTATTTTGCTGGCTTGCGCCACTAAACCACATGGAGCTTGGATCGAGAATACGGTGCTTGGCAAAGAACGCGATGGTAGAACAATATCTCAGCTTAGCTATTTGCCCATCCTACTCTTTTGTTATTCGTCGTAGATGGTTCCTGAGTCCCAGGTACTGTACCTCTGGTGTAGGATTCTGTGCTCAGTGAAACCGCTGCGTACCTAAGTAACTAAGCGCTCCGCCCTCTACTGTTCTAGAACGGGTTTACTCGCCTTCCACTAGAGGAAGTAAGGATAGGTACCTTACCTTAGGTATTCTGGTACGACTAAGTTCTGTACCAAGGGCATACCTACATGTTTATACAATGGGTAAGTTATGCGGGGCGGGCTTTATGCCCCCATTCGAAGCCAGATTGATTTAAAGATGGCAAGTCAACCTTCATGTGGAACTGTTGCGCATGCCTCGAGACAAGGTACTACTAGTGGTAGGCCGTCTGAAGCACGTCTGCTGTAAGATAAATTATTACTTGAAAGGATAGCCTATGCGTGGATAGCCTATCCGCACGTCTCTCTCCCGGTAAGCTTCCGGAGACCCTCACGCGCGTGGAGAGACATTCATGATCCCAGCGAGTATACCTCGTAGAGAGAGAGAGACCAGGGTCTTCTGAGCCCCCCTGTTCGCAGTGATGGGCTGCCTCCGTGTTGCTCCCGAGAATCTAATTCCGTACTCTGTACCTCTATCTCCGAATCTCTCTGGGTGCATTTGCATACATAGCACCTACGTATGTCATCTACAATCATATAGTACTGAGCACATAGAGGCTTAAGGTACCTTCGTAGGCTGTAGTCGACGGGCAGTGCACCTTATTTCTTCTTTGCAACTCTCAAATAGAAACTTTTTTTCCTCCCCCTTTTCCCTAGAAAAAAAAACAAATAAAATCGCGAGATACACCGTGCCAGGCCGACCGGTGGCTTGATTCGTGAGAATGGGCTCATGGTTGAATTCCGGGATTTGACCTCTCCGTGGTCTGTAGAGTCGTGGACTGGGTCGGTCATACGAGTGTGACGACTAAGTTTTCACGACGAATCTCGGACCACATGCTTTCTAGCTCGCTCACCCGCGGATTCCCATGAGATTGGCCCATTTATAAAGGGATTTGAAGTACGCAACCACGCGTTTTGGACGTTTGCTAATAATTTAGGGTGACATGTAAGATACGCCGTTTCACAGTTACAATTCGCCCCCCTTTTCCCCTTCCTTTTTGACTTATCTCCTCTCTGATTTTGCGCGGCCCAGTAAGAACGGTGTAAAATTCAACGGAGACAACGGAAGCCGACCGTAAATTATTTTAGCTCCCTGAATCCTTGGACCACTGCCACACCTGACAGATCTTTAAAGTAGCAGTCTCCTCTTCCTTCAACGTCTTGTTAAAATAAATCCCTTTCGCCGGGTACTTCCACTTTGTTGTTATTGTCTGACGCTAGTCACATATAATCCCATCGGCTTGTTTTGAGATCGCTTCTTTTTGATCGCTGCTTGCTCGATTTCGTTGTTTGCCGGTGACATCCTCTCTCTCCCGGCCATCGCCCTACGCGTCTCGAGGAAAATTTCCCCTGCCAACCCCGTCGCATCCGACTTGGCCGTCGCTCCCCGCGACCGAAACAGAGACCATGCCTGGCAGAAACCTCCCGACCTTCACGGTCGCCGAGGTCCAGTCGCACAAGACTAGAAAGTCCTGCTACGTCACTGTAGGTACCAACGTCTACGACGTGACCGATTTCCTCGATGCCCACCCCGGCGGCGCACAGTTCATCCTCGACTACGCTGGCAAGGATGTCGCCGATATCCTCAAGGACCAAGACTCCCACACCCACAGCGAGGCTGCCTATGAGATCCTCGACGACTCGCTGGTCGGTTTCCTGCCGTCGGCGAATGGCAACGGACATGCCGCGAAGAAGGGCGCTGCAGCGCCGGTTGTGACCGCCTTGGAGGACGAGATGATCATTGACGAGAAGGGGCGCAAGGTTCACAAGCGGACCGGCATGGCCAGCGCCGAGGACATGGAGGTGGACACGGACGCCCAGGAGGACTACAAGACACACAAGTTCCTGGACCTGAGCAGACCTCTCTTCCCCCAGATTTGGTTCGGTGGCTTCTCCAAAGAATTCTACCTCGACCAGGTGCACCGCCCCCGCCACTACAAGGGCGGCGAATCGGCCCCTCTCTTTGGCAACATCCTCGAGCCTCTGACCAAGACCTCTTGGTATGTCATCCCGATCCTCTGGCTGCCCTGTGTCGCGTATGGAACCTACTTGGCCAGCCAGGGCTTCGAGACCCCCCTCGAGGTCGTCCCCATGTGGCTGTTCGGCCTCGGCTTCTGGACCGTCATCGAGTACTTTATGCACCGGTTCCTGTTCCACCTTGATGAGTATGATAACCCCCGACTTTCGGACCCCTCGGACCATCCATTGTCCAAGTTCTCTTTAACTGACCAATTTGCTCTAGGTGGCTGCCCGACAACCGGGTCGGCATTACCCTGCACTTTACGCTGCACGGCATCCATCACTACCTTCCCATGGACAAGTACCGCCTGGTCATGCCCCCCACCCTCTTCCTGGCTCTGGCCATTCCTTTCTACAAATTCGCACACACCGTCATCTTCTGGAATTGGTACATGGCCGTTGCCGCATTCAGCGGGGGAATGTTTGGCTACGTCTGCTACGACTGCACCCACTACTTCCTCCACCATCAGAACCTTCCTCTGTGGTACCCCCAGCTCAAGAAGTACCATCTCGAGCACCACTTCCTCGACTACCAGAATGGGTTCGGCGTCACCAGCCGTTTCTGGGACCGGATATTTGGTACTGAGATCATCCCTGTGGTCAAGACTCAATGAGCAACCCTCAGAGGCTTTTGGGTTCCGCCGTAAAAAGCCAGGACGCTCCTTCCTCCCCCTTCCACCTCTCCCGGGAGCAAGAGCGACAAAAAAGCCATTGCCCAGATCAGATATTTCTTCTTGTAATGAATCTCTCCACGATATATTGAGCATTATCGTGGGATGTCACCTTTCTTGTATATACGATTGCTGATCGAGGCGCGCCTCGCATGTCGTGGTAGGGAGGAAACGTGCATATCATACTGGGGAAAGAAGGAACGCGGCGTTTTTCAGGTTGAAGGGAACGGAAGAAAAAGATCTCATTACACCGGGATCTTGCCTTAATTTGCACTCCTCTCCGTCTGAGGATCTCTGGTAATGGCGAGCAGCTGCTGAGTACAACCTCTTTTAGAACATAATATATCCTACATAAGTAGCTGCCTTAATAATAAAAAGATGAGAGAGGCCTTGGAACAATTTCCATTTCCGGTGCCGTCTTTGTGTTTGCCAGCGATATCTGGTCAAAGAACTGGCTGACACACTCTTGCATGTCAGAGAACTCTTGCATGTCAGAGAAGATGAGGTAACATCCACTGCACGAAACCTCGCTTGCCTCAGACTCGAGTACAAGTACAGACCCACCTTTTAGCCTTGGGCCGATCATGTGACTGCAAACTTTCAGCCACTAGGCGCTCGTAAATGCTAAGGCCTAAAATCACTTTCTCACTCTGAGCTGGGCTAGAACCATCAACTTTTCTCCGCCACCGAAGATCACCTAAGCCCATCTGTCCTTCCCTCTTCAGATTCCACACACACCATCGAGGCGCTTATTCTCATCAGACGACTCTGGTTTCTTTTCTCTCTCTCTCTCTCCCTCCCTCCCTCTTCTTCTCTTTGTGCTTCTTTCCCTCGACGCTATCACCACCACGTACCACGAGCTAGATCGCCTTGTCCGAAACCACCGGTCAAGTCGCCCTCTAACCAAATCGCTAGATCACCTCTTTTCCCTCCTCGCAGGCGCCCAGAGTTACCTGAGTCATGTCCGGACTCGACGTCGAGGCCCTCCTCGACTCCGCTGCCTCCTCCAAGGAGCAGGAAGCGAAGGCGGCAGCCGCAGCGGCAGCTGCCGCGAACGGCCAGTCGCCGCGGAACGGTGCACGAGGCAGCCACCACGGCCGTGACCGCGGGCGCGACAGCAGCAGAGACCGGGCTCGGGACCGCGGCCGAGACCGGGATCGTGATCGTCGCCATCGCGACCGCAGTGCCGGACGGTACCGCAACTCGTCCAGCGAGAACGGAAAAGAGACCGGCAAGGAGACCCCCCGAAGCGACGCAGGCAGCCACAAGAGCAGGCGCCGGAGCCGGAGCCGAGACTCTGACCGCAGACATGGGCGACGTCACAGGGGAGACGGAGACTTCTACCGCGGCGGCCAGCGCGCTCGGTCTCGCTCGCAGTCTCCCAACCGCTACTACCGCCCCCGAGACGACGACCGACGGGACCGCGGCGACCGACGGGACCGCGGCGACCGCAATCCGCGTCGGCGCGATGAGGACCGCCGCGGCGGCAGGCACAGTACCCCCCGGGAGCCGAGCCCGCCTCCGCTGACTGAAGATGAGCGCGATCGCAGGACTGTATTCGTTCAGCAGCTGGCCGCCCGTCTCCGCACGCGCGAGCTGAAGGAGTTCTTTGAGAAGGTGGGCCCCGTCAACGAGGCCCAGATTGTCAAGGACCGCGTCAGCAACCGATCGAAAGGGTATGCTATCCCATTCTTTCCCCACCACCATTTCTCCATCTTGATTCTCTGTGTCACACAGGAGGAGAATAAAATTGCAGTGGCTAACAAATGATACTTAGTGTTGGTTATGTTGAATTCAAAGACGAAGACTCCGTCACTGCCGCGCTTCAGCTCACTGGCCAAAAGCTCCTAGGTATTCCCGTTATCGTGCAGCCGGCCGAGGCTGAGAAGAACCGACAAACGCGTAATGCCGAGTCGACAGGGGGCCATCCCAACTCGATCCCGTTCCATCGCCTCTACGTGGGCAATATTCACTTCAGCATCACGGAGCAGGATCTCCAGAACGTGTTCGAACCCTTCGGCGAGCTCGAGTTCGTTCAGCTGCAGAAGGACGACACTGGCCGCAGCCGGGGTTACGGATTTGTCCAGTACGTTGCCTCCCCCCACTCCTCCCCCCTCTGAAGATTTCCATAGCCAATGTGCCAACCAGTGCTAACACTCGACAGATTCCGTGACGCCGGCCAGGCTCGGGAGGCCCTTGAGAAGATGAACGGCTTCGACCTTGCGGGTCGGCCGATCCGTGTGGGACTTGGAAACGATAAGTTTACCCCTGAGTCAACTGCCAACCTCCTGCAGCGATTCCAGGGTCAGAACCAACAGTTTCAGGGATCCGCATTCTCCGGTGCCGGTGGACGCGGGCCGCCGACGTCCAACTTCGATCGGGCCGGCGGCCGCGAGAACGAGAAGGGCGGCGGTGCGAGCGCCTTGGACGACACCGACGTCGCCGGTGTCAATTTTAACAACTACAGCCGAGATGCCCTGATGAGAAAACTTGCTAGGACAGATGAGCCCGCGAGCAACGGCGCGAGTGAGCGCCCGATCCTAAAGCCCAAGGCTGAGTCCAAGCCCCTCCCGGTCAATGTCAACATGGCGAGCAGATGCGTCGTGCTCCACAACATGTTTGATCCTACCGAGTACGTTTTTACTCTCTCATCCCCCACCCTTCCCCCCCCTTATACTCTTCTCCTCCATATTTGTTTACCCCTTTGAATGAAAAAAAAAACAATAATCAGAAACTAACAGAAGGTGCTACAGGGAAGAAGGTGATGACTGGGTGAAGGAGCTGGAGTTGGACGTCCGCCAAGAAGCCGAAGAGAAATACGGCCATGTTGTTCACATCTCTCTAGATCCCAACTCCCAAGGCGACATCTACCTCAAGTTCGACAAGGTTCAGGGTGGCGAGAATGCTATCAAGGGCCTCAACGGCCGGTACTTTGGCGGAAGGATGATCACTGCTGCACCTGTCGTCGACGCAGTCTACAGCAGTTTGTTCTCGCGTACCAAAGCGATCTAGACCGCTAATTACCGCCTCTTCGCGCTCCTCTAGGATCTCCAACGTAAGTCACGACGGTTCGACGAGATCTGCACCGAGACCCTATCGGCTAACTAAAAGATGAAGTCACAGGTTCTGACAGATCGCATACATCATGCACCCGCCCATGCCCAACCCAGCGCCCCGGAGGTTTCCCGAAATCTCTCCAGTATTTTCCCCCTAAATGGAGGACGGCATCATCGAAACGAAACCACTCATCGGTTTGTCTCGAAGCAGGACCGCCACTTTATTTTTCTTCCTTTTGGACCTATCTCCAACCAGCAGCACGAGTTCAAGAGTTCTTGGTAACCCCCAATCGATAGCCAACTGATCTCCAAAATAGGTCTGCCGACGGAGCAACCCCCAAAACGATATCTCGCCGAACGGAGGACATACCATCGTGGCCATTGCTGCGATGACGGCGTTGATGCTGATTATGTACCTAGGTTCCCCCCCCCCTTTTTTTTTACCCACGGCGCGAAGTGCTCCTTGCTGGCGCAAGTTGAGACTCGCTTCCCGTTTTTAATTAAAAAAAGTCACTTTTGTAGTGTTCGTGCCATAGTTGTCAAATATATCAGATCCATTCTCGTTATGTTCTGGGTAGATTCCCTGGGTGGAACTCCCCGAGTCGACCTCCCTGAGTAGAGAGATTCTCTCACGTGCTGTGTGTGAACTCTGTCCCCGTGTGCTTCGTGCCTTGAAATTATTAATAAGCCATGGTCTGGGCATGCTTTCTTGTTACTTGTCCAATTTGTGTATGTGTATATTGTGGCGATGAGGTCTGATACCCCTGGACGAGGAGTCTGTGCCGCTTGCTGATTGGTGGAACCATTGGCTGTTGGGAGCCATGCCCCTGAATATGCAAAACAAACATCCAGCTTTCCCTTTCAACATATCAGCCGCTAAGCTTTGTGGTTCCAGTCATTCATCTCAAGAATGTAGATGGCCGAGGAAGCGGACACAGGTAGTTATTTCAAATTCAAATGTATGGTAGGTAGCCATGCTCAAGATTGCTCAGATTCGAGGCCAAAGGCCACCTCATTGTCGGTTCCATATCTCCTCCTTCTCTTGCTTCATTCTGCTCAAAATGGTTCCAGTAGCAATAATTTCTCAGATATTGCCCTTTGAACCCTCCAAAGGGATATGGCGCAGGACACCTCGTGGCTTTGCTGTCTCTCTGATCTTGTGCATGTTGAGCGAGCCGTAGTTTGGCTAAGTCACACCCTTCTCACTCGCATTTCACACATTTCATGGAACGGCTCCCGCTGTCGTCTGCCTGGTATCTTATCAGAAGTCTCCCTCCCCCAGTTCTTCTATCCATAGCCACCCAAAAGGGATTTTCTTTCCAGGAATACTTCTCCTTCACAACTAAAATCTCGGTAAGCCTCGTGCCCAAGTCTCGTCTCCGAGATACAGGTATTGACGTCGCTTGATTTTGACGCGTTTTTTTTACTTTCCACCTCAACATCGGTTTTGATACAGATGTCAACATCGCGTTGACTTGATACCAAGTCGCATACCAAACTTGGCCTTGACGTTGGCATCGGCGGGGAGATTCAAGCACCGATATTGATTGGGGCTGGCCGCGATTCTCCATTTCAACTTCAACATCAAATTCTAATATCAACCATAACGACAACTTTACCGTCAACTCGACCCTCGAGTTTGCGATTTTCTCTCGCTGGCACTGCGTATCTCAACTCGAAATTGACGCAGGGAAACTATCAATATTTGGTGAACCAAGTCTTGGAATAAATCAGAGAGGATCTTGGCTCTAGAAAGTAAGTCATCAGAATTTCACTGTCCGCTTTTGCATGGTCCTTTTCGTCTTTGCTACTCCTTTCTTCCTCTTTCTATCTTTTGCTTTTAATATAATCCCATCTTTCCATCTTTCATCCCACTCTCCTCTCGCTTTCTTCATCCAACCTTTTCTTTTACCCCATCTTCGAGCTGGTCGGCACCACCAAGCAAGATTAAGGTATCTTGCGCTCCTTTTTAAAACCACCTCCTCTCCCCAAGAGCTAGTCAGGCTTTCGCAATTCCAAGTACGTCGCGACAGTTTCCTCTCCTCCACTCCATCACTTTGCTCAGCTTGCTTCGGTAGGGTTAAACAAAGCCAGACACTCCCCTCTCGCCGTGATCTCGTCGCGATCCTTTCCTCACATATCAAATCCACTACGCACTTTTTGCACACACTTGACGGACTCTGCCGAGGTAAACCAGTCCTTTGTATCCTGAGCACCTGCTGCCTGGAGCTCGATCACCAACATCACATTACTCTCGAGTAAGTTGGCCAAGTCTCTTGGCTGGTCTTGCTGGACAGCCAGGGCAGGTTGACTACCAGCAACTTGCCGGTCTCAAGTGAGTCGGCTGGTCTACTGGTTTCTATTGATTATCCGCTGTTCAGTTGGCTAGTCGCTCCTCCGCAATCAACTTGTCCGTCGGTCGCTCATCTATCTGCCAGGTTCTCGGTCAGTCAGTCTCACTTCATCGGTTGCCTAGACAGCCGAGTTCGAATATAGCTATTTCGAAACTTGGGCCCATAAGATCTGAAAAGAATTCCATTTCAGACCAGCGCCTATAATCGCAGATTCACAACAATTGACAAACCGGCTTGCGAAGCGATCGCAACGCAGTCAGCTCTTGCTCTTCCTCACCTCTTACGCACAAACGTACACCATGACCTACATGAGCCCGTCTTGGGTGACCTGCTCTGATTCTAACTGCTCCTCGTCTTCCAGGCAGCTCTCAGAGCCGTACGTCGAACATTGCGAAGAC
>FTLB01003159.1_pt1 | contig 11913 bp, 6 predicted proteins | sample 1658291 | NCBI WGS metagenome assembly FTLB01 (sample SAMEA3914812, study PRJEB12502) | metagenome | biome: forest; material: soil | place: Canada | collected 2011-07-07 | depth 0.1 m
GGTTTTTTTTTTCTTCTTTTTCTTTTATTTTTCTTGTTTGTGTTTTCTTTGCCCGTGTCCTTTTATTTCTCCTTTCTTTCTTCAAAAGGCACCGCATTATTTTGATATCCTGGCCCTGGCCCAACGAAGCTCTTGTGAGGGGGGTGGTGATGCGAGAATCCCGAGGCTAGTTGGGATATTTCGGCTTCCAAGGCGAGAAAAGATCGTCCTGGTCATTAGAGTTGAGATAGGTAGCATCGCTGCCCCTAATTCCTATCATGAATCTTTCTATGTATTTGGTCCAATCCGCGTTCTAGAAAGGGCTGAGTTTGCCATGTCCTTGAACATAATCCACAAGTAAGTGGCCGAGTTACACTTCCACAGAACATACCCACTTCTATTCCACCATCACCATCACCACCACCAACACCACCATCACCATCTAATCATGGTGGTTGTAGGCGACCGACCTGTCGATCACATCGGCGAAACGCTGGCGCTTACCCAGCCGGTCGTTGTATCCATAGCCGTAAGGAACAGAATCATGCGCGTATACCTGCGGCAGCTGGGGAGATTTTCGGCCGTAGCCACCACTAGCGCACACGGCGATGCTCATTGTTCCTGTCGGAGGTAAAGGGACCACGAGCGGAGCGAAGAGCTGCAGCTGAGCCAGTGCGGCGTCTATACGCCGAGCAAGTGGTGATTAAGGACTTGGATTAATTGCTGACCTGTATCTTGGAGATCCCAGCTCTGGCTGCTCTATATCCCCTACGGCCTGAGATAGGCTCACTTTTAGCTCGCGCCACCACTACAATTTTCAACCTGCCAACTAAATAGATTTCCTCGTTCAACCCCAAACCCTTGAAACTACCCTCTTTACAGTGGAGACATCCAGCTCTCCGAGTCCTAGCCAGGCAGTTCAAGGCTCAAAATCCCCAGGCCAGGCCAAAGCTTACGGAGTCAAAGTGTTGTAAAATTAGTATAGTCTGCTAGCTGTTCCTACCAACAAGGGCCAAATCTACCCTATTTTTCCACGATCAGAGCCAGGATCCAGATACACTGATTCAACGTACAGGTTTCACAGATTAACTCAGCTAGAGGCTCTAAGGGTCATTCCCCATACAAATTCTAGCGTTTTAACCCTCTAGATATAGTTATTTGACTACCAAACTTCATAGTAATATAGAACCTAGTGAAATTGCCCCGGACTCTGCCATTATTGATACCATTGATCCGACCCCTCTTGTTCGCTGTTACAAGGGAGCCTTTTTGAACAAGGTTATGTTCTAGACTAATCAGGCCAGGCTGCCTGTAGACGTGTACTTATTCTAGGGGCTAGTTGTTACAAGGGCACTCGCACAGAGCCAGGATACGATATCTAGGTATGGGCACGGTGAAACTTGCGGTCGTTATACAGAAACTAGTCCTTGCAGGAGGGAAATCCACCGGGCTTTGCGAGCGCCAGCGTTCCACCTCCTTATCCGAACGCCCCGCGCAGGCCCCGCAGCCGCCAGGCTGGCTGGTCGTCTCAGATCTTATGACACCACTCGTGTCGAGGCAAACCAAGGACAGAGAATATCTTGGGAGAGAGGAAAATCCAGCAACTTCGAAATCAGGGACGCAGGGACGTCCTTATATCATGAAGGACCGGCTCCTTCGTACGAGAGAAAACTCAACCCTTTTTCTACCTCGTTCCTGGCATGATTGCTCCGTTCTAAGCCCCCCTCCTCCTCGCTTCCCACGCCTGGCCAGCCATCTCCCCGACCAGTGGCCATCATACGGCCTCGTAGAGACAAAGGGCGTGCCCAACGACCTCTGACTAGAGCCTACGTACCGTTGCCATGCGAGTCTTCCTACTGGGTAGGTAGGTCATGCCATCTGGATGATCGCCGTGCGCCAGAGCCCTTGCAGCCTCCTACTATATTGGTACCGCACGCGACTCCGGACTATGAGAGAGCCACAATCAGGCGGGCTGTGTGGTTTTGGCAGCTCCTCTTCAATATCTAAGATAAAGGTATCCATAAGAGGACGTAGTGCACAGCAGAGTAAAGAGGTGAACGAGCAGCGAGGCCATATCGGTAACGCTTACAGTCAATATATTGGTAAACTCAACTCTACCCGTCGACTTCGGTCCCGCCTTCCGTGCAACTTCTTATACGTCCTTTCCCGTACGGCCAAGCTACTTCTTCGCATCCCTTCCTGTATGTACGTGCGAGATGGCCGTATGAACTGGCCGTGCAATCGGTGGATTCAATGTATACTTAGCGATTGCACTGCAGAATAGTGGTGTGGCCAGGAGCGTGTAGATACAGCGATGTATAAGTTGATGAGGTGGGCTACTTGCTTGTCTGGACTACTTGCTTGTGGTCTACGCTACCTTCCCATCCAATACGCGACTATGCAGAGGTGATCATGTAACCGTGAGTGGCTGGCGAGCCTGACAAGGTCGAGAAAGCCAGGCTAAGATACTCTCCCGCTTGATCACATAGTGGCGTGCCTGTCGTGATTCACGAAGCCAACCGAAAATGCGAGTTTTTCCTGTCCGTAATCTTACTTCCCGTGCTCATCTGCCAAATCCAGCCTCAACCAGAAAACCCCAGAAAACCCACGCCGATCAGAGAACGCAACCCGATCACAGACCGCCGATGGACTTGGTACATGTACAAAGGGAGGAATAGTGCGCTCCCTCGTCGCTGCGTCTTTTGCTCAGATCCGATCAAACCGCAAAATTAACCGGCTCCGTCTCGATCTATGGCTACCTTGGGTACCCGAAGTAGTCGTTCTTGCTCTCTCTCGACATGTTGCCCAACCGATATGACTCAGAAAGCAAAGAGCCCGGTGCCAAAGTCTCGTTTCTCGTCTCCTCATACGGTGCGAAATCTTCAGTGCTCGGGAAGAGAGGGGTAGTTGATTCGTTTGTAGGAGGGCCTGTGCATTTTCCCTCTCCCACCCCCCTTCCTCTCTGCTCTCGCCTTCCTCTCTGAAGGCTACTTCGCTAGTTATCGCCACGAAGGGAATGGGTTGTTTACCAGGCTCGTACTACGGCGAAGCATCGTGAGCGGTCCTGCTACGCTATGGAGAAACAGGAAAGAAAAACGCCTCTGGGGCAGAGAGGGATCAGAGTTTGGGGTTTCGAAACGGATGGACTTTCCGATCTAGGAAGAATCGACAACAATAGGTACCTTACCTATGTAAGAGTACGTGGGTGAGAGCTTTTCATTCTTCTCCCCGTGGGTCCATCGACGTAAAGCGCCACGACGGCAAATGTGAGCTGTTGAGCACGCGGGCTATCCGGGTCATTGAGAAACTCTTTGACTCGGGACGGGGGCAGAAATCTACCGGAGAACGGCGGCCCAGGGCTCTGATGCCGTTCTTCCTCCTCCCTCCCTCTCTTGCCTCCCCCGGCGGGGGAGAGTGCTCGCTTCGGAACGTTGAGGACCATCCTTTGCACCCCTTTTGCCACGACCACTCGGCTCCTGGTTTGGTACCGTGAAGCTTGTCTGCTGTATCGCCAGTCTTCGTTCGCTCCTCGGTGGGCCTTCCCGCTCGGTGTGCCTCTGGACGAGAAACTCAATACCGTGCCCCCAACTATGACTCAAGCTTGGCCTTTTACCCGGCAAGATACCACGTGGTCTTGGATCTGGCTGGCAAATAGAAACGGGAGGCTGTGCAGAAAGTAAGAGGTTGTGGCGAGCGTGCCTTTGTTGGGACCTGAACTCTGGCGTCCACACCGAGCGCGAGGACGGAGAAAACATCGTATTTATCCGGGGAGGAGACCTGACGATATGCCTTGGCGTTCTTTGCCAAGCTCGTGCCTTTAGGTTGCTGCTAGATGGGTGTCGCTGGATGAAAACCAAGTCTTGCTGCGTGTCATCTGTGATGTCACGGCGCCTCGAGACCTCATGGGCACGAGACTTTGTCTAACGTGTTCGCGTAGAGTTTCGCTGACGAGAAGAAAGCCGCCGTGCCTCAGTTTTAGCGTGAATCCTCTCTCATTCGTCGTTGTCCAGCCGATATCGCCTTCCAGATTCCAGCTCTCGTACTTTCGGTAGCCATTGCTGCCGTAGAAGGCCAAGAGCAGGTGAACCTTACTTTTGGTCTGGCTGTACCAGATACGAAGCGGGCCCCTCGAGAGGCCCTCGACACTGCTCTGTAGGGTGGCGCTAGCACCACCGGGGGCGCGTCCAGGAAGAACCGGAGACGTTCTCCGGGACTTCCGCAAAGACCTTCTTCTTGGATTTGTCCCTCACGAATCGTACAAATGTCTTGCTTTCGGCCGAGAAATTTAGGATGCCATATCGGCTGGGGGACTTGTTGATGCAGACCTGCCTCGCGGTGAACGTGCGGAAGATGCTTCTGTGGGCGTATCGGATCCGGGTAGTCGAAATGAGGCCCGTGTTATGGCTGTCGGAGGCAGGATAGTAAGGCTTGTTAACCAGTCTCTCATTTAAATATGATTACTATCCGATATCTTCTTACCAACTTTGCGGCCCGGTGGACGAAGTACCTCCCTGGAGCGGTCGTCAACAAAGACCCCTTTAAACTTGTCTGGCAGGATACTTCAGCAACGTCGGGCTGTATGTACCTTCTGAGGGACTCAACTAGCGTTCGGTTCTCATAGCATTCCTGTTGTCTCGTCCTCGACAATTATCAGCCGTTCGTTCGACTAGCTATCGAGATTGTTGCTTCTCGGACCAAGTTGCCCTGCGATCCTGTGCGTTGCGTAACTCCCAGCTGGTGGGCCTGGCAGAAACGCCTCTCCCATCCGTTGAGCCTTACAGTTGCCCCTTGAGATATCTGCTCTCAAGTCTGATATGGCTAGGTATGCACCTTGCCTATGTCAAGATCGGTCCCAATGGTGTACCACTTCTTGCCTGTCTCAGTGCCGCCACCCTAAACGATTGTAGGATCTCGGACACCTCGCGTGCCTTTCGTTAATCTGACATCCGTCCATCTTCTGTTCTGAGCCTTAAATGTAGTAGGGTTATTGCCACTGCTGAGACAGAAGTGCACAAAGGTTTCTGATCCGAGGAAGAATGCAGCCAGATATGGAACTAGGTGCGTCTGAGTCCGCTCGCCGACCTCACGGGGGAGATGAAAGAGATATGGCGGTTTGAGATATCCACAGACGAGGAAGCCTGACTGGAGAGACTTGAACGTGCAAGGAGTTCAGGACGATGAGTCGGAGAACCACTTGGCCGTTCCCGAGCCGCGTAGATTCCGTACCAAGATCATGGAGACGGAGAGCGGGTGTCTCAGTGAGCAGCGTCACCGAAGACCGGGATACTTGGAGATCTGCAAGCGAATTCCGAGGGCCAGATACCGGGGAAGGAAAGGTGAGGGAGGGTGGGATGACGGGTGGTCAGCACGGGGGCGTAGGAGTAGATATACCCAGGTCGTGGCGGCCAAGGAGAGTTCGCCCGTCTTCACGGGTTCCTTGGGACGGACCACCAAGACACACACGCACTGGATAGTATTCCCCACAATGGACTCAGGGGAGTATGAGGTTTGCGTGCCAGTTTGTATTTAGGCTTAAACTACCGAGGCGCCTTTCTCAGCTGTGGCTAAATGGTTCCAGGACGGCTGTTGGTGATGCCTCCATCAGCCCGGCCGCGGTGCTCTGCGTTCCTGTGAACAAAAATATGACAGATTATCTTTGCACTAGGCAATCTGGGGTTGTCTAATTGCATCCAGCTGTTTGGTCTGTGAAATTTGATCCTTGGCTCAAATGAGGGACTCCGAGTCAATGAATGAGAGGTCCCGCGGGATCAACTTAAGGAGCAGAGGGTCCGATCCGTGGATTTCGGCCTAGCTCGGCTTACAAGGCTCAAAGTTCGTTCTCTATAGTAGAGTGGTTATCGGTAGTAGATATGAGACCGACAAACTTGACTTCGCTGCCTCTCGCGTTGGCTAGCAAGGCTCGGTACGCCGTCGTCCGAATCTCGAGGGCATACTCAGAAATGAGGGAAGATTGCGAGTCTTGCCATTCTTGGTTATTATCAGACTGTGGCCCGTCTGCAGTGTATTCTTGGTAGTCACGCTTTCGGTAGCCAGACTTCAGGTTCACTGGATCCTTTTCAGCTGGTGACGTATTGGTTGGAGTAGTTCGGCGAGCGGGTGAGACGGCTGCGGCTTTAGGTACTTCGATTGGGATAGCAACCGAGCTCGTGGTACTCTGCGAGTTCGTTTCGTAGTGTCGCGGTCTGAATTCTCCCAACTGCCTCTCCATGAGGACATCATGGCGAAAGACGTCACCGGAGCAGTGCTCTCCAAAGAGGCCGCGAATGGAGATTTCTAGTACAAGATGGACCAAGTTAGACGCAGCTCCTAATGAGTGAGTATCAGGTGCGTCTTACCATTCTCATGCCAGTCAATCGGGCTGACGGTACAAGGCCAAACATCCCTGGGCTTGAAGATGCTGAGAAAGTGACAAAGTTCTTCGTATGACGAGTGCCGTGAGTAGGGAAACGTGATGATTCTGGGAGCAAGGGTGTTGAGACCAGTCTCTCGAGGCTCAGAGCTCGAGGTGCCCCCTCCGAGCTTCGATTTCTTGGCCATGGACTCTATTACATCGGTGAGAGTAATCTGACCACTGTCGGCAATTTTGAGATCAAGCGGTATGTTGCGGCCATTCGGCACCATCTTGAGCAGGAAGGATCGTATCTTCGTTTCGAGGTCGTTAGGGATACCCTCTGTGTGTAGAACTCTGTGGGAGTTTTTCGTATCAGATAAAAACCGTGACTTGGACTTCTGGGGTAGTGGATCGATACTCACAGCTCCAGAATGGAGTTGATGTCCTCCCCTGAAAGACCCTCCAGCTCGGTATCACGCTCCAGATCAGTGCCCCCGCCTCCCACGCCGACCTCAACAATGTCTTGCCCATCCGGCAAATGTGCGACGATGGGTCTTATCCACACCACTTTGGATGTTTTCATGGCCATCTTCATGGTCTCGCAGTACGCGCCTTTCTCGCAGCTGTGGATGCGAGCAGTGATGTCGGAGGTCAAGCAGCCCTCTTGCGGCCTGTTTCCGCACATAAAACCCACAAGCTTTGAAGCTTCGGGAGACAGTGGCGCCCCGTACACGTTCTCCTTATCCTTGGATAATAGAGAGCGGTACATTCCCAGTTTGCAGTCATCCACATGTATCTATGGCCGCATTAGCTTGACTTTCCGTGAGGATGACCATCGCACAACCGACCTTTGAGCCTATCTCCTCGCTTAGAACGCACCATATGTCTTCGTATCTGCTCACTAACTCAGCCCGGACAGCTCTCATAGAGACAAGGCGATAATTACTTACCCGTACGTCCAGGCCTGGAAATGGAATACCGTGTCATCCGAGTAGCCTTGGATCTTCCGGCGGAGTTCTTCAATTCCCTTGGCCTTGGTCTGGAAATGTATGTCCTCGGTGAAGGAAGTGTCGAGATAGACGGTGTGAATTCTGTTCGGGCCGGATGCGTACTTGGCCAGATGCGCCAACGAAGGATTCTGAGCGATGTTATTCACGAACCATGGCTCACTTCTTATATCACCCGTGTACAATGCTGCCATTCCCTCCCGCTCGAAGAGAAACATGACAGAACCTGGGCAGTGATTTGCATCGAAAAGGGTGACCTGGATTTCTTCGTGCAATGATGTCTCGATTTTTGTGGGAGTGTGAAGAGGGATGGGTTTCTAGGGCAGGTTAGCAGGGGTCTGAGAGCAGCTCTCGTAGGGAGTGTTCCGTGGGCGCTTACCAGTAGCTTTCGCAGATGTTTATATGTTTGTTTTCTGGTTTCCAGAATTCCTTGTTCATAATTAATGCGACTTGGGTATTTCTCCAGGCGAAGGAGCATTTCTCTCGTCGCAGCAGAGCAATAGATGCTGGTGGCCAGCCGCGACGGTTAGCGTGAGACAAGCAGGCGGCGTGGGAGGGGTAGAATCCGATGTCCTTACAACGGCGATAGCAGAGTTTCCAGCCCAGCAAGGTGATCGCTGTGTATGTGGCTCAGAAAGCAGGCAACTGGTCTAGGCTCTGTTGGATGTCCGCGAAAGTAATCCACTGCGCTCCCAGTTAGCCGCGACCTCTCACGCTTGTTTAATAATTGAGCTACGGCACGATACCTCTGATCCCCGGAAAGCCCTCTATGAGCCCGTTGAAAGTGGACATGGCGTGAAGTTTCGCCAGAAGGCTTGCTTGGAAAAGCTTGTCGGAAGATAAGTATTGGTTGTTGATTTGGCTTCCTCATTCAGCCCAATGTCAACAACCCCTACAACACCTTCGGCTTCAGATTCCATTCAGAGAGGCATCGAGCGAGATCCCTGGCGGCAAAGTCATGAGATTTCTTCTAGGATTTGATGACCTTGAACTGTAAAAACTCAAATCAAATTCTTTGGGATTGGCAAGAGTATGTTACTGCTTTGTTCTTGGAAGGCAGCAAGATGTTTGATCTTTCGGCTCATCGATTTTTGAGTCGACGGCGGAGGCGCTCCAGGCAGCATTTCTTGGCGTGAGGTCGGTTCTCGTCCCAAGATAAAGAAATCTTACATAAGGTAAGGCGCCTAAGCTAAGGCAACTAAACTGGATCGCGTTGGCTAACTACTGCACCTCGATAAGCTTATTCCTGCTACCAGGCTACTGTACCTCCGCTAAAAATAGCCCCACGTCCCCCAAAGAATCACCCCGCATACCGCATGACACGCACGCAGATGGCGATCCGCTACCAAAGATTGTCCATTCTGCCAATTTACATACATCTTATGCACTAAGCGCCTGGATAAACTTAAAGGCACGTAAAGCGGGAATTTCGGCGCGATAAAGAGCATACGCGGTCAGATGCCGCATTGGCTGATGAAGCGCCCCGGGTTTGCTGGTCGATCTATGATAGGAAACATGGGCGGCTTCTGTCGGGGGGGGGGGGGTGTCAGCTTACGCATCTTTTTGGGCATTATTCCCAAGACGTTGGAGGGGATGATGCCGATATATCTGAATAGGGCCAGATCGGATTCACAGCCGCAGGTGTTATTGTGGTATTATGCACAACTGGAAGTAAGTGAGCCCGAGCTAAGATATCAAACTACTGCAAAGCACAGGTAAACGTTGAACTTAAAGTACAGTACCTACCCTCCCTGCATACAAATGGAGTCTGACAAAAGGCAAATGCATCCCTCTTTAGGGACAAGTAGAACTCGAGGGTTATTCAGGCCATAAGCTTGGCGAGCGATGAAGTCGGCAAGCACCAAAATCCCTCTCGGTGGTTCAACGGGAAATCCTTCAGCAAGCTGCGTTTCATTGGGTAAATAAATTCCATAATTTTGGTCACAAGCTCGACGTATACTGTGCTTATGAGGACTACCTAGCAAAAGCCCTGTGGTGTTTCTCCCGCCCTAGCCCCGATTGCCAATAATTTCCTATCCCGGTCTCGTCCAAGGACATACCCCCTTCCGCCCCGGGCCATCCGACGAGGCCCCTTTTCCTCACTCCCAGCTGTATTGTAGACACTGGAGAGAGACATGTGGAATCTTGACTGGACTCGCCTTCACGTCGATAATATTGATGCCTTCCGGCCGATACTTATCCTCGATGACGACGTATCGGTTCGTCGCTTGGATACGCTCGTTGCGAACGATCTGAAGCGGATTGTTGATCAGCCACCCTTGCCCCGGCAGCCTGATATTCGCCGAGCCTTCCCCCGCGCTAACCATGCAGTCCAGTACCAGCCGGCCGCGGAGGGGAAATCGAGCGAGCAGCCGCTGCACCAGAGTCTCGCCCTCGGTATTGCTCAGGTATGTCGTCAGCCCTTCCAGGACTACCACGGTCGGGCGATCGGGTGGAACGAGGTTAAGCCACGACTCGCTCGTAACGGATGCTTCGAGGAAGACGTACTCGCAGTTGGGCGCGGCGGTAGGCTCCGGTAGCACCGAGTTGCGGATCTCTGCGACTCCTGCGAGGTCGACGTCGACCCAGTGCACCGACTTGGCCCTGCTGATGATCCGCGGCCATAAGCGAAGGGCACGTGAGTCGAGGCCGCAGCCGAGGTCGATCACGGTGAGCTTGTTGTGTCTGTCGACGAAACCCATGATCCAGTCGTCGAATAGCTTTGTCCGCATGGCTACCGAAGAAGCCGTTGGGTTATCCACACCGAGGCTGGGCCAGTCATAGTTGATCTTGCTGTACGCCCACAGAGCCCAGGCGTCGCCGAGCATGGTTCGCTTGGGGTACATTTGGATATTGTCGATGGCTTTGCAGTACAGCGTGGCGAGAAGAGGCTCCTGGCCGCTGGGGATATCGATTCGTGAGGATGAAAGCGCCATAGTTGAGGATGCCATCTCCCTTGGATATAGGCGGCCTTGGAGAATAAGTCGTAGTTAACAAGTAACTGGCACCAAGTACTGGGGAGACGCCAAAGAGCGGCAGTAAGACGTTCAAATAGTACCTAAGCCGTCCCAAAGAGTTGTGCAAGGAGAGAGGAAGAATTGCAAGCGAGTTTCTTCTGAGACAGACAGCGGAGTGAAGAGGAGCCAGCTGAAGTTTAGATCGAGGCCCTGACTGAAGTGAACACCTCGAGTCGTACCTGCCCAGTATGCTCATACCCGCGGGAGGCGAGATTTTATATAAACCCTCTTGTGAAGAAAGTCCTTTCGACAAAATCCACCATCGTTCGCCATTCTCCGCCTTGAACCTCGTACGTCCGAGCGGCATGAAGCCCAGGGAAATTTTATATGGGAATTTTACATGGACTCGCTATCCGCCTGTTTACATAGGTGAACTGGACCGACATGGTGAGCCGTCTCTCGCGGGCACTGCCATGATCTCAACCCTGAGGTGGACATTACCGACGAGGTTTGTTCATGGGTATGTTTTCCATTTCGAGCTGGCCGCATCATTGAGGGTGTGGTGGGAGGGACGCATGTGGGTAGTTAATGCGCCAGCCACGGCCACCCCTGATAATCGACACAGGCATCCGGGGATGAGATTGGGGGTTTGCTTACCACCTGGATTAAAGGCGGTCTATGCCAGAGATTGGCGGCGCGGCAAAAGAGCCAAAAGGACGCACTCCGTATACCCGCTGCTGGGGCCAATGCGGTCAGTCTACGTTGTACATACGAAGCAGGACGACAGCAGAGATAAGGAGCTGCCGCGGCTGCGGCGGGGAGCAAGGGACTGGCAGAGAGAGGAGGATCAACCCAAGACAAAGACTTTGGTGCAAGGGCAGCAAGACAAACAGCAAGACAACAAGTACTAGGTCCAGATGCCTTCCATTCCGCGAGATTCTCCACTCTGGTCGCGCCACAATGCACCTGAATGGTAACTTACCTTAGGTACCTAAGCCACCTAAGGTAAGTTATGTATACCAGCGGGATATAAGAAAACCGTCCTAGCAGGTACGGTACATAAGGTAGGGTAAGGTATGTAAGGTACCTTAGCTATCAACCTCGGCACTCTACTACGTTGTACGTAAGCTGAGCGCCGAGCCAACGCGCGCTGGTCAGACCTCGTCCAAAGTTGGCAGACATGGATCATAAGGGCTATTTCAGAGCTGCATATTTTTTTTGGTGAGCAATCGAGAGCAGCTATGAGATGTGGGAGGTCGGTCACGGACTCACAGAAGTCCCATCCCAACATGGCGATCCAACCCTCGGCCAAGGCACAGTCAATACCTTAACCCAGGCCTCCTGCAGCCAACTATGTTCTACCTTCCTTGCAGTGTATGCATACCCTCCTTATCTAACTTGTACATACCTAGATAAGATATCTTGAACAGCCGTAGCAAGTCCATCGAAATGCACCAAATAATCTCGTGCATGCGCGGCGCGCAAAATGTTATCCGTTTTCGTTACTCGCAGAATGCGTCCTGTCATATCGCGCTCTCATAGGTAGGTACAGTAGCTGAGTCCCTAAGGTAGGTAAGCACGGTAAGGTAGGTACTTTTCCACAATGCGGCTCGCTTCC
>FTLB01002687.1_pt1 | contig 11904 bp, 10 predicted proteins | sample 1658291 | NCBI WGS metagenome assembly FTLB01 (sample SAMEA3914812, study PRJEB12502) | metagenome | biome: forest; material: soil | place: Canada | collected 2011-07-07 | depth 0.1 m
TACCTTGCGTATCCCTCATCATGGTGGCGTACTCCTGCTGGTCGTACGGCAAGCTTTTGATGAAACCGTCCATATCGAACGCAAACAGCTGGCCATTCGTTTTCTGGTCCTTGGTAGGGCGCCCAAGGTGTTTCCGATACGTGAAGAGCAGGCTGGCCATGCAACGAACAAATGCCGCCCGAACCCGATCTGCGTGGAAGGCGTCTGGGCAAACGAGGGAGACGAAAGCTAAGCACCGGTTGTGTGACAAGCAACCGCAACCGTTACACTTATAAAGGCCGTCTCCTTCCGACCGCTCCTCGCAGATAGTACAAGTAGACGAGACTTCGGTGGATGACCAGTTGAAGCAGTGACCTTCCACCCACACCGTGTTTGCGGTGTTCTTGACAGGCTGGATCATCATACTGGGCATGATGGTGGAAGCAGCGATGGTAGACTGAGCATACGCCGAGGGAGCATACCCTCCATATGACGACTGCGAGTCGATCGAGATGGCCGAGATAGAAAGATTCTGCCCGTGGCCGTTGAGGAACGGTAGGCTTGGCCGATGCAGCGGCGGATGCTTATCCATGCCAAATGATGAACTCCGCCTTGACTCCCTGTCGAAATACCCAGATCGTTTTTCTCGGAGAGTTGCTCCAACAGCAAAGCCGGAGTCATTTCGCGATACTGGGGTGGTGGGCATGGGTGGGAAATTCATGGACTTTGGCGAAACGGAGTTTGGCGGGCTGCCCTTCCCAGACTTGGCAGTCGTTGGACGATCGGGCCTGCTGGCGTCCACCTTGGAGTGACAGAAGGCATTGAAGACCGGTGGCCGCCGTAGCTCGGAGGAGTCGGGCTCCCCGAAGGAGGACGAGTTTTGCGATACCCATTTCCCCAGCTCTGTTGGCATGGTCGTCGAGTCAAAGAGGCTGCTAGTCTCTGCCGAGAAGGCATCGTATGGAAACGCCTCCATGGCGTACGGGGGTGGCCCAGAAGGCACTCCGTATCGCAGCTTGTGCGGCGCAGCAATCTGGAGCAAGGATAAAAGTTTGCGCCTGTGCTGCCTCGGCAGGCTCATGGGCTGCGACGTGGTCTCGATCGTGTCTTTGTCGAGATCCACGAGCACGTAGTCATCCTCGGGGAGCTCGATCCTTTCGTATCGTCTCTCCACGCCGACTATATACGGGCATGGTGCCTCCAGAGCGGACAAAAGCCGGGCGGGAAGCACGGGGATGAAGATACTGGCCCACTTCAACGGGTAAAGCAAATTCGCCAAGGCGTGGCAGGCGAGATGCAACATGCCTGTGTGAGACGAGAGGAAGATAATACGGGATTCGGACATGGCATGTTCGAATAGAAGCAATATGTTTTCGAGAGACAGGCACCGGAAGAGCGCGTATATGTCAAGGGTACGGGAACCCGGGAGCTCGTTGGTGGCCTCCTTCCGGGCGTAGAGTCGAAGCTCTCGGACGCCCAGCTCGACTTGAGTCTTGGAGCTCAGAGGACTGAAAGCTTCTGTGCAGAGGTTGACGACGTAGCGCTCCAGAGGCTGCCATCTCCCGACTTTTGGGGAGCTAGGGGGCACCCGCAGGATGCTGCCATCTGTCATGGGAACAACCACGGCTCTCAGCCATTCTTTCCAGAAGCCCATCTTGGTGGCATCACGACCAAGAATTCCGTAAGCCCTGGGCGTCCAGAGGCCCGTCTCCCCCGCGGTCAGACCATCTATTTTAGAGGCAGCACCGTGACGCAGGGGACGCAGCATTTCAGTCATGAGGCCGATCTTCTCCTCGACCGTGCTTATTTGGTCGTCGAGAGCCTCCCGGGCGGACGACCCTGACGGAATGGCGGGCAACTTGGCCAGTAGCTGGGACAGGTAGGCGCGTTCGGCAGCAAGGCGAACCCCGAGACTCGAGGCAAGCTCCCTCTCCTCGTTGGTCATGTGTCGCTGTCGCCACTGCTCGCAACGCTTTTCCACCTCGTCTGCCACATCAGCGTTCAAGGCGGTCCAAATTATAAGCGTGATTCCGTATATCTTGGAGTTGTCATCCGAGGTCATGGTGAAACCATGCCATGTTGAGCGGGGTCGGTCGTCCGAGGACACGATCTGGATGTCATTCGGAAAGGCAAACATGGGTACATAGTCTGGGAACTTGCCCCTTCGGTCTGCCTCTTCCTTCGGTGCGTCTCTAGCCGGGTACCTGTCGAGTAATACTGGTTCGAACCGTCTCTTGAGGGGGTGCATATCGGGGTCTGTATTTAAGGGTTCCGGCGGCGGGATGACCGAATTGTACTTGCTCAGGCGTTTCGACGTTCGGACCGAAGCTAGTAGTGAGAGAGAAGTGGTGAGCTGGTATACTCCAGAGTAACGGTCCGTCAGGACCAAGGGAATAAGGTGTGGGTGAGGCTTTAGCATGCTGGGGAAAAAACTGACCTGATCTTGGCGTAGCGGGTTGCTTCCTGACACTATTCATATCTCGAAAACTGATCTTTCGTCGAATGCTGCCTTTGATGCTTCCCCTGATGCTCCTTAGTGGGCTCTTCCGCCCGGTCAGCTCTCCGTCTTCGGCCTTGAGCCTCTCGGTCCTCGGGTTGACCATGGGCGGCCGGGATTGCAGCTTGGCTCCGGCGCTGAAGCTGAGATCGTCAAGAAAATTCTCACGCTCCGCAGCGAATTTGAACAATGCTTTGTCGAAATCGAAGTCGCTCAGGCTGCCCATGTCCTTTTGGAGGAAGGCCGCAGCCTCGGGGTTGAGAGCACTGCCCACATTGAAGGTGGTTGTGCCGTTGGGAGAGGGTGCCGGCCGGATGGTCGCACTGCTTCGGTTGCTCTGGGTGCTGCCATCGAGGTCGTCCAGGAAGCGTCCGTCGCCCGTCAGAGTGAGGGACAGCTTCGAGAACCGGTTGCCCGAGCTGTGGCGGGAGTGCCGAACATTTGCAGGCGGGGACCGCGCGCTGGACGTATCTGCATCTTCCCCCTCTCCATCCTCGGCTATGGTATCGTCGACGGGCTGTGGCTGCTGTTGCAGCTGCTGCGAGGTGGTGTTGGCACCGTTGAGGGCAGGCGGGGCAAAGGCATCGTCGTAGGCGATATTCTCTATGCCGGCAATCCAAAAGTAATCAGCGAGAGGGGTTGAAGAGCCGTCCATGTCCTATCCTTTCTGGACGAAACAGTCGCAGGACGTCTCGTCAACTGTGAGTTCTTTTATTTTTTCTCGCTCTCGACGTGTTGTCCACCCTAAGGTGATTTTTCCTTTCTTTGTTCTCCTCCCCAAACCCTGAGGAACAGCTCTGGGTTTGCCCAGGGAATTTTTGCCCCCTTTCTCAATTGAGACCGAAGAGCCAGGATTGGCCTCCCAGGCCCGGTTTTGCACATGCGATTTTGGCCCAGTCTAGCGAGCGAGCGAGTGCCCAGTGGCACAGTGCACCGCAGAAAATACGTGCTGACTGCAGTAAAAAAAATACTAATGCGGGGATGTTCGCTGATTCCCCGTCCAATGGAGGAGATGATCGCGCGAGCAACAGGGCCCGAAATGGAAATCGAAACTCGACTTGAGAACGCGGAGAATATGGAAGAGGGAGTCGGGATCTCGCCGCAAGAGATGATTCAAGGGAAATGTTTGAGTGAGTGAGAAGAGAGAAGGAAAGATACATTCGAGGCGATACGTAATAACGGCAGAGAGCGGAAACGATTGCAAGGCTTGGTGAGAAAGAGTGTGGTGCGTGTCTCTCCCTCTTGCTGGAACGGCGTCAGGGGTCGTTGAGACAAAAGTCAAGTGGGATAGGAGGGGGGAAAGGGTGGGGTGGATGAGAGGGGGAGCAGATTTGGTTAGCTGGCTGCTGAAGCCCGATCAGTCTAGTGGAGTGAATCGACCGAGCAAAGAGAAGTAACTAAGGTAGACAGTGGGAACGAATCAATGTTTTAGAACCCCGTCCATGTGTCCCTGGTCCATTACAGTAATACATACAGCACTCCTCAGTCTAATTAACTCATCCCAGGATAGAGGAAGATACTGTGACCAGCGGGCCAGACCTAGCCTGTATTTAGGCCCAACCATCCCGTGCGCTTCTTACCGAAAGTATATCTTGTAATGACCTAAAATAACTATGGGCCACTTAGCTTAGAGCGTTTCTTATCTGGAGCTCTAGCCTCGTTCCTGGGCCGGTGATGCTTGGCATAGTATCCCCTACTGTGAACTCGTCGATTAATTTATAAACTTCGTACCATTGTTGGGATTCCGGCCGGGAGAGTGGAGTGAGAGGACATAGAGGAGGAATAAGTTCTCATCGACCAAGTGATGGGCAAGCCCGCAGCCGACCTGACATTCAGATCCTTTCCGCCCCATGATCGGCACCATCTTCTCCAGATCCACCAAGTTCGCCCTACCATCTCCCTAAACTCGTGTTTGTTGGGTTTACTACGCTGCAGAGACCACGGATGCAGGATGAACACAAGGAGTCAAGGATCCGGCGGAGAGCAGGTTAACAAAATTCTTCACGTGCGGCGAAGCATCTATATTTTTACACCGTGCCATCTTGTTTTCTATGCCGTGTTTCTTCCTTGCCGGGTTACTTCTGAATTCTAGGCCACGTAAATAAGTGAAACCAAACCGCCCGGATGCGGTGATGATCGCCTTGGCTACTCTTCCTTTCTCCCTAAACGTTCGTTGACTCCTCGCAAGTTTGTTCACTCCCAGCCTCCCAAGGTATCTGCATTTCGAAAGCTAGATTTGATCCAACCAAACTCCTATGCCAAATGTCAGATGCCTTTCTTGTATCATAACCATTGTAGTGGAGGTGTGGTACCGGCGAGGTGAGCGAGACGCCCAAGGATCGGTGGGTGCAATGCCTGGAACCCAGAATCCCTTCCCGTCCGCTTGGATACCTAAGGTACCTATTCACAGCGTATTATGACCCAACCTGGCCCTACCTGAACCTCGACCCGAACACCAAGATTTGTGTTCACCTGCACATCCACTGAATTCGCTTCAGAGGGACGCTAAGACATTCAAGGGTCACACCAGCAGTGAGATGCCCAGAACATGTGCTGTACTTGATCTGGCAGGGGGGTCGCAGAGAGAGCAAGGACTGGCATCGACGTGCGTACGAAGACTTAAAGTGTTGTATGCGCCCCTATGCATGCTGTATGCAAACAATTCTTCAGCAAAACCTAACAAGGATCTCAGCTGCATCTTTATCCGCCCCTGCGGACGACTGCATCTGAGGATAAATTATCTTTAGGCACCTAGTCGAATCGAGAAAGCCGGGATTTCGTACACACATTCGGGTGGAGCGAAGGACAGGCCGCCACATGGCACTGCCCATCTGGCGCCTCGTTGTGGTCCGCCGCGTATCATCGCGGTATTTCCCAACCTTGAGGGAAGCCAAAGTTACCTAACATAACACTAGGCTAAGCTGGACTCACCGCTACTCCGTATACGTATTATATGACTTCATCGATGGCCTGTACCATAGCTGCTCGATACCGAAGCCCTAACTTCAGGCCCTGAATGCTAGGTACGCAAGAAAAAGGTAAGATAATAATACCGTTTCACCTGGAAAGCTGAAATAGCCAGGTCACCTTGTGTAAAACAAGGCTAAAAAACCGGATACCGTAGCCCAACTCGCTCTTCCCGCCTGGTCATCTCGGCCGCAATGCAGCGCAAGCTTCCCTCCTGTCGGACGCTGTTCCGCGCTGTCGAAAGTGCGATCGTCTCCTCCCCACGAATCGGGTTAGGGGGCGATATTCCGTGTGCTGTCGTTGGGTATTGGAGGCGAGGAAGCAAAGGCTACGGTCTCTCGAACCGAGAAAAAGGCTGCTTTCCCCTCCTTTCCAGCCCAAACTTGACATTGTTGCCTTAGCCGGGTGCCCGATTCCGAGAGCATCCCAACGAGGGTGCCCGTTGGTCTTTTGACGAAGCTTGGCTAGAGTTTATCTTGCATCTTTCTATCTTTCTTTCTTTCTCTCCCTTTCCTTCCCTCTTCCTGCCTAAACTGCCAAGGTACAGGGCCTTAATTAAATGCACGTCCTGGACGGGCTGCGTGACATTCTCAAGGAGGGCCGGGCTTAGGTCCGGGCTAGAACACGTCCAGCCGCACCAGGGACTCGGGTAGGAATTTTTGTGCTGTACCTGCATTCACTATATGTAAGACAGCTAGCAAAGCATGTTTGACGCGAAGTCAATTTAAAAATTCTCCGTGAGTGCATCCACGCGCTGGACGGTGGGGTAACCCCCCAGATGCCCTGTTGGCAAACTGATCGCCACGCTAGCTAGTACCAAAGAAAGGGGAAAGGTCGCTCAGACCAAAGGTACCTTACCTACACAGACCTTAGCTACCATAACCTGACTCAGTATACATATCCAAGTGCATGCTGTCGTGGGTTTTGTATGTACGGACTAAGGTATCAGAGGAGAAGGGACGGCTGTGAGAGCTAAGATAAGGCAAAGTACTTGTGTAGTAGGCAAGGTGCGGCAGGTACCTCTAAGTGTGCCAACCCAAGAGGCAACAGTCTCCAAACACGACCGCCTCCGGCTGTAGACTGTTCTGGTCCGACGCGCCGCTTAACGGAAACTACAGCCATGGGGTTAAACATGGGCTTAACTGACGTCGAGTCAGCGAGATGAGCACGGCATACCTGAAGGTAAGAACCCAAGTGTTGGATGGCGTGCATTCTCAAAGAAGCAATAAGGATCGACCTCGACATGCGAAACTACCGGGCGATTTGCAGATCTCTGCTTTTGTATGGCGACGGGCCCAAACCCTACCACGTCCGACAAACTATGGACAAAATAATGTGAGATTTCTTCCTCCCGCGCCCAAGCTAGCAGCCGAACATCAATTTCCACCAAGCGAAACATGACCAACCCTGATAAGTATGGACTATGCCGAGAGTCAGCCTCTCCCCTCCAGTTCTGAGGCGGGCTTTAGCGAGTAAGTGGCGTCAACCACCAAACGCCAGAAGCGAGACAGAGCCCGAGTTCGCTCAACGGCATCACGCTACAGCCGCGAAAGCTTGCAAGCTGAGAGGTGAGCGACCGTCCAGAAACATCGGGTGGGCAGGTGATTGAGACAAAAATATCGGCCTAAGCGGCCGTATGCATGCATTGGATATGTGCTGGATTTGAGATTAAGTTCGTCGGGGTCCGAGACGTGCTGTAGCCAGAGCTCACCGAGCAGACGTGGATCGACATGCCTAGATGTGAATCTGGATGCATACTTTGGTTCAGGTGCTTCTTATTTTTGCTAGGCCGAACTCGTCTCAAAACCACGAAATTCGGCGTGAAAGAATCTGCCAAAGCTACCTTGAATAATCGCCCATAACGACCGCTTCTCCTCGACCATCTGCCCAGTATTATAATCCGGCTCATAATCGTTGCTGCAGTTTCCTCGGTTGAACAATAGATCTACTCGTGGCTCAACTTTTGGTGATAGGCCAAGGGGGGGTTCTCCAACTCGGAAAGAAAGCGAGCAGCCCATCCGGTCGCAAAATTGTTCTGTTGGGAGTGTTCTGTAGCCGATCGTGTGAAATCGACTGATGAGCTGTACTACCCCCGCTGATATCTGATCCCACAGAAGATAACGTAGGCAAAGGAATGTCGGTGACGAAGGCTTCCGGAGGCCAGAATCAGCAATCATTCTCGCCTCCCAGCGGTCTCTCGTTTCCAGAATAGTACCTTCGCTAGAGGGGCATCCTTCCGTTTGCTTCTATTCGTATCCCTAAGTATGGGATCTCAAGCTCGAGCCCCTTGCAACTCGTTGGCGGCCAACATTTGTGCTCTGCCAAGCACGGCAGCCAAACAGTCACCATTCCGGCTTATGCGACAATTGTGCTATTCGAACTCAGTCACTCCGCCCCCTTAGTCCTCGTAGGAACATTGACGTGCCTGGTTCCGAGTTTACCGGTAGTGAGAAAGCCCTTGTTCCCCATTTCGCCTCGCCATCCGATGCACATTACACCCAGGGCGATCCTACCGTCCTGTGGCTTCTCTGGAGAGGAGCCAGCGCTGCCCGGCGTGATTTCCTCTACCACAAAGCATACCTGCTCTACTTCTCCGGGCTGGAGGACTGGCCGTAGGCTTCCACTCGCTTCCCAGTTACAATCGTGATATGTCAATCCAGGTTCGGTCTCCAAGCCAATTCGCTCGAGCTGGATGGCATCCTCGCTACAATTCTCTAGCTGGGCTTCAAGAGCCCATCTCTGTGCTCCGTTCTTGGCCGCAGAGAGTGGCCCAGGCTTGGTACGTACGATAAGCGAGGCCTTGCAGATGAATTGGTACAGCTTGCGGAACGTCCGCGTGCGGCCGCTCACATCCGTAGCCTCATAGTAGCTGACGGTGACGGCCAAAACGTGGTTGCCCTCTTCTTTAAGATCGAAATTCACAACCTTCTGTAGTGTCTGACCAGGATCCAGATCGATACCTTTTGCTGTACCCAGGCCATCCTGATCAGGTTCCAGATCAAGCTTTGTCACGGCCGGCGAGTTAGGTGTTTTCATCTCGGCTTCGATGCGCACATCTCGCACAGTCTTCTTCGACGCGGCAGGATCAAGTATATCGTGATTCGCGCATAAGGTGCAGCTGAAGGTTTCGCCGACGTAGGCGGAACCGAATGACGGAGGGAGGTTTAGGATCGGACTGAGAATGAAGGGCTCGGGGTTCACGCCCACGTCGTTTCCTCCTTCTCTGCTGTATGCTAGCGACGCGGGTACCGGGGATTGGTGTGACAGCGGTGAGGATAAGGGTGGAGAAACGACATATTGAGATACGAGCGAGGGCCGCGAGAGTCTATCCTGGTCAGCGACCTGGTATCGTTCATATCGTTCAAGGTGGTAATCCTACCTTAGTACTTTCAGCGACACAGAATGCGGTTCCTTGATCGCTTCATTCGACAAATAGCGCTGGTGGCTCATGTTGAGAGGCACATGCCCGTAGCACAAGATATTAAATGGTCACGATGTGTACACCCAAGATCGTCGAGTTTGGATTGCCAGGGAATCGTAGTAGGAGTGCATCATCGTTGGTGGAGAGCGCCGCACTTTGTAGCAAGGTAAGCTTGAGGCCGGTGGAGAGCTACATACCGCGCTTAGCTACCACCACTGAGTTAGACCGCGCCTTATCGATAGCGTTAAAGCGCTTGGTGGGGTACGATCGGCAGGGCCTAAGCACCACTGGCTGAGCTCTTCACGAGGCTATTGTATAGGTAAACAGATAACTATCAGGTGTTACATCATGCGGACAAACAGCAAGGTAGTTTTAGTATGTTACACATGTCCAAATATTCGAGCCATAGTAGGGTAGGCACATCAAGTTTGAAATGAGATCGGATTCAACCGCCAGTCAAAGAGTAGGCCCTTGTCAAGACTATCTCGATCCTATCAACTCAGAAAGGTCCGCAGACCAATTGAAGGAGATTACGTCTAATAAGTAGATGCGTAGACACTTCCTTCGCCAGGATGGAAATCGCAATCTCTCCCCCGTACTAGCCCGCATTTCACACTTGACAATGTAGATGACAGCTGTCGCGGCTCCCTGGGGACCAGTGAACTTGGTCCGCCTGCTGTCTTTGCCATTTTCGTGCCAACGCCAACGCCGGATGTCAAACTTAGAGACCGGGAGGCGGGGGGACCTATGAAGTGACCGTCAGCATTTTGATTGGACAAATAGGGTCTGATGTCCACGTACTGCATTGTACCCGGTGGTTCCTGGAGGTGCACCGGCAGGTGGTGGCGGCGGAGGCGCCGAGCTGGGCGGAGGCGGAGGAGGTGCAGGATCGTTCGGGGGAGGTGGAGGAGGTGACGCGGATGAGCCAGCGGGAGCAGATGGGGTGCCTTGTTGGCTGCCTTGAGAAGCCATCCATTGTTGGTACATCTGGACATAGCTAGAGGACGGTTAGTTCAAGAAAACATATAACTCGGAAGTTGGTTCAAGCTTACGCGTTGTAGCCTCCATACGCGGCATATGGATCTTGACCATAGTATTGTGCGTATTGCGCTGCGTAATCAGACGCTCCCGCGGTACTTGGAGATGCCTGGGAGGAGGCAGAAGCGCCGGCGTTGGCCCCGCTAGCGTTACTGTTATTGTAGTGGCTGCTGCCGCCGTGATGGCTGTTGCTGTGGTGGCTATGATTGTTGTAGCCTTGATAGGAACCTGAGTTGTCTCTCGACCTCTCGCCATATCTGTCTCCGCCGCCGCCGCCGCCGCCACCGCCGCCGCCAAAGTTGCGAGGAGGTCGGGCCTTGAACTCCTCGAACTGCTCTCTAACGTTGGCGAGTAGGTCCTCACAGAGCTCTTTCGCTTTTTCAACCATCTTTGGATCCGGCCCACTGTAGGCTGTTAGCAGCGGTTGAACCGACTAGAAAAAGAGCTCCTGCTTACGCAACATGAAGAAACATATCCTCGTCGCTTTCGCGCCCCGTCGAAACCTCAAGATATCCCGAGCCTCGGCCCTTAATTTGGACACGGCAGCCGGTCTCTTGCTGGATATGTTTGACATAGGATCCGCCGTGGCCAACGACTTGAGCTCGCAGATTGAAGCCGGGAACCGACTCCATATCGATGGTGATTTTCTCCTCGGGCCATTTCCGCTATGTTGGGTTAGCAAATCTGGGAGACAGCAAGCGATCATGGTACTCACGCGGCCGAACTCGTCACGTTCAACCTGCTCTTGCTCGCGACGGCGGAACCGCCGTTCGTCAACAAGCTGTGGCAACTCCTGTTTCATCATATCTTCGAGTTTAGCAACTGCCTTGTCCAGACCTTCTTTCGTTGTGCTGGTAATATGGAGATAAAGCGGAGGATTCTAGATGAAAGGGTTAGCTTATCTGAATGCCACGTCAAGAGGGGAGAGGCTTCTCTTACGGCGGGCGTGGCCATGCTCTTGTCAGGATAATAACTTCCGCGAGTGGTAACATCTTTTTCCAAGTCAACGTGTCAACCAAGTCTGTTCATATCCATCTAAACTGAGGTTGAAGGTAGGCATACCGGCACCGGTCTCATCATTGATCTAAGCAGCGGAGGTCAGCATATGCAAACGTGGTTGGTGCTGTACGAGCTGTCATGCTTCGTGTAAGCAAAGCTATTCCCGCACAGATGGTATCGACAGCAACACTGAATGGAGAGCCACACCAGGGGATGCTAGAGTGCTCTTATACAGCATAGAATCAGTTGAGACAACTAGAGGGAAATTTACCATCTTCTGAGTAGAGCTTTTAGTCAACAGATATCGATTGCGCAAGTCGTTTACTTCGATATCCTTGATATAGTCACCATCGGATATATACATCTCGCCATTGATGCGAGCGGCTTCAGCCGCCTCATCCTCTAGTTTGGTCGCCGGGGAGCTAGATTTGATGGGGGGCACATCGACATGTTGTATTGCTTTGCGGGCTTGAAGTTGCGCATTGATTTTGGCGGCAGCAGCAGCTACATATAAAACATGAGCGTGGCTTCCTTGTGGAAAAGAGCGAGAGCGCGGGAAAAGACAAGGGAGGAATTACATACCTGCAGCGGCAGCAGGATCGAGGGGAGACTTGGAGTCGGACACCTCGCTACCTTGTCCCTTGCTCAGTGGGCTTCGATCGCGTGTCGAGCTGATTCGCTGCGAAGGAGGGGACTTGGATCGACGGTCAAATCGCGAGGTCCTCTTGGGCTCTGGCTCCCTCTGGTCAAATCGCGAGCGCTTGGCGCTTCTTCGATCGGTGTCGTCCATGTTGGAAGCAACGTCTGGTTGGGAGGATTGAGGGCGGATTGCGACCTGGCCGAAGATTCATTCGGCTTTAAAAAAAAAAGGTGAAAGGTCTCGAAGTACGATGATACCCTTAGTCAGATGTGGGACAGACTCGGCTGGTAATTAAGCAAGCACGCCAAGTCACCACGCACTCAGCCTTCCCCCCTTCCAGCCTAACGTAGAATGGAGCTGTGG